>OGFM01001685.1_pt1 | contig 12860 bp, 10 predicted proteins | sample 1570871 | NCBI WGS metagenome assembly OGFM01 (sample SAMEA2581957, study PRJEB24529) | metagenome | biome: Human gut stool | place: China | collected 2011
GCATCAAGTTTCATGAGAAAGAGGTTATCCGTGAGTTCTTGACAATGGATGAACTGCTCACCATTTATCACAAGGAGTTTCCGTTGGAACGTATCACCATTGTCCGTGATGTTTTTATTTTTGCTGCTTTCACCGGGTTAGCCTTTATAGATGTGCAACAACTGGCGCCAGAACATATCGTGGAGGATTCCAATGGTAATCTATGGATTCGCAAGCCTCGCCAAAAGACGAAGAACATGTGTAACATTCCCCTGCTTGACATTCCGTTGGAGATTCTCCGCAAATATGCAAAGCATCCGGCTTGCCAAAAGAAAAACAGACTGCTTCCTGTGCCTTGTAATCAGAAGATGAATAGCTACCTGAAAGAAATCGCAGACCTATGCCTGATAAACAAGACCTTGACCACACACGTCGCCCGGCACTCGTATGCGACCTCTGTTTGCCTCGCCAACGGTGTGAGCATTGAGAACGTTGCGAAGATGCTCGGTCATTCCAATATCAAAATGACACAGCACTATGCCCGTGTACTTGATTCCTCTATTCTGCGCGATATGAATAATGTTAAGTCCGTGATGTCAAAAGTAATGCAATAGGTATGGAAAGAGGAATAATAACAATCAGTGCAACGGGTGCAGTCACTATGCCTACTGCACCTGTATGGATGGCGCAATTTGAGATTGCCGACTTGTTCGGGATGTTCTCATATGATATTCGCAAGGCGATTCATTCCATCTACAAGAACAGGGAACTGGATGAAGTTGAAACGAGAAAATACATCAAACAGCCGGACGGCATCAGTTATGATGTCTATAACCTTGAAATGATTATAGCCGTTGCATTCAGGGTATGCAGTAAAGGAAGTACATTGTTCAGACGGTTTGTAATAAATGAAATCAGCACCACCAAAAGAGAAACACCAATTACCTTGTTTGTTTCTTATGGCAGAGGTAATAACCTATGGTATAGTTGAAGCCCATTCCGCCAACTCCTTGTTCCCAATGCACGGATGCAAAGGTAGCGTATGGCTATGATGGCAGAGACAAGGTCGGGCGGTGATGCCGTTTCGGGCAAAATCTTCCCCAAACAAGTTTGAGCGATTCGGACCGAAAACCTTGCCACTGCCTGCCATACGCTTGAAAGGTGTCCGGTAACGGGAACAAGCGACTGACGGAAACATCAGATTACAGCTTGTCGGTAGTCGGAGCGGTAGCCGTCATTCAGCATCCTTTCGATGTCGGATTCACGGTAGAGAATTTTACCACCCAACTGGATATAGGCGATACGCCCTTCGTTTCGGTAGTCCTGAAGAGTCCGGCGGCTCACTTTCAGACGTGCCGACACCTCCTTGTCGGTGAAGAAACGCTCACCGCCCAATGCCGGGCGGTAATTGGCGGTCAGATGCTCTACGTTATCCAGCAGTCGGTCAAGACTGCCCATGAAGTGGATTATCCACTCGTTGTCTTTGTTAATCAGTTCGTTCATATTACTCTGGATTTAGTAGGATTATGTCATTACATTATTCAGTTGTCAGATTGTTTTACCTTTGAACTTTGCTTCCTTTCTCCTATCCTCAATGACAGAAACGATGCGCTCTACATCTTCGGGACGGTAGTAGGTCTTGTGATTGATTTGGCTGTATGCCAATGTTCCATTATCTCGGAGCGTTTGCAACGTGCGTGGACTGATGTTGAGCATCCGACACACGTCTTGATTGTCCATCCACTCACTCATTGTCTTTTCTCTATGCCGCTGGCAGATAGCCTCCATGCAGCTGACAAAACGGTCGAACCTTGCGACCATTGCCTCAAAAGTTCTTTTTTCGATTGATACAATTTCCATAATGTATTCCTTTTGTTGTTTCTTTTGCTACAAAGGAATATATAATACATTGTCGGGCAATCGTTTTCCTGAAAGTGGCAGCGTGTTGCGTTGATATGGTAGTCATTGTCCTATATCACATTTTCAAATTAGTATTGAAAGTTCGATTACATATCAACTCATCAATACTGAGAACTTTGTAGTAAAAAAATATATCAAACTTATCAGTCTGCCGTATTATCAGCCATACGACTTATCAATTATACATACGGCTGATAAAGCATATTATTAGTCATATGACATTATGGTCAGTTGAATTAACGTATGACCATACATACGTTTTATCAGTTAAACTCAAAGGTAACTTCGTATGATAAGTTATCTTATAAAAGTATCTTTCTCTGTCAATGCTTCAAATGATTTTTGTGTTCACCTGAACACAGCAAGGTATGTTTTGAGCTGCTCAAAATACTTCGAGCAGCTCAAAACGCCTTGTCCTTACAGGAAACTGGATTTCCTCCGAAGTCGGAAATCCTTTCAAATCAGCGATGCCATTTTTACTCTTTTGAATGGTCTGAATTATTCTTTATCCACTCTTTTGCTAATTCTGTGAGTCTGTATTTTTGCTTCGGATGATTGGGCTGTTCAGGATACATTGGTTCAATTGCACCATCTTCCAACGCAGGAAGAAAATAATTTTTCCGGAATGATGTACGATGTTTGAATCCCATATTGGACATAATTTCATTCATCGCCATATAGTCTTCGTTCATTGAAAGAATCATCTCTTGAACTTGAGCGGTACTTGGTCGGTAGTTGAGCGGTACTTGGTCGGTAGTTGAGCGATACTTGTCATCTTTAGTTGCTTTCTTATCCTCCTTGTCTGTCTTTATTGTACCGGATGCGAAATAAGGTCGCTTGAACGTGATAGTAACAAAACCTCCATCAGAACGCCATGTGGGTGCTTCCACTCCTTGTGCATCACAAGCATCCATGATACGCTTTGCTCCACTACCCCAGTTTTCTAAGTAAGTCATTCGATAAAGAGCTTCCGCCACTTTCAAGTTGTTCGGATATGATTCGTGAGGCTCCTTGATATTCTCTGGAGTAATTTGGGGTGGAAATGTGCCAGGGCTTGCAATCTCGATGCGGTCATCATAGATGGCAAGGCTGATGGTCAGATTATATCTTTCCCAATGACGATGACAAAGAGCATTGATAAGAGCTTCCCTTAACGCATGATAAGGCACTTCAAGCTGTTCCTCCCGTTCCAAACTATGATTGGTGATTCTACCACTGAGAGAAAGATGCTTGAAACAGAACGCAACTCCGGCATCTAACAGTTGGAAGAAATTACCTTCAGCACGTTGATTGTCCCGGAACATATTTTTATTCGTACCCACAAACCGAGCCATTCTTAGCGTAAATTGCGGATACTCGTCTATGTTATTGGAAAACAGCAATACCGCACCATTAGTCGGCACGCCATTCTTAAGCAATTTCCATTTTGAAAGAATATCTCCTGTCGACTCATACAATGCAGATTCAGGAATACGTCCGCCATCTATACCTCGCCGGATGCTGTTGCGAATCAGGTTTTCATCAAGGTCTGCCAATGCTACACCGTCAGCCGCCAACCTTTCCCACGCATACAACTGAGGTTGGTGGGCGCGAATGCGTTCATCATACATATCTTGTGGCATCACTTTCGTAGTGCTCTCAACTTTGAAATAGGGACAACCGTGAAATGTATGTGGGTGCTCACCCCATACCCAACCGTCAAAGTGCATGGCAATAACTTTGTTGCCCGGGTGCTCCGGCACATCAACATACGCCACCCGCACATCTACCGCAGGTTCAAGACCAGCCAATGCCTGAGCGATTTCTTGTTGTGTCTTGTCTGTTACTTCTTGCCCGATTATCTTCAAGGACTTCGGTGCAATACCGAAAATCAGCCAACCACCTTCGGTGTTCAAGAAGGCGCATGCCGAATGCATACCGTCTTTCAATTCGCCGGTAGTCTTCTTCAGTTCCAGAGTTCTTGACTCGTCGGCTGACACAAGGTTCATTATATCGTCAATTGTCATATAGTCGTAAAAATAATAATATCAGCACATATTGGCCTGCTATTTTATTGAAAGAATCCATTTCTCTTCATCATTCTTCCAGTTTTCAATCTCGGTTATATGCTCAGACAAGTAAGCTTCAAGGTGTGGCTTATTTATATATAATAAAAACAGAAGTACACTTTTAGCCGTTTGTATTTTTTCATCCTTTGTAAATCGAGCAGTAATTCCATTAAGTGTGTATATGTTTTCTTCCATATGACTTTCCGTATTTAGAGTTAGACGGTACATAAAATTCGCATAATAAACACGTTTATCCTCTGGTATTTCCATAAGAATATCGTGCTTTCTAAGCATCTTTTCAAAACCAATATCATAGCAGAAGCTTGAATATGCTTCCAATAATCTTCGCATAGTGTTACCAATGCTTATATCACTAATATCGTCAATGTCGTATGTTTCCGCTTTAGAAGCATATTCAAATACACACTCCAATAGTTTTTTATATTCATTTTTAGACTTATGCATCTTTAAGTTGTGGTTCACTAACTCCATAAATGTAGGGTCATTTTTTTCAATTACCTCATTACGTATTTTCATTAAGTCAAAAATTGACTGTAAATCGTGTGACAATACCAATATTCTGCTGTTGGTATTCCCTTTTAGAATATTTCCGAATTGAAACCGTAATAACGACATGACACCCACACGGTTACCATGGTCAAAACTTGATACAGGATCATCTATTACAATTAGATATTCTGAGGAATACTTAGCTGTTTCTGTCTTGCCACCAAATAACTTGGCAAAGAAATAGCATAAACCTAATACGTTTCTTTCGCCCACACTAATCTTCTTTGGTCTTACAGCTTTGCCATTGATTCTAAGCTTATAACAACCATCTCCAGGTTCCAATACGACTTTACGATTACTATAGAATACATATTGAAGTTCATGATTAATATAATCCAAGGCAATATCAGTACGTTCTTTTTGCGTTTTTAGAGATTTTATTTCCATTTGAACTTTCTCACGCTCTTTGCTTTTGGAATCCAAAAGCTCACGATTTTTGTCGCTATTCTCTTTTGCCTGTTTATAACTTCGTAGTAAAGCAGAATGCTGTTTCCGTGCTAATAAGCTATTTTCTGTACGTATCTGTTTGTATAATTTAGTGCGTTTATTCACCGAGTCGTTGAATCGTTTCACGCATTCTTCTATCGCATCTAAAGCTTTTCTCCAAGCAACAACTGCATCTGCATAGGCTCTGCAATCTTCTTCAGAAAAGGGGGATTTTAGAGCCTTATAAATATCACTTTTGCGTTGATTAATTTTCTGTTGCACTGCATAAAGTATACGATTTAAGTTTGCTAGAGCTGTCTGTGCCACATTAAGTTCCTGCTCGTTTAGATGTTTCCTAAACTCTGGTAGAACCGTTTCGATTATAGCAAATGTTTCTAACTCAGTGCAGAGCAAATGTTCATATTGACTTGCTTCTTCATTCAATATGTGTGTTAAAGTTTGAGTAATAGTTGCTTTATCCTGCTCCGTTATCTCACGTAAGCACATTGGACAAAAAGACCACCCTTCGGTTACCATTTGCTTTGTTGCTTCTGTGGAATGTTGTGGATGCTTTGCTAATAATTCCAAGAGCCGATGTTCCCGGTCTGTCAATTCTGGTGTGTCTAATGGTTTAATAAGAATATCAATTAATTGTGTTAATTCTTCAGGAAGTAATACAGTCCCTTTAATCCACGTTAGCACTTGTGCATCTTCAGATCCACGATACAAATTCAGATTATTCATTACACGATTATGTAATGTGTTATAATTTTCTGTTGGTTCTTCCAACCCCAGCAATGTATTAATTACATCCTCGGAAATTCGACTCTTTACTGTATTTCTCTTTACATCTCGGTCAATGTCTGCCCAACCACCATCCGCTCGAAGCGCATCCCGTATTTGGTTGAAATAATATAGGGGTGAGATATTTTCCCTTGCGTTATCATATCTTTTTCGTTCCTCATCCAGTTTGTTAAATTCTTCTTCTAGTTTAGCCAACACTTCCTTTTTTTGTGCTATTTGCTCGTCTAACTCAACTTGCTCTCCTAGCATAACGATAGTGTTAATACCATCCTTTTCAACTCTTACTTGTTCACGTACAAAATCCTCGTTGAAAATAAATACCGAATCTTTCTTGTCAGTTGTGATAGTCGAGGTCGAACTCACAGTAAAATCAGCATTTTTCTCCTCGTCAGATTTTACGAGTTCGCCGATACAATGAGCTATAGTGGTTTTTCCACTACCATTGCGACCATATATTACACTTAGAGCATCTTTTTTAAAAAGCTCCAGTTCGGCTTCATTATCAAAACAGCCTCCTTTTATCTTAATCGTTTTGAACTTTTCAAACATAGTTTCTAATTAACGAATAAATTTATGATTCTGCTACCATAGATGGATAATAATCTGTATTAACACTATATAAGCGTGGGGCAGATTGATGCTCTTTATAGTTTTCCACTTGGTCAAGAACCTGATCAAAAACATCATCGCTCCATTCAGGTGGGTAACCGTTTTCATCAAGCAAAAACCAAAGGTCTTGATTGAGTTTGGCACGAACATTTGTATTTGACAACCAATCGGCAAAGCACGATTGGGTATCAATCAACTCTTTTACTTTTTTGGCGAGAGCCTTACACTTGTCATTGATGATCAGCGAGCCTACTTTGCGGTCTGTACCATACTCAAAGTTATGAACATCGCGCATATGCATCAATATATCGTAAAAGGCTTTCTCCTCAAATGTAAGTCCGAGTTTACGAAAACTCTCTTTATCCTCGCCTAATTTATTAAGGATATCGAGTGCCTGTTGGGTAGCATTACGGATAATCTCATCCACCGTATCTTTCTGCGTCTGGGTAGCCTCAGCAGAAGAGAGTGATGCACGGCGGTTGTGATATTCTTCCAAAGTTTTTTTAAGTAACTCTTCAAATTTCTCTGCGGCGAACTTGTTTGTATTCTTATATTGTGCAATACTTCGACGCAGCATTTTGATAAGCACCTCAAGTCGGGTGGCAGGTAGTTTAACTCCGTTGAGCTGTTCGATAAAGCCAGGGCTAAATATGCTTTCCTCTACATCTGTGTCAAGTATGCTCACCACACTGTTGCATTGTAATGCTTCAGCAACCATACGTTGTACCACACGATTCATACTTTCCGTATCATGTTTCTCGCCCGAAGCCTTGCGAATATAAGTAGCGACACACATAAAGCACTGTGACAGCGACAACTGTTCGTGGTTCAGGGCGTTTGAAGGTTGACAGATGTCATAAGCGGTTTTCAGACGCTTCACGTGAGCCAAGAAGAAAGTCTTAGCATCTACCTCTTTAGGTCTTTTGCCCTCTTTGGCTACATTGTACATTTTGCTCAAAGTCAAAATATGCTCTGACGCTTTGCCAAGACATTCAAGTCGGTCAAGCGGTTTTGAATCTTTATCTATGAATGGTTTTAGGTCAAAACCTGCAAAGAGCTGCTTGATAAGTTCGAGTTCTACAAGCAACGCTTCTAACGCTTGCTGCACATCATCCTCGCTTGGACCAAAAGTATCACCGCCATATTGCTTCATGGCTTCCATCATATTATTGCGAATACCTATGTAGTCAATAATATAGCCAAAGTCTTTACCTGGGTATTTACGGTTGACACGGCTGACTGTTTGTACCAATGTATGCTTTTGCAGCGGCTTATCGTTGTATAGATAGGTGAGGCACGGTACATCGAATCCCGTAATCCACATATCCACAACTATGACGACACGGAAGTTTGAGTATTCCTGTTTAAAGGCTTTTTCAAGTGTCTTGGTGCGCTTCTTGTCACCAAGATAGTCGTACATATCTTTTTTGTCGTTTTTGCCACGGGTGGCAACCATGGCAATAGTCGGCATCGGCATCAGTTCTTTCATTTCTTTTTCAGGGACTACATAGCCCTCCGGTGCTTTGCGTTCCTCAAACCACTCGGGATGAAGTTTGCGGAATTTCTGCAATAATGCATAGCCAATTTCTCGCTTGCTACATACAACCATGGCTTTTTGTACCACACCGGGCTTATTGTCACAAGAGGCAGTATAGTGTGCTATGATGTCGGCTGCAAGGCGTTCCAGTCGTTCTTCATCGCCAAGTATCTGCTCCATGGCACTCATCGCCTTTTTACTTGCAGCTATGTCAGATTCGGTTGCTCCCTCCTCCGCACATCGGGTATAATAATCCTCTATCTCCTTGACCTTTTCGGAGTCGAGTGTTACTTGGGCAATGCGTGGAATATACTTGATGTCTTTAGTAATTTCATCGTCCACCGCTTGTTGCATGGTGTAGCGGTCCACTATATCACCGAACACTTGAATCGTTTCGGCGATAGGTGTACCTGTAAAGCCGATGAATGTGGCATTAGGAAACGCCGTGCGGAGTTGTTCGGCATAGGGTTTGGTTACAAAAGCACCGATTTTGCTTTCATCAATTATTCTAACGGCAACTGCACCTGCTGAGGTTTGTTCCACCTTGGCTTCGATGTCCTTATGTTCAACAACTTTGATTTTGCTACTAAGGCGAATTTGGGTGCGGTGGGCCTCATCCGAAAAACAGATGATATTACGGCGAGTGTTTAACTCTCCAATTGACTCACAGAATTTCTGAATGGTACAGATGAAGAATCCGCCACTGTCGCGAAGCGAAAGTTCGGTTTTGAGTTCTTCTCGGTCGGAGATGACTTTGACTGTGCCGAGTTGCAAGAAGTCTTGCGAGCGCAAGAACAGTTTTCCAGCTTGTGTCTGCAAGTCGTCGCGGTCAACAATCATAATGACGGTGGGCGAACCGAGCTCTTTGCAGCGCAACGCAAGTTGCCTTGCAATGAACATCATTGTGTATGTTTTGCCGCAACCTGTGGCTCCGAAGTATGTGCCACCTTTAGAGGTCTGCTCTTTAAAGGCACGACGTATGCTGTCACTCATCATTCGAGTGGCAAAGAACTGAGGATAGCGACACACTATTTCTTCCTCCCTTCCACTTTTTTCATCGGGAAAATAGACATAGTCGCGCAGAATTTCCAAGAATCTGGATGGTTCATACACGCCTTTGACAATAGTGCGTACTTGGTCTATACCCTTTTGGGCGGAAGGATCTTCGTTGTTTACCTTTTTCCACGCATAATAGTGTTCGTATGGCGTGTAGGTAGTGCCGAGCCGTGTGTTGTTGTCGGTGGCATCACTGATGCACGACAACGGGCAATAACGCAACAGATGGGGTATGTCGCGCATATACCGGGTGTGTATCTGCTCATAAGCCTGTGCGATGTCAACATCAAGTTTTGTGGGGTTCTTCAATTCAAAGATGCAGAGCGGTATGCCATTGACAAAGAGCAATACATCGGGAATGCGCACATCGTTCTTCATGCCGTATGCGACCTCAAACTGATTGACAACACGGAAAATATTACGGTCTGTATTGTCAAAGTCGATAAAACGAATATCGAAATTCTCACCGTCACCGTGACGGGTATAACGGTAACCGTCACGGACAAGTTGAAAGGTGTTGCGCAGACGCTCAAAGTGGGTTTGTCCTGGAACGTGGCGCAAATAGTTGATTACTTCGGTGACATCGCTGTCAGTGAGATTAGGATAACGATTTTGCAAATAGATGTGCAAATCGTTGACATTAAGGTCTTCGACAAGCAATGACTCACGTAGTTGACGGTGGATATTTCCGCCATTAGTATATTGCCAGCCCTCTGCTTGCAGTAAGTCTATCAGAGCTTCTTCATATCCGCTTTCGTAGAACTTTCCTTTCATGGCATCAGTAATTAAGAGTGAGCTGCCCGCTGTACTAAGGCTGGGCAAAGTGTTTTGAGTTTTTCTCGGGCTTGTGAGGCGATATATTGGGCACGTTCCATGCAATGATAGACATCAACGATTGCTTGTTGTACATTAGGAGGCGGTAACGGAATTTGTACACGTTCCATTTCAGACCAGTCGAAAGTCTCCCTTGCACTGCCCCAAGAATTGAAACGAGCATAGCGGTCAAATTCGGGGCGATTAAGCATCAGAAATAAATACTCAGGTAAGAGTTTGTCGGTATCCTTACTGCGGAATACGACATAAGAGGAAGAAACGATTTTTGTTTGACTGGTATTGTTTAATGCCAACGATATTTTGCCGCCATTTCGAGAGGTAACGGTTACATAACTAAACTCATTTGGCTTAAATATTTTATAGGGAGTTAAAGATACATCTTTCATGTCCGCTTTTGTTGGAATGGCAGATTTCTCGTTGCTAATACCTGTAACGTCTTCAAGTAAATACATTCCTTCACTATTACGTTTATCTGATTGCTCAATATACTCACCGAGTCTCACCCATTTTGTTTCACTTGCACTCATATCCCAACTGTTTTAGTGCGTTACGCAGCATTACATCATTCTCGCATTGGAGCGATAAAAGTTCGGAAACCGCAGAGGCCGTTTCAGTCAACACTTTGTCATAGTCGATATTGTTGTCGCGGTCAACGAACTCGATATAGCGACTAGGGACAAGAGAAAAGTTGTTTGTTTTCAGTTCCTCAAAGCCGACCGAGCGGTAAAGTTCCGGTTCTGCATAGGTCGCACCATTAGTGCCAACCGATTGCCAACGAAAGAAAATGTCGGCAGCTCGTTTCACTTGATCAGCCTTTAATTCCACTTTCTTCTTCTGTTCACCTTTGACCGGGTTTTCAGTCCATGAGCGTAAATCCATAAAGAGGATTTCCCCACGGCGGTCGCGTAGTTGCCGCCCGTGGTGCATGCCTCCGCGCTTATTTTGATTGAGAATCCACAGCGTAACCGAAATGTCAGTGGTATAGAACAATTCACGAGGCAGAACGATAATAGCCTCTACTTTGTCGTTCTCTATAAGTTCTTGACGAATGGCAACGGTATCTTCATCACCAAGGGCACCATTTGCAAGCAAGAAACCAGCAATACCTTTGTCTGCCTTAAGTTTGGAAAGCATGTGGAGAATCCATGCGTAGTTGGCATTGCTCTCGGGAGGAGTGCCATAATCAGCCCAGTTCACTCCTTGTTGAGTAACATCTTTGGTGAACCAATGTTTGAGATTGAACGGCGGATTTGCCATGATGTAATCAAAAACAAGTCCGGCATGTTGATCTTTATCGAAAGTAGAAATAGGACCATCACCCAAATGGTGGGATATACCACGCATAGCTAAGTTCATTTTGGCAAGGCGAAAAGTGGAATCCTCCTTCTCTTGACCAAAGACATTTACAGTTGTAATGTCACCTTGCTTTGCCTCAACATATTTAGCGCATTGAATAAACATACCACCTGAGCCACAACATGGGTCGTAGAGAGTACCGTCGAATGGTTCGATAAAGGCGGCTATAAGCTCTACAATATCGTGTGGAGTATAGAATTCACCTTCTTCTTTAGTGGCGTTTACAGCGAACGATTTTAAAAAATATTCATAAACACGACCTATCAAGTCTTTTTCTTCACCGAAGACCTTGTGAGAAATCTTATTTACCTCATCAACAACCTTTTTAAGTTCATTGGATTGGATTTTTACAGAGGTAAACAAACTGAGTTTTACACAACCTTTAAGTGTATCACCACTATCTTCGATTGCTTGCAATGCATCATCAAGCGCAGCGACAAGATTAGATGCAGGCACGTCGATTAGCATCGACCAACGAGCAGCTTCTGGTACATATACTATATTTTTGTAGCGAGAGGGGGAATCAAGGAATCTTGCGATTTTCTCTTCATCAGTAATTCCTCGGTTGATACATTGCTGGCGCATCTCAGCTTGAGCATCATCAAATTTTTCGCCAATAAATCGGAGAAACACAAGCGTAAGTATCACATCGCGCTTATCATTGAGCGATGCGCTACCACGGAGATAGTCGCGGCAGTTAAACAATATGGTTTCAAGATTGAGGGAGTTCTCCTCTTTCTTTGTAGCTTTCTTCTTTGCCATAATCAATCATTATTACCGCCATTGATAAGTTGGCGAGGGTCAACATTCAAAAGTCCTGCAATCTTCACAAGCATGTCAAGAGAGGGTTGCATCTTGTTGGAACACCATCGTGAAACGGTTGCTTCGTTCTTTCCGACCTGCTCAGCCAACCATTTCCCAGTTTTACCATTCTCAACTAACACAACCTTTAACCTATTTATTTTTTGCGATTCCATACGTCTTGATTTTGCCTGTTAATTACAATACTTTGATTTACCATGCAAATTTAGCGATATTATCTGAAAATGCGGCATTGAGTTTCAAAAAAGTAGCATAAACGTCCATAAAACCAAGTATATTGAGTATATTTACATTCAAAGAGAAGAAAAACAAGCCAATGAACAAAGAAAACCAAATAATACTCTATCAGGACAATAACGATATAACTCGTGTGTCTGTGCGCTTTGCTGATGAAGACTTGTGGCTGACTCAGGGGCAATTAGTTGAGATATACCAAACAAGCAAATCGAATGTAAGCGAGCACATTAAGCATATATTTGAAGATGGATAACTAGCAAAGAAGGCAACTGTTCGGAAATTCCGAACAGTTCAATATCTCGTATATACAAGCGATTGAGAAGGCTGAAAAGGAGTTTGAAATCTACCGCAAACACGAAATGGAACTGTTAGAAAGCGATTTTGATAAGGAAATCAAAAGATTAAAGAACAAGAATGACAATAGTTCAAACTAATTCACTACCTTTGCCCTTGGAAACCTTCACGTAACCTTGCGCAGAACAACGCAAGTCATTGGTGGAGCAATCGGAGGAGATTACCGTTGAGTAGCTTTTAGAAAGCAATGATATTCAACCACTTGGAAATAAATTGCGATTCCTGGTGGCACCACTGAAAAAGAGGCTGTCTCAAAAATGTACTGCACCCCAAAAGTTAGACACAAAACTTTTGGGGTGTTTTTTATG
>OGFM01001690.1_pt1 | contig 12841 bp, 12 predicted proteins | sample 1570871 | NCBI WGS metagenome assembly OGFM01 (sample SAMEA2581957, study PRJEB24529) | metagenome | biome: Human gut stool | place: China | collected 2011
CAGCGCTATCAGGAACTGCAGGACATCATCGCCATTCTGGGCATGGACGAGCTGGACGAGAACGACAAGCTCACCGTCGCCCGCGCCCGCAAGCTGCAGAAGTTCCTGTCCCAGCCCTTTGCTGTGGCTGAGAACTTTACCGGCCTGAAGGGCAAGTATGTGCCCCTGCAGGATACCGTGCGCAGCTTTGCCGCCATTGTGGACGGCGAAGCCGACGACCTGCCGGAGTGGGCGTTCTTCAACGTTGGTACGCTGGAAGATGCCCGCCAGAAGGCAGCGGAAAAGCTGGCTGAGGAAAAGGGCGGTGCCGTCTGATGAACAAGTTCATGCTGAACATCACTGCGTCCAGCGGTGAGTACTATCAGGGCGATTGCGAAGACCTTGTGCTGCCCATCAGTGATGGCGTGTACGGCATACAGGCTGGACACAGCCCGGTGCTGGTGGCCATCCACATGGGCATCCTGCACTTTGAGGTGAACGGTGAAAGCCAGGACATCCTGGTAGGCGACGGCATTGCCGAGGTGACACCTGCCTATGTGATGGTGCTGGTGGACAGCGCCGAGCGCCCGGAGGATATCGACAAGAACCGTGCCGAGGCTGCCCGCATCCGTGCCGAGGAGCGTTTGCAGCATCAGCAGAGCATGCATGAATATTATCAGAGCAAGATCGCGCTCGACCGTGCGATGCAGCGCCTGCAGGCCGCTGCAAAGTACCGGCGCTGAGAAAGAGCCGCATCTGTTGGGACCAGATCTGCAAAAAGAGCATCATTTGTATCCATTGAGGGTGCAAAGTGATGCTCTTTTTTTATTTCAGGCGGTTCCATGGAACGCAGCTTTCGTGTATAATAAGGTCAATGCAACCCCGCGTGTTGTGCGGGAAAGGAGGAGGTTTTCCATGATCCAATTCGGCCTGCGTCTGCATGACGCGGAAAAACTGCCTGTTGAAGAGGTGCTGCCGCTGGTGCGCCGGAAAGGCTTTACCTGCGCCCATGTGGCCCTGAGCAAATCCTTCAAGGAGCTGCCCTGCACCCCCAGCGCCCTGACCCCCGGCTATGCGCTGTATCTGCGGCGTCTGTTTGAGAAAAACGGCATCGACATTGCCGTGCTGGGCAACTACCTGAACCTTGCCCACCCGGATGCGGATGCCCTGCACGCCATTCAGGAAAAATACTATGCGCACATCCGCTTTGCAAGCCTGCTGGGCTGCGGTATGGTGGGCACCGAGACCGGTGCGCCCAACGCAGAGTACAAGTTCTGCCCGGAGTGCCGCAGCGACGAAGCCCTTGCTACTTTTATCCGGAACTTCAAGCCGGTGGTGCGCTGTGCCGAGCAGTACGGCGTGACCATTGCCATTGAGCCGGTGGTCAAGCACATCGTGTACGATGCCAGACGCGCCCGCACTGTGCTGGACGAGATCGGCAGCCCGAACCTGCAGATCCTGTTCGACCCCGTCAACCTGCTGAACATGGAAAATGTGGACCGCCGCGAGGAAGTGTTCGCCGAGGCCATCGAGCTTCTGGGCAAGGACATCGCCATGATCCACTTCAAGGATTTTCTGCGCAAAGATGCGGGCGGCCAGCTGGCTGCTACGGGTGCAGGGCAGGGCGGCATGGAGGACTACCGCACCATCCTGCGCTTTGCAAAGCAGGAAAAGCCCTATATCTTTGCAACGCTGGAGAATACCACCCCGGAAAACGCGGTGGAATGCCTGAACTACCTGAAAAAGCAGTACGACGAGTGCTGAACACTTTATAACAAGAAAAACATCTGCAAGCTTTGCCCGGAATGGGGCAGCTTGCAGATGTTTTTTGTATCAGATGAAGTTTATGGTTCAGCCTTTTACAAATTGCAATTAAGAAGTAGTTTCGCTGAAAATGCCCAGAGCGAAAGCGGAGGACATTAAGATTATTCCAGATTCAGCTTATGCTCCATCAGCCAGCGGGTCAGCAGAAAGTATCCTGCGGCAAAGGCGATGCTGACCGCCAGCCCGAACAGGGTGGTGAACGCACTGGGTGCAGCAATGGAGATGTCCACGCCGCCAAGGGTGGAATAGGAAACGGCCTGCAGCATGCCGGCACTGTCGGTTTCTTCGGTCAGCCAGCTCTGCAGGAAGGACAGCAGGAAAAATGCCAGAATACCGGCCGGGACCATGTGCTTTTTGAACTGGTGGCCGATCATGCATGCGGCATAGATGCACAGGATGCTGGACACCAGTGCCACCAGCCCATTCAGCGTTTCAAAGATCAGCCAGAGCCACCCGGAGCTGCCGGTCATGCGGAAGATCTCCACCACTTTCTGCCACAGCTCCGGCAGATGCTGCAGGGCTGCGCTGTTCAAAGACAGAGCCAGCAGCATCACCGCAAAGGAGAAAATACCCACGATGCTGCTGCAAAGCATCCAAACCACGCTGGAGATCAGCTTGGAAAGGATGAGCTGGCTTTCCGTCACCGGCAGGGTGTGCATCAGGTAGCCTTCGCGGCCCAGCAGATTGCGGGTGAAGCGGGTCACAATGGTCATCACGGACACCACTGCCACCGCAACGGCTACGACCATGTAGGCGAACAGCAGCAGAGATGCAAAGTCGTCCTTGGAAGAGCTGCGCAGGGAAAAGCCGCTCAGCACTGCCAGCGCAACAAGGGCCAGATACAGCCCGCCGTAGGTGCGGCCGGTGGCCTTGAATTCATATTTTAACAGCTGTTTCAACATTTGAATACCTCCCGGAAATATGCATCCACGCTCATGCCCTCGGTCTCGCGCAGCTCTTCGGCATTGCGGTGGGCGAACACCCGGCCATCCTTCAAAAAGACGGCTTCATCCAGAATGGGCTCGATATCGCCGATGAGGTGGGTGGATAGAATGACGGTCGCATCCCGGCTGTAGTTGTTCAGGATGGTGCTCAGGATATAGTCCCGGGCGGCAGGGTCCACGCCGCCAATGGGCTCATCCAGCAGGTAGAGCTTTGCGGCGCGGCTCATGGCAAGGATCAGCTGCACCTTTTCCTTGCTGCCCTTGGAGAGGGTCTTGAGCCGCGCCTTCGGTTCCAGTTCCAGCCGGGCCAGCATTTCGTTTGCCTTAGCGGGGTCAAAATCGGCATAAAATTCGTGGAACATTTCCACCAGCTGCTCCACACGCATCCAGTCCGGCAGCCAGTCGGCGTCCGGCAGATAGGACACGATGGATTTGGTGTCCGGCCCGGGGGTCATGCCGGCGATCCGGATGCTGCCTGCACTGGGCTGCAGCAGACCGTTCGCCAGCTTGATGAGGGTGGTCTTGCCGCTGCCGTTGGGGCCAAGCAGCCCCACGATGCGGCCAAAGCCGATGTGCAGGTCTACATTTTCCAGTGCGGTCTTATCCTTCTGGTAGCACTTGGTCAGTGCTTCACAGCTCAAAAGTTCATTCATTGCGGTCCTCCTTTGCGTCCCAGTGTTCCAAAAGCGCGGCTGCCTGTGCGGGACTGTAGCCGATGCCGCGCATCTTTTCCAGAAAATCCGACGCCAGCGTCCGGGCGGTGTCGGCGCGAAGCTGTTCGATCAATGCAGTATCCTCCGTAACATAGCGGCCTGCAGTGCGTTCGGTGCGCACCAGTCCTTCCGTCTCCAGCTGGGCAAGGGCCCGCTGCATCGTGTTTGGGTTCACCCCGGCGGCTGCGGCCAGATCACGTACCGAATCCAGATGCCCGCCCGGCGGGTAGGTGCCGGCCAGGATCCGGGCCTTGAGCCGTTCCACAAGCTGGGCATAGATCGGGCGGCTGGCATCAAACTGTTCGCCCATGGTATCATCTCCTTGTCTTGCTGTATTAAGCGCTTGATACAATAATACACGATTTGCTCTGTTTGTCAAGGGGAAAAAGAAAAAACACCATAAAACTGTGGGAAATTGGGAAAAGTGCCCATAAGACACTGCACATTGATAAAAATTTACAATAAATTCAAACAATTCCACATTGCAAAGCTTTTGACAATGTGCTATGCTGAAAAACAGAGAGCTCCGCCCGGAAAGCGGCGGAAAAGAGATTTGGAGGAAAAATAACTATGGCTGACCGCATCGTTCTGAATACCATCTCCTACCATGGCCACGGTGCCATTGAGAACATCGTTCCCGAACTGACCGCCCGCGGCTACAAGAAGGCATTCGTCTGCTCCGACCCCGACCTGATCAAGTTCGGCGTCACCAAGAAGGTCACCGATCTGCTGGATGCTGCAAACTTTGCCTACGCTGTTTACAGCGAGATCAAGCCCAACCCCACCATCGCCAACGTGCAGGACGGCGTGGCCGCTTTCAAGGCCGCCGAGGCTGACTGCATCGTGACCATCGGCGGCGGCTCCTCCATGGATACCGCAAAGGCCATCGGCATCATCATCAACAACCCCGAGTTTGCGGATGTCCGCTCTCTGGAAGGCGTTGCTCCCACCAAGAAGCACGCGGTGTTCACCATCGCTGTTCCCACCACCGCCGGCACTGCTGCCGAGGTCACCATCAACTACGTCATCACCGATGTGGAGAAGAAGCGCAAGTTCGTCTGCGTGGATACCAACGATATCCCCGAGATCGCCGTGGTCGATCCCGATATGATGTCCTCCATGCCCAAGGGCCTGACCGCTGCCACCGGCATGGATGCTCTGACCCACGCTATCGAGGGCTACATCACCAAGGGCCACTGCGTCATCTCCGATATGTTCCATCTGGAAGCCATCAAGCTCATCAGCCAGAGCCTGCGCGGCGCAGTGCAGAACACCCCGGAAGGCCGCGAGGGCATGGCTCTGGGCCAGTACATCGCCGGCATGGGCTTCTCCAACGTGGGTCTGGGCATCGTCCACTCCATGGCACACGGCCTGTCCGCTCTGTACGACACCCCGCACGGTGTGGCCTGCGCCATCCTGCTGCCGGTGGGTCTGGAGTACAACAAGTCCGTTGCCGGTGAGCGCTACCGTGCCGTGGGCAAGGCCATGGGCGTTGTGGGCATCGATGAGATGAACGATGTGGAAGCCGCTGACGCAACCATCGCCGCCGTCAAGCAGCTGAGCGCAGACGTGGGCATCCCCGCAAATCTGCACGGTATCCTGAAGGAAGAAGATATCCAGTTCCTCGCCGAGTCCGCATTTGCAGATGCCTGCCGTCCCGGCAATCCCCGCGACACCAGCGTGGAGGAGATCGTGGAGCTGTATAAGAGCCAGCTGTGAGCTGTAAACTGAATCAATAGGAAAGGGCCGCTGTGCGTTTGAATGCACGGCGGCCCTTTTTGCAGGCAGGACGGCTTTTGTGAATTTTTCACAACAGCTCTTGTAGAATATGCTTAAACCGGGTACAATCAGTGTATCGACAAAATTCCACAAGCGAAAGGATGCCTATGACGCTGAACTTCTATACTCTGGGTGCTATTTATCTAGTATATTCCTTTCTGGGCTGGGTGGCGGAGACGGTAGTCGCGACCATCCGGGGCGGAAGGTTTGCCAACCGCGGTGCGGCGGCAGGCCCGTTCTGCTTTATCTACGGTACCACCGGCGTGCTGCTGGCCGTGAGTTTCGGCGACCTGCGCACCGAGCCGGTCTACCTGTTCTTTGCCTGTATGATGGCGGCAACGGTGATGGAATGGATCACCGCCAAGCTGCTGGAACGCCTGCACCGCCGCAAGTGGTGGGACTATTCCGGAAAAAAATTCAATCTGAACGGCTATGTGTGCCTGCAGTATTCGCTGCTGTGGGGTGCGCTGGGCACGGCAAGTGTGCTGTGGGGCAATAATGTGCTGCTGCAGCTGTGCGCGCATATCCCTGTCTGGCTGCTGCGCCCGGCAGTATGGGTCTCGCTGACGGTGGCGGTACTGGACCAGATCGGTTCGGCGGTGCTGGTGCAGCAGTATGCGGCCCGGCACCCGATGCTGGAGCAGCTCAACCAGAGACTGGGGGAGCGGTCGGACACGCTGCGCCGCAGGATCGCGCTTTACATTGAAAAACGCATCCAGTATGCTTACCCGGCTGCGGCCCGGCAGGAGCAGACTGCGCTCCGGAAGGGGGAAAAGAACTTTCTCAGCGTGTCCGACCTGCTGTGGCTGTTCGTGATCGGCGCGTTTCTGGGCGACATGGTGGAGACGGTGTTCTGCCGCGTGACGGCAGGCGTGTGGATGAGCCGCTCCAGTCTGGTCTGGGGGCCGTTCAGCGTGGTGTGGGGTCTGGCGCTGGTGCTGGCAACGGTGCTGCTGCGTCAGGAAAAGGACCGGAGCGACCGCTACCTGTTCGCCTTTGGCACCGTCATGGGCGGTGTGTACGAATACGTGTGCAGCGCCGTCACCGAGCTGCTGTTCGGCACCGTGTTCTGGGACTACAGCAAGTTCAAGTTCAATCTGGGCGGGCGCATCAACCTGCTGTACTGCTTTTTCTGGGGCATTGCGGCGGTGATATGGATGCGCTACGGCTATCCGCTGGTGGAAAAGGGCATGGCAAAGGTGCGCAGCCATATCCGCCCGTGGGTAACTGCGGTGCTGGCCGTATTCATGGCGGTGAACATGCTCACCAGTGCGCTGGCCCTTGCCCGCTACGATGCCCGCACCAGCGGCGAAGCGCCCAAAAACAGCATCGATACGCTGCTGGATGCGCATTTTGACGATGCCCGCATGGAGCGCATTTATCCCAATGCCAAAAAAGTAGCCAAGGCTGGCTGAAATTTCAACGTTCCTCTTGCACTTTGGTGCAAAAACCGGTATAATACGTTTCGGATAAAAGGGAGTAAAGGGCGCTCGTTTTGCAAAAACGGTGCGCTGTGGCGCAGCGACATCCCGGCAGAAATGCCCGCTGTGTCACCGGATGCTTGAGACTTTTATTACACCTTCCCATTTCTGGGCAGGATGTAATAAAGGTCTCTTTTTTATTGCCGCTCTGCCAAAAACAAAAGGAGAAAAACTATGCTCATTCCTGTTTTGCTGTTCATCGTGGGCCTGCTGTGCCTCATCAAGGGCGGTGACTGGTTCGTGGATGGTGCCACGGGCATTGCCCGCCGCTTCCATGTGCCGGAGCTGCTCATCGGTGCCACCGTGGTGTCCATCGGCACCACCCTGCCGGAGGTGATGGTCTCCACCACCTCGGCTCTCACCGGCCACGGCGAGATCGCCTACGGCAACGCCATCGGTTCGATCATCTGCAATGCATCGCTCATTGCGGCCATCACCATTGCGGTGAAGCCGGGCAAGGTAGACCCCAAGAGCCTGCGCACGCCGGTGCTTTTTTTCTTTGTGGCAGCGGCCTTCTATGCCGGGGTGGCCTACACCACCGGCTACTTCTCCCGCCCGGTGGGCCTGATCCTTCTGGCCATGTTCGCAGCGTATATCATCTGCAACGTGATGGCCATGAAGAACGCCCCCGCCCCGGAAGAAGAGGAAGAACCGGAAGAAAATGCATCCTTTGCCAAGGAGCTGGGCCTGCTGGCCGTGGGCGCGGTGCTCATTGCCGTGGGTGCCAACCTGCTGGTGGATAACGGTACCCTGATCGCACAGGCACTGGGCGTGCCGGAGTCGGTGATCGCGCTCACCTTTGTGGCACTGGGCACCTCGCTGCCGGAGCTGGTAACGGCCATCACCTCGCTGGCAAAGGGCCACGGTGCACTTTCGCTGGGCAATGTCATTGGTGCAAACGTGTTCAATCTGGTGCTGGTGAGCGGTGTTTCCGCCACGGTGGCACCCTTTACCATCCCGCAGAACTCCCTGCTCTTCGGCCACAATGCATCGCTGGTGCTGGAGTTCCCGGTCATGTTCGCTGTGATGCTGCTGCTCACCCTGCCCGCCCTCTTCAAGGGCAGGCTGAGCCGCCCGCAGGGCATTGCGCTGCTGTGCATCTACGCGGCATTCTGTGTGGTGCAGTTCACCATCTGATAAAACGGCAAAAGGCCGACGCAGTGCTGCGTCGGCCTTTTGCCGTTTTAAGGGTTACTTTTTCAAATGGGAATCCCAGCCGGAAGAGGTGATGACCTGCTGATCCGGTGTGCACCACATGGCTTCCACGCCGTCCAGACTTTCCACGATCTTCATCCCGTCCTCCAACGGCTGGCAGAACAGGCCGGTGGTCAGGCAGTCGGCAAGGCCGGAGTCGCTGCACAGCACGGTCACGCCGTTAAAGTAGGCGGCGGGGAACAGGGTGTCCGGGTCGATCAGGTGGTGGTAGCGCTTGCCGTCCACCACGTAGTAGCGCTGGTAGTCGCCGCTGGTCACAAGGGCCATATCGCTCATGTTGATGGCACCGTCCAGCATGGAATCCGAGGTGTATACATCCGAAGAGCTCCATGGGTTTTCCACGCCGCCGGTCCACTGGCTGCCGTCCGGTTTTACACCAATGGCGCGCAGATTGCCGCCCACGCTCACCAGAGCGCTGGTCAGGCCGCGGGCCTCGGCAGCCTGACACACCATTTCCACGGCGTAGCCCTTGCCCACGCTGCCCACATCCAGCGACATTTCCGGGTCGGCCAGATAAACGGTCTTGGCATCCGCGTCGATGATCACGTTGTTGATATCACAGTGCTGGGCGGCTGCTTCCAGCTCTTCCATGGTGGGCAGCTTGTTGTCGGCATCCGTCTCGGCGGCTTCGGCAGCTTCGCGGTAATTGTGCCAGATATTCAGCACGCTGCCCATGGCAATGTTCAGCTTGCCGTTGGTGGTCTGGTACATCTGGTCGGCCAGCTCCAGCATGGAGAGGATGCGGTCGTCCACCTCCACCGGAGCGCTGCCGGCATTGTCGTTGATGGTCTTGACGTTGGTCACGCCGGGGTAATCGTTGTAGATATCATACAGCTGGTTATAGGTAATAAGGTCTGTGTGCAGGGCATCCATCTGGGCGTTGAATTCTTCCTCGCTCTCGCAGTAGGCGATCACCTGCGTTACGGTATCGAACACATCATAAAAAACGGTGGAATAGCGGGTAAGCTCTTTCTTTTTGGAGGCACAGCCTGCCAGCAGGCTCAGGCAGAGCACCCCGGCCAGCAGGGCGCTGACGAAACGTTTTGCGCGGGTCATCATACGGTGTGGTTCTCCTTTGCGGCGGTAAAGGCGGCGTGCTCCTCCTGCAGGTGGGCCAGCAGATCGCCGAACACCCAGCTGCGGTTTGAGGGAGTCACAACGGCCTTGAGCGGCACGGTGACCTGTGCCTGCTTCATCAGATCCAGCAGGGTGTCCACATCCTTCTCCTTGAAGTTGGCCAGAACCACTGCCGGCGGGTAGGCACCCGGCTCCAGCACCAGCGTGCGGGCGGCCTTGGTCTCCACCTCGCCCAGCAGCTGTGCCACGGTCTTGCCCGCATCGGCAGGGGAGACGAGCAGCACCTTCATGCCAAAGGCAGGAGCCATGCCTTCCAGCTTGCCGTGGTCGGCGGGGGAAAGATTCCAGCCCAGAATCAGCGGGACACCGGCGTTCTGGTTGCGTGCGATATGTGCTTTCATAAAAAAACCTCATTTCAGGGTGGATTGCAAATACACTATAGTATAACACAAATACGCAAAAAATGGAATGCGGGGGGGCCGGTACTACCGGGAGAAGTTTCAGAGAATTTCGAGCAAAGGCAACAAAAATTAGAAGAAATTACAAGGAAAATTTCAGTGCAGGTGAAGATTGTATGCAGAAAATAGAGGTGCTATACTAAAAATGCGAGACATAAGTCTCAGAAATTTAACAGAAAGCAGAGGTTTTGAGGATGAAAAAACAGAAGATGCGGTTCATCAGTGCAGTGCTTGCGGCATGCATGATGACATCTGTCCTTCCGGTCAATGCACTTGCTCTGGGGGGGGGTACGCCTGAAAATGGCGTAACTGCGCTGGAAGATACCGTAGCCGAAACGATCCCGACTAAGGGGATGACCATCGCTAAGGGCGGCATTTATGAAGTAAAGGGAGACACCTATACAGGTAGCATTATAGTTACTTCCAGTGAACCGGTAACCATAAACATTACCGGAAATGTGACTAGTACAGGTGATCCATTTGTGTCAGCACAGGGATCTGGAAAACTAGAGATTAACAATAACGGTTTTACGGTGAACTGTAAAAACCGTCATTTTCTGTATACCTATACTCCAGCAGACGTGACCGTAGATGGCGGTATTTATAAGACTGGAGGCGGGATTTTTTTAATCATGGCTTTCAGCGGACAATTGACTTTGAAAAACGTGGATGCATGGGCAGAACAAGCCAGTGCGTTGACCAGTGCAGCCAACGTTCATGTGATGGATAGTCAGTTCCATCACACGGGCGTGTCTGGCAATAAATATGCGGCTGTCAATAACTCTGCCACAATGACGTTAAACAATGTAAAGATTGTTTCAACAGAAGGAGCCATTACAAACGGAAATTCTGCCACAATGACAGTTGATGGCGGTAACTACACTTCGGGACAGAACTACAATTGCATAAAAAATGATGCGGGTCTATTTATAATTAAGGACGGCACTTTTATAGCCACCGGTGCCAGCTGCATTGACAACAACTGGGGTCAGGTACGGATCAACGGCGGCAGCTTTACTACGGACGCCGGTATTGCTGTCAAAAACCGCGGAGGTCTGCGCCTTAATGGCGGCACGGTCGAAGCGCCGAACGGCACCGCCATTGACATTTCGGGCGAAAGCGGCGATGTGCAGCTGAACGGCGGCACCATCCGCAACAGCGTCACCGGTGTCCGTGTGGCCGATGCAGGCGATTCGGAGATCGACCTGAAGGCTGTGACCTTTGAGAATAATGCTGATGATATTAGTCTGGGAAATGACCAGCAGATCAACATCAAAAAAAGCTTTGTCGGTACGGCAAAGATCCGGGTGGATGACCCTGCGCGGGGCCGTCAGATCACAACGGACAACGAGGGCTCTCCTTACCAGAAAAAGCTGAGCCTCATCAGCAGGAATGAAGGCTATGTGATCGGCTACAAGAAGGTGACCGACGGCGCGGAGTTCCGCTATCTTGCCCCGGCCAACGGCAAAACCGTCAACGCTGTAAATGCGAAGGCAACCGCTGACCTCGGTGCCGGTGCCCAGCAGCTGGACACCACCGACGTTGTGCCGGAAGGTAAGGATGTGACCGTGACGGCAGATCTGCAGGGGGGCGCAGAGTTCCTCGGCTGGAGCGTCTCGCGTGCCGACGGCGAAGCACTGGACTGGACTCCGGCTAGGGACGACCCCCAGACCATCACCTTTACAATGCCCGACTGCAATGTGACCGTCACGGCACTGTGTCAGGGTGGAAATGATGACATCGACAACCCGAGCGGCGGCGGCAGCAGCGATGTGGCGGCCGGCATTGCGGCTGTTGCGCTGACCGGTGCAGCCGTGTGGAGCATTTACGAAGCCGGAACCGGCATCTATCGCGTGCTGAATATGCCCGGCGTCCCCATGCCCTCCAACCGCGCCGGTCTGGCGACCCTGATCTGGGAAAAGGCCGGCTGCCCGGAACCGCAGACGGTGAAGAGCTTCAGCGACATCGATGACGCCGACCTTCATCTGCGGCAGGCTGCCAGCTGGATGGAAGAGCAGGGTCTGATGGACGATGTGAAGGAAAACGAGTTCCGCCCCTATCGCTATGTGACCAAGCTCCAAACCTGCCTTGTCTGGGATAAGGCCAAGGAAGAGAGCCTGATCTCCTGAAAAAGTAGATCATTCTTGTAACAAGCCCCGGGGTGACCGCAAGCGCCCCGGGGTTGTTTTTTTCACAGGAAAAGGAGCAGAACCGGAAGATGCAGTGTGAAAAAAGCAACGAGGAAGATCCCGCAGGATCTTCCTCGTTGCAAACACAAAATAATAATTCCGCAGAGGATAGTTCAAATCATCAGTTCAGCTTCTTGCCGAAGAACTCCACTTCCTTGCCAATGAACTGCATCAGCTCATCGAACTGGTCGGGGGTCAGGCAGAACGGAAACTGGAAGTACTGGAGGGAATTACAGAAGCTGAACGCATTCAGACAGCAAAACTTCTGGAAGCACAATTCTGCACATGTTATCTTGAAGAAGGAGTAGAGAATCTTTATATCCGTGCAGAACTTACGCAAAATGGACATAGAGCAGTTGTAGTTATAGAAAATAAACATACGAATATTGTCCTGATCAAAAAAGACGATGAGGTACTGTTGGAAAAGAAGGGCTTTCAGCAGAAAAAAACAGAGAAAAACCAGGATAAAAGAGATTTGCTGAATGTAGCAGATATTCTGGAGTTTGCAAAAATTGTGAATATAAAAGAGATAGAGAAAGTCATAGGACGCCAGATTGCCATGAATACAGCAATTTCCGAAGAAGGTCTGCGTAATCATTACGGAGCAGAAGTCGGACGTACCCTGCTTCGAGCATATGGTGATGATGTTAAAGTACGTGCCAGAGCAAAGGCGGCAGCTGGATCTGATGCAAGAATGAATGGATGCTCTATGCCGGTAGTTATTAATTCCGGGAGCGGAAATCAGGGAATGACCTGTTCTTTGCCAGTCATCGAATATGCCAGAGAACTTAAAGTTCCTAAAGAGAAAATGTATCGGGCACTGGTTGTAAGCAACTTAATAGCGATTCACCAGAAAACTTATATTGGAAGTCTGTCAGCTTACTGTGGAGCAGTAAGTGCCGCATGTGGAGCAGGAGCTGCCATATCCTGGTTAAACGGTGGTGATTACAATGCAATATCTAAAACAATCACAAATGCTCTTGCAAATACAAGTGGCATTGTATGTGATTATTCTAAGTCTTCATGTGCTGCTAAAATCGCTTCAGCAGTAGATGCAGCAATTATGGCATACGCTCTGGAGGATGCAGATCATTGTTTTCAGGCAGGAGAAGGATTGGTACGTGATAATGTTGAGGATACAATTCGAAATATGGGATACGTAGGAAGAGTTGGAATGAAAGA
>OGFM01001693.1_pt1 | contig 12823 bp, 10 predicted proteins | sample 1570871 | NCBI WGS metagenome assembly OGFM01 (sample SAMEA2581957, study PRJEB24529) | metagenome | biome: Human gut stool | place: China | collected 2011
CGCTTCCGGCTGTGGCGTAGGCGTCGATGGCGTCGTTGGCCGGCGTGCCCGTCACCTTCTTGCGGTAGGGGTTCTGTGCGTCGTCGGTCACGTTGATCGTGCCCGGTTCGAGGATCAGCATGGCGCCGAACGTCGCCCCGTCGTCGCGTGCGTCGCGCAGAATGGCCGTCTGCGGTTTCTCGGCCACGCCCTCGAAGCGGAACACCCCGTTGGTCACGGCCGCCGAATCGAGAATGTTGTCCTTCTCGTCGAAGAGGTAAACCATGCTGTTGGCTCCTTCGACCTTGCCGTCGACGGCGTACTTGTTTTTGTTGGCGCAGCTGCACAACACGGCTGCCGCCGCTGCGAGGATCAGGATTTTTTTCATCGAATTATTTTTTTGTGAGTTCTGCAAGTTGTTTTTCCAGCGCGCGGACCTGCTGCGCCAGTTCGGGCAGGCGTTTGAACACGGCTGCCGAACGGTGGTACTGCATGCCCGGGAGGGCGGGGTATCCGAAGCGGATTTCGTCGTCGGGAACGTTCTTGTCGAGTCCGCTCTTCGAGCCGACCTTCACGCGGTCGCCGATGGTGACGTGGTCGGCGATGCCCACCTGACCCGCGAGGAAGCAGTTGCGGCCGACCTTCGAAGTTCCCGCGATGCCGGTCTGGGCCGACGACACGGTGTTCTCGCCGATCTGCACGTTATGGCCGATCTGGATCAGGTTGTCGAGTTTCACGCCCCGGCGGATGACGGTCGAGTCGGTCTTGGCGCGGTCGATGCAGGTGTTGGCGCCGATTTCCACGTCGTCTTCGACGACGACGTTGCCCAGTTGCGGAATCTTGTCGAAGCCGCCTGCGGCATTGGGAATGAAGCCGAAGCCGTCGGCGCCGATCACCGCACCCGCATGCAGGATGCAGCGGCTGCCGATCACGCACCCCTCGTAAATCTTGACACCCGGGTAGAGGATCGTTCCGTCGCCGACGGTCACGCCGTCACCGATATAGACCTGGGGATAGATTTGGCAGTCGGCGCCGATGCGGGCTCCCGCCTCGATAACGGCGAAATCGCCCACGTAACAATCTTCGCCCAGTGTCGCCCGCTCCGAGATCGAAGCCCGCTCGCTGATGCCCTGTTTGCGGGGTTTTGCGGCCTGATACATTTGCAGCAGTTTGAGCACTGCGGCGCCGGTGTCTTCGACTTTAATCAAGGTGGCGGTCACGGGTTCCGAAGGGGTGAAATCCTTGTTCACCAATACGATCGACGCACGGGTTTTGTAAAGGTGTTTTTCGTATTTGGGGTTGGTCAGGTAGGTCAGGGCGCCGGGTTCGCCCTCTTCGATCGAGGAGACGGTGTGCACCTTGGCCTCTTTGTCGCCTGCGACTTGGCCGCCGAGAAAACCGGCGATCATTTCTGCGGTAAATTCCATCATAGCAATATAGTAATCAGAGGTATTTTTTTATGTCTATTCCTTCGGGCATGAATTCATCGACCGTGCGGCCGAAAGCCAGTACTTCGCGTACGGTGCTCGAGGCGATGTCGGCTACGGGAGCCGGGGTGAAGAGCATCACGGTGATGATGTCGGGATGCAGGCGGTGGTTGGTCGCCTCCATCGTCCGTTCGTATTCGAAATCGGTGGTGTTGCGCACGCCGCGGATGATGGCCGAGGCATGCTGGTCGCGGGCGAAGTCGCCCGTCAGACCGGTATAGATTCTCACTTCGACCCGGGGGTTGTCCGCATAGAGGTCTTCGATGAGTTGTTTGCGGGCTTCGATGCGCAGCAGTCCTGCCTTGGAAACATTGTTGCCGATGCCGATGACGACCTTGTCGAAGATTCGCAGGGCATCGTCCACGAGTGCCTGATGGCCCCGGGTAAAGGGATCGAACGATCCCGGAAAAATGGCGATGGTGTGTGACATTGGGAGCAAAGGTAATGAAAATGAATACAGAATCCAACAAACGGATCCGGGGGTGTTGCCGAATGTATCCGACTTTCTGCAAAAGTAATGAAAATGAGTGCAGAATGAAACGAGCGAACTGTTTTTTATGCCGAGTGTATTCCGATCTTTTGTGAAGGTATTGTAAATAGGGTGGGACAAAGGAAACCTGTCCGGTTTGTATCGGGCAGGATGTGTTAGTATAATTTGTTCAGGACGCGGGCGATACGTTCGGTGATGATTGCGGCGTAGAGTTGCCCTTCGCAGGCCGATAGCGAGGTGAGGCCCCGGTGATCGACATAGAAAATTTCGTCGAAACGGGCAAGTTGCTCCCGGCCGATCTCCAGCTCCAGCAGAGGCAGGCGGGCGGCTTCGACGGCCCGGCATGCCAATTCCCGTTCGACACTCGGCGGGGCGGGCGGAGTATAGACTTTTTTCCCTTTCACGGCGAACAGGGGCGCTTCGTCGCATACGTGCACGAATCCCTCGCCGTCGCAGCGGATCACCGCTTGTACGCCTGTCCGGACTGCCGCCCGTTCAATGTCCGCTTCCGCCGCCCGGTTGTCCGCCGTCACCGCTGCCTGCAAAGCCAGCATGCAGGCTGCTTCGCGTGCCGAGGTGGGGTATTCGGGGTAGGGAACGCCGTAGTTCACGACAGCCGCAGCGGGCCGCAGCGACCGCAGGGCATACCCGTCGTAGAAGGATACCGCTCCGGGGATCAGCAGCAGGTCGCCCGCCGGTGTGAAGGCCATGCGTACGAACGAAGAGCCTGCGACGGGGTGACGGTTGGCGTCGAGCAGGGCGGCGATCTCTGCCTCCAGCCGGCGAAGGTCGGGGGCCCAGCGCAACCCGAAAAGCTCTTGTATGTTGCGAGCCAGCAGTTCCGTGTGGCGGTCGAGCCAGAGGGGGCGGCGTCCCCGGACATGAAGCGTCTGATAGAGGTATGTGCCTTCGATGCGGGGCATCGGCTCCGGGATACCGTTGCGCAGCAGGATGCGTTCCATTATTGGAGGAAGATTTTGAGAAGCAGCTCGCGGAGCAGCTCCCCGTCCGGGGCGCCGCCCGCGTTCATGCCCTTCGATTTGGCGTCGTATTCGCGCAGCAGCCCCAGGATGCGGAACACTCGGCGGTTGTCCCACCGTGCCGAGGTCTGCTTCAGTTCGCCCAGAGCGTAGGCGTTGTTCATTCGCAGGATGCCCATGAGTTCCGTGTCCGAGGGAAACGGAACTCCCTTGTGGCGGCTGAGCCACCGCAGGTAGTTGATGCGGAAAATTTCGCGGAACTGATTGAAAAGGGCCAGAATCGTTACCAGCAGGGGGTTGTCTTTGGGGTTGCGGGCGAAATGGTCGGCGATGCGCAGGGCCTGTTCGAGGTTCTGTTCCGTGACGGCCTTGCAGAGTTCGAAGTTATTGAAATCCTTCGAGATGCCGATGTTCTGTTCGATGTGTGCATCGGTGATTTTCTTCGTTCCTTCCGGCAGCGAGAGCAGCAGCTTGCCCAGTTCGTTGGAGATTTTGGCGAGGTCGGTACCCAGGTGGTCGGTCAGCATCGCCTGGGCTTTCGCGTCGATCGTGCAGCCTTTCGAGGCGACGAACTGCGCGAGCCAGGGGCCGATCTCGTAGTCGCGCGGCCGGACCGATTCGAGCACCGCACCGTGCTGGGCGATGCTTTTGTAGAGCTGCGAACGCTTGTCCACGTTCTTCTCCTTGTGGCAGACGATCAGGATCGTCGTGGGCGAGGGTTTCGAAGTGTATAGCGAGAGTTTGTCGAGGCCGCGCAGTTGCTGCGCCTCCTTGAGAATCACCACCTGGTACGAACCCATCATCGGCATCTGCCGGCAGAGGTTCACCACCTGTCCCGCGTCGGAGTCCCGCCCATAGACGGTCAGCTGGTTGAAAGCCCGTTCGGACTCCTGGAGGATCGTCGAGGCCAGCAGGTCGCAGAGAGCGTCGATGAAGAAGGCCTCCTCGCCCATGAGCAGATAGACGGGCGCGAACTTCCGCGCCGTGATTTCGCCTCGGAGACGGTCGTAGGCCGCCACCGTATCTTTGAATTTTACGCCGCCTTTCGCCATGGCTTAAATGATCTCTTTGGTGATGCGCAGTACGTTTTCGGTCTCGGCCGTGAGCCGGTAGCGGTCGTCGATGCGCCGCCCGACGAGCCAGACGATCTCATCCCCGGAAAGCAGTACGAATTGCCGCGCCTTCTCCGGCAGCGGGACTTTATGGTCGATCAGGTAGTCGCTGACCTTCTTGCGGCCGGACATGCCGTAGGGAATGAACCAGTCCCCCTCCTGCCAGCGGCGCACCGTGAGCGGGTATTTGAGTTTGTCGGCATCCACCTGGGCGATGTGTTCGGGTACGCCGAAGCCCTGGATATCGTCGATGTCGCGCAGCTCGAAGTAGAGCACCGAGTTGCCGCAGTAGCAGCGCGGGGCGCCCGCCTCGACCTGCACCTGGCAGGGCTAGTCCGCCGGGATCGGGGTTACCATAATCCGTCCCCTGTCGATGTACGCCACGTGGGATTTGGAGTAGAACCGCTTGCCCGTGCCGGAGTTCTGCTCCAGCGCCCTGACCAGAGCGTCCGACACGTCGCCTTTGAACGAATAGGTCGAGTTGAGCAGTTCGAAGATTACGAAATTCAGCGGGAAAGCCCGGTCGATACGGTCGATGTGGATCGTGTCGATCCCGTTTTCGGTGGTGATGACCTCTTCGCGGATGCGCTGGATGCCGTGGTTGATGAAGAGCTGCGCGTCGGTCAGACGGCCGATGTTCTGACGCATCAGGTCGGTGAACTTGGGGCTGATCTCCTTGATGCGGGGTACGAGTCCCAGGCGGATCTTGTTGCGCAGGTATTTGGTCGAGCGGTTCGACGAATCTTCCCGGTAGGGAATGTGCTGCGCTACGGCGTATTCGAGGATGTCCTTGCGCGAAGCGAACATCAGCGGGCGGATCAGCTTCCCGGCATGGGTGGTGATCCCCGTCAGACCCCGCAGGCCGGTGCCGCGCAACAGGTTGATGAAGAAGGTTTCGATCGAGTCGTCGATGTGGTGGGCGATGGCTACCACCGTGTAACCGTGCTCGCGGCTCAATTCGTCGAACCAGGCGTAGCGCAGCCGCCGTGCGGCCATTTCCATCGATTCGCCCGTGCGCTCCATCTCGCCTTTGGTGTCGAAGCGTTTGTTGTACCAGGGCACGCCGTACTTCTCCGCCTCGCGGCGTACGAGTTCCTCGTCCTCTTCGCTCTCCACGCCCCGCAACTGGAAATTGCAGTGGGCCACGCCGACGCGATAGCCGCTTCGCACGAAGAGCGAGAGCATGACCATCGAGTCCACGCCGCCCGAAACGGTCAGCAGGATAAAATCCTCCGGAGCGGCCAGCTCGTTGCGGCGGATGTAGCGTTGGAAATTGTCCAGTAGGTTCATAGGCAGTGCCTTGTCGGTTTTATAATATATTGACTTCGGGTTCGATCTCCACGCCGAAGCGTTTCTTTACCTGTTCCTGCACCTTGCGGGCGAAAGCGACGATCTCCGTACCCGTAGCGCCTCCGAGGTTGATAATCACCAGCGCCTGCCGGGGGTGGATGCCTACGCGTCCTTCGCTGTGGCCTTTCAGTCCGGCGCGGTCGATCAGCCAGCCTGCGGCCAGCTTGACTTGCGAAGGGTCGGCCGCAGGATAGTGCGGCATATCGGGATAAAGTGCCGACAAGCGTTCGGCCTCCTCGCGGCCGACGACCGGATTCTTGAAGAAGCTCCCGGCGTTGCCCGTCACCGCAGGGTCGGGCAGCTTGGCCCGGCGGATCGCACAGACGGCCTCGCGGATGTTGCGCAGCGTGATGCCTCCCCGCGCTTCGACCTCTGCGGCCAGGTCCCCGTATTCGAGGCGGGGTCGGGGCGTGCGGCTCAACGCAAAGCGGACCGAAGTGATGATTACACGTCCCCGCAGGGAGCGTTTGAAGACGCTGTCCCGGTACCCGAACGCGCAGTGTTCTCTGTTCAGGACGAGCGTGTTGAGGCTCTCCGTGCAGAACATCTCGACGCTCCGGATCGCATCCTTGGCTTCGCAACCGTAGGCTCCGATGTTCTGGACGGGTGCGGCCCCGACTTTGCCGGGGATGAGCGCGAGATTCTCCAATCCCCACAGTTCGTGCTGCACGGCCCATTCGACCAGGTCGTCCCACTCGACGCCCGCGTCGGCTTCGATCGTCACGCAGTCCGGCTGTTCGTCCACGATGCGGATACCTTGTGCCACAGGGGTCAGCAGTGTGCCGGGATAGTCCTGCGTGAAGAGGACGTTGTTGCCTCCGCCGAGGACGTACCACGGATCAGGCATCCCTTTCTCGAAGAGTTCCTGCAAATCTTCCGTCCGGTCGAACTCGATGAGGCGTGCCGCTCGTTGCGCCACGTGAAAACTGTTGCGCGGGGCGAGTTCGGGATTGTTAAATTCTCGTATCATATTTGCAAAGTTAGGAATTATTTCGTTAATTTGAATGTTTTCGACAAGCGAGGGCAGAACGACTTCACTCGTTCTGCCGGGCGTAGAAAACAGAGAATGTAGTTCGATGTTTCCGATGAGTGAGGCAGGAGAGGACGGCTTTTTTGCCCGGCGGAGAGAAAGGGGCTCGCAATTCGCCGTTTTCGGTCGAGTGATGTGGGGCGTTGTGTCGGGCAAGGAGAACGATCGTTCAACGGTTTCGATCTATGCGAGTGAGAAGGGAGCTTTTTGTAACAGGCGGGTAGGGCGCCGTGTGCGTGAAGAGAAAAACGGGCGGAGTCGCTGTTTTTTATCGCCCGCTTCGTCGGGCGTCGGTCGATGTGGCGCCGATCTTGCTGAAAGAGAATGAATGTGACTGATAAACGGTTTCCGATATGTTTACGAAAGAGGATTTTGTGCAAATGGAGGAGCACGGCCTGACGCCGGCGGCTCTCGAAACCCAGTTGAAGAATTTTCGGGAAGGTTTTCCCTTTCTTCCCGTGACGCGGGCCGCTTCGTGCGGCGACGGTATTCGGGTGCTGGATGCTGCCGGGATCGAGCAGGCGGCGGCCCGTTACGACCGTGCGAAGGAGTCTTTGCGGGTGGTGAAATTCGTGCCCGCTTCGGGCGCCGCGACCCGTATGTTCAAGGATTTGTTCGAGTTCGTCCGCGAGGGGCGCCGTACGGCTGTAGTCGGGGAGTTGCTGGCCAACCGCCGCCGCTTCGCCTTCTGGCCCGAGCTGCGGACGATCGTCGGTGACGATGCCGACGAGCTGCGGACGGTCGAAAATATCGTCGCCGAAGGGCTCCGTTACGGGGAAACCCCGAAGGGACTGGTGTCGTTCCACCGCTATGGGGACGAGGTGCGCAAAGCCGTCGAAGAGCATCTGGTCGAAGGGGCGCAGTACGCCGCCGCCGGGGGCGAGGTGAAGATTCACTTTACCGTCTCGCCCGAGCATCTGACCCGTTTCGAAGCGTTGCTGGCCGAAAAGATACCGGGTTACGAATCCCGTTTCGGGGTCAAGTACCGCATCTCCTTCTCCGTGCAGGACCCTTCGACCGACACGCTGGCCGTGAATCCCGACTGTACGCCTTTCCGACGGGCAGACGGGCGGCTACTCTTCCGTCCTGCGGGACACGGGGCGCTGATCGGGAACCTCGGAAAGATCGATGCCGACATAGTCTTCGTTAAAAATATCGATAATGTTACTACCGATGCCCGGCGGGGCGATACGGTGCTTTATAAAAAAGCGCTGGCCGGAGTGTTGCTCGCATTGCAGGAGCGGATTTTTGAATACCTCATGGCCCTCGAAGTGCCGGGTGCCGAGTTGGAGCCCATCGCCGCGTTCATCGAGAATGAACTCTGCGTGAAACTGCCCAAGGACTACGGTACGCCTCTTTTGAGGCGGGTGCTCAATCGCCCGATCCGGGTGTGCGGCATGGTGCGCAACGAAGGCGAACCGGGCGGCGGCCCCTTCTGGGTGGCCGGGGCCGACGGGTTGGAGACGCTCCAGATCGCCGAATCGAACCAGATCGCTCCCGAAAAGCGGAAATTGATGCGCTCGGCGACTCATTTCAATCCGGTGGATCTGGTTTGCAGCTTCCGCACCTCGAAAGGCGGTCGTTTCGATCTGCGGGAGTTCGTCGATCCCGCTACGGGTTTTATCTCCCGCAAGTCGGACGGCGGACGCGAGTTGCTCGCGCAGGAACTGCCCGGTCTTTGGAACGGTGCCATGGCCCGGTGGAATACGGTCTTCGTCGAAGTCCCCATCACGACTTTTTCGCCCGTAAAGGTAGTCACCGATCTGCTGCGTCCCGAACATCAGGGCGATGAATTTTGAATAAGCCATTGCTCCCTTCGGATTTTCATTCGGAGGGAGCTTTTTTCGAGATGAAGACGTTGGTTGTCCCAAACGATTTTTTTATGGTTCGATCCGAAAAAAAAATGCGCCGAATATGCGTGGGTTAAAATGGATTTTATATATTTGTAGGAACTAATTCGGAGGAGTGTGATTTCGGGAACAGTTCCGATGTTTCCGGTCGGAGTCGGGGAGAGATCGCTTGCGATCGAGTTTCGGATGGAGGTGAGGAAGAGAAAGATTCCGATGATCCCGGATCGTATGCCTGCGGTCGGATTTGCCGGCGGGGAAAGCGGTGCTGTATGCCGTGCGTTTCGGTCGGCAGGGTCGGTGTGAGGCCGGGCTGCATCCCGGAATCCGTGACGCGAGGTCATGGAGTGACGAATAAGAAATTCAAATATAATAAACATAAATTCTTATGGAAAACAAACTTCAACAGTTAACCCAGAAGCTCTACGACGAGGGACTGGAGAAAGGCCGTGCCGAGGCGGAACGTCTGGTGGCCGAAGCGAAGACCAATGCGGCCAAGATCGTGAAGGAGGCCGAGGCGCAGGCTGCGAAGATCCTCGCCGAAGCCAATACCAAAGCACAGGACGTGGAGAAGAACGCGATGACCGAAATTTCGCTCGCGGGCAAGCAGGCCCTCTCGAAGATCAAAGCCGAGATCAGCTCCATGATTATCGCCAAGAGCACCGCTCCCGCCGTGAAAGCCGCGACGCTCGATCCCGAATTCGTAAAGCAGATGCTGCTTACCGTCGCCAAGAACTGGAGCGGCGCCGATTCGTCGAAGAACCAGTTGAAGGCCCTGCTGCCGGAGGCGGAACAGAAGGCGTTCGAAGCGACGTTCGAAGCCGCTGCGAAGGAGCTGCTGGCCGCAGGCGTCGAAGTGGGTTATTCGAAGGAGGTCAGGACGGGATTCAAGGTGGGTGCCAAAGACGGCGGCTACTACATTTCGTTCTCGGACCAGGATTTCGACGCTCTGTTGAAGGAGTACCTGCGCGACAAAGTCTATAAAATGCTGTATAACGCTTAAGCCGGGCGCCATGTTCGACAAGAATTACTACTGTTTGGTAGCCGGATTGCGGGAGTATTCGCTCGATGCCGATACCAAGGGCTTCAATGCCCGGGCGATCATCGAGGAGATTCTCGAAGGGGTTTCCGCCCGCGATGCACGTTGCGTGCGTCTGCTTTACGGTTACTACGACTGCGAGAACCTGGTTAATTTCCGCAAGGGACGCGCGGCGCACAACCCGCTGGGCAACCTCTCGCGGGAAGAGATCGAGGAGCAGACCAAGAACCCCGACCGGCTTCCGGCGCGTATGGCGACCGTGGTCCGTTCCTATTCGGCCATCGTCGATGAAGATGCCGACAACGAGGACGGGATCGACACCGACCGATCGTTCGAGAACGCTCTTTTCTCGGCCTACTACGACGAGTGCGCCCACTCCAAGAGCCGTTTCCTGCGCCAGTGGGCCGATTTCGACCGCAACCTGCGCAACATCTCTGCCGCCGTCGTAGCCCGCGTTACGGGACGTTCGGCCGAGCAGTCTGTCGTGGGCGGGGATGAAACTTCGCAGCAGCTCAAACGCTCGTCGGCCGCCGATTTCGGCTTGCGGGGCGACGTCCCCTATCTGGAGGCGGTGATCGCTGCCGTGAACGACGAAACCAACCTGGTGGAGAAGGAGCGCAAGATCGACGCGATCCGCTGGAACCAGGCCGAGGAGCTTTCCACTTTCGATTATTTCGACATCAACGCGCTGCTGGCTTACCTGGTGAAGGTGAACATCGTGGCGCGCTGGACCTGTTTGGACGACAAGCAGGGGCGCGAAATGCTGCATCGCCTGATGACCAGTCTGGACGGCAAGGATTTGATCAATAAACAATAAAACAGATAATGAAAACAACAGGACGAGTAAACGGTATCATCTCGAACATCGTGATCGTGAAGGCGGACGGCCCTGTCGGCCAGAACGAAATCTGTCACGTTTACTGCGGGGATACCAAGATGATGGCCGAGGTCATCAAGGTCGTGGGCGACAATGCCTACGTGCAGGTTTTCGACTCGACCCGCGGACTGAAGATCGGCGAAAAGGTCGAATTCGAGGGTCACATGCTGGAAGCGACGCTCGCTCCCGGTCTTCTTTCGCGCAACTACGACGGTCTGCAGAACGACCTGGAGAAGATGGACGGTCTGTTCATCGCACGCGGTTCGATCACCGACCCTATCGACTTCGAGAAGAAGTGGGAGTTCAAGCCGCTGGCCAAGCCCGGCGACAAGGTTTCGGCCGCATCGTGGCTGGGCCAGGTCAAGGAGGAGTGGGTCGAGCACAAGATCATGGTACCCTTCACGATGGAGGGAACCTATACGGTCAAGAGCGTCGTGCCCGCCGGAGAGTACAAGGTTACGGACACGATCGCCGTCATCACCGATGCCGACGGTCGGGATCACGATATTACGATGGTTCAGCGGTGGCCCGTGAAGCAGGCCGTGCGCTGTTACCGGGAGAAGCCACGCCCCTCGCGCGTCATGGAGACGGGCGTGCGGGCCATCGACACTTTCAACCCGCTGGCCGAGGGCGGAACGGGCTTCATCCCCGGACCTTTCGGTGCGGGTAAGACGGTGCTTCAGCACGCGATCTCGAAGCAGGCCGATGCCGACGTAATTATCATCGTGGCCTGCGGCGAGCGTGCCAACGAGGTGGTCGAGATCTTTAAGGAGTTCCCCGAACTGGTCGATCCCCGCACGGGCCACAAGCTCATGGAACGTACCATCATCATCTGCAATACTTCGAACATGCCCGTCGCAGCGCGTGAGGCGTCCGTTTATACGGGTATGACTATCGGTGAATACTACCGTTCGATGGGCCTCAAGGTGCTCGTTATGGCCGACTCGACTTCGCGTTGGGCGCAGGCGCTGCGCGAGATGTCCAACCGTCTGGAGGAGCTTCCGGGCCAGGACGCCTTCCCGGTCGATCTTTCGGCGATCATTTCGAACTTCTATGCGCGGGCCGGTTTGGTCAAGCTGAGCAACGGCAAGACGGGTTCGGTGACCTTCCTGGGTACGGTGTCGCCTGCCGGCGGTAACCTCAAGGAGCCGGTGACCGAATCGACGAAGAAGGCAGCCCGCTGTTTCTACGCCCTTTCGCAGGGCCGCGCCGATTCGAAGCGTTACCCGGCTATCGACCCGCTGGAGTCCTACTCGAAATACCTCGAATATCCCGAGATCGAGGAGTACCTCGACACCCGCATCGAAAAGGGCTGGGTGGAGAAGGTTTATACGGGCAAGACGCTCGTGCAGCGCGGTAAGGAGGCCAACGACCAGATCAACATCCTGGGTGACGACGGCGTGCCGGTGGAGTACCACGAGCGGTTCTGGAAGTCGGAGCTGATCGACTTCGTGATCTTGCAGCAGGACGCCTTCGACGAGATCGACGCCAACTGCCCGATCGAACGCCAGAAGATGATGTACGAGATGGTGCTCGACATCTGCGACCGGGAGTTCGGGTTCACCGGTTTCGAGGAGTGCGCATCGTTCTTCAAGGGCCTGATCAACCTCTTCCGTCAGATGAACTATTCGGAGTGGAAATCGGAGAAATTCGAGGACTACCGCCGTCAGATCGAGAAAACAGTGAGTGAAAAAGAATCCAAATAAGGCGCGGTATGACAACACGAGCATTTCAGAAGATATATACCAAGATTGAAAACATTACCAAGGCGACCGTGACGCTGCGTGCCGAGGGCGTGGGTAATGACGAGCTGGCCACCGTAGGCGGCAAGTTGGCCCAGGTGGTGAAGATTATGGGCGACCAGGTGACTTTGCAGGTTTTCGCGGGCACGGAGGGTATTACCACCGATTCGGAGGTTATTTTCCACGGCGAACCCCCGAAGCTGCGCGTTTCGGACAACCTGGCGGGCCGTTTCTTCAACGCCTACGGCGAACCCATCGAGGGCGGCGAGCAGATCGAGGGCGAAGCCCGCGAGATCGGTGGTCCGACGGTGAATCCGTTCCGCCGCATCCAGCCGTCGGAGCTGATCGCCACGGGTATCGCCGGCATCGACCTCAATAATACGATCGTGACGGGCCAGAAGATTCCCTTCTTCGCCGACCCGGATCAGCCCTATAACGCCGTGATGGCCAATGTGGCCCTGCGTGCCAAGGCCGACAAGATCATCTTGGGCGGCATGGGTCTCTCGAACGACGACTTCCTCTACTTCAAGCAGGTGTTCGAAAACGCCGGTGCGCTCGATCGCATCGTTTCGTTCGTCAATACCACGGAGAATCCCCCGGTGGAGCGTCTGCTCGTGCCGGACATGGCCTTGACCGCCGCCGAATATTTCGCCGTCGATAAGGGTGAAAAGGTGCTGGTGCTGCTGACGGACATGACCCTTTACGCCGATGCGCTGGCCATCGTATCGAACCGTATGGATCAGATTCCTTCGAAGGACTCGATGCCCGGTTCGCTCTACTCCGATCTGGCGAAGATCTATGAGAAGGCCGTGCAGTTGCCCAACGGCGGCTCGATCACCATTATCGCGGTGACGACCCTTTCGGGCGGCGACATCACGCACGCCATCCCC
>OGFM01001716.1_pt1 | contig 12658 bp, 13 predicted proteins | sample 1570871 | NCBI WGS metagenome assembly OGFM01 (sample SAMEA2581957, study PRJEB24529) | metagenome | biome: Human gut stool | place: China | collected 2011
GAGCGGTCTGGGCGTACAGGGAAACGCCCTTAGGGAAGTATTTTCACGCGCCGTCATCGCGCCGTGCGCTGTAATTTTAGGGGCGTCAAAGTGCCGTTCAGGCGGCGGCTTTGCGAGTGGCACAGGGCGCGCAGCATACTTGGCGTATGTAAGCGGTCTGAGACACTCGCGAAACGCCGCATCAACGGTGCTTTCACGCCCCGTCTCGCGCCGTTAATTTTTAGATGACCGATATATGAGATATGTGCCGACTGCTTGGAATATTAAATTGGGTATCCAAATCAGAATGTCGGGGCGCATTTCGGGGTATTTTTCGAGCCACGAAATCACGACCGTCATCATGTAGTAGCTCATCGCCAACGCCAGCGCTATCGCCAAGTTCGCAAAAGTCTCGCTTCTGCTTGCCTTTATTCCGAGCGGAACGGCGAGCACCACCATCGAAAATATCGAAAACGCCATCGCAAAATTTTTCTGAATCTGCAACTGAACCTCGATTTTGTCGTGGAACGCGCGTTCTGGCGTGGTCTGTTCGGGCGGGAATCTGTGCCAAGTTTCGCGGGCGTCGAGAAGCTCGCCGAAAGTCATTACTTTCAGACGCTTTTTGCCCTTGTCCATAGTTCCGATAATCTCGTTGAGCGGAAGCTTGATTACAAGCTCGTCGAAACGCGCCGACGGAAGGGGCTTGCGCAGGTCTTCGGGGTCGCCCGACCTCGCGCGCTCCGCGCTGCCGTTTTTGAGGGTCAGCACGATTTCGTCGCGGGCGTCGTCGTACGAAAGCGCGCCGCGCTCCGACTGTATGGAAATCTGCGCCCTGCCCCGTTTGTCAAGCTCCCAAATGCGGAAGCTCACAAGCTCGTTGCCGTCGGAGGAGTTCGCGTAGATTACATAGCCGGGGAAGTCGCGGATAAACGAACCTGGTTGGATAAATTGGAGCGGGTTTGCGCGGACGAGGTTTTTGAGCGCGCTCTTGTAGGCGTAGTCGGCGGCGGGCGCGTAGTAGAAGTTGATTGCCACCGAAAACAGCGACGCGCAAATCGCCAGAAAGAACACGGGAGCCGCCATGCTGTAAATGGAGCGTCCGCACGCCTTCATCGCCACGACCTCGCTTTGCGCCGACATTCTGCCGAACACAAGCAGAATGCCCGTGAGCATGCCGAGCGGAAGCGCGTAGGGAATGACCCCCGGTATAATCAGCGCGACGATGTACAGAAAGAACGAAATGCTGAGCCTTCCCGCGGCAAGCTCGCCCATAACCTCTTTTATGACGTTGCCGAGCACGAGCACGAACACAAACAGCGCGACGGTCATCAACGCCGCCATCGCGACCTGTTTGAAGATGTATTTGTTTATCGTTCCCATTGAATTGAAAAAAGTATGTTAAAAAACGCCCGCCGAACGCAACAATAAAAGCTCGACGCGCTATTTTTCGGGAGTGCGGAATTTGGAATAGGCAATTATGGCAAGCCCCGCCGCGAGCGTCAGCGCGGAGTAAAACGTGCCCCTGCTCAGCCCCAAAATAGGCTCTACGCCGAAGTCCGGCTCGCGGAAGACCTCGCAGATTATGCGCACCACGGCGTAGACAGAAAGAAATTCGCCCGCTATGCGCCCGTCGGAAAGGTTTTTCCCGCGCCAGAAACGCCACTGCAAAAACAGGAAGATGAAAAGCCCCTCCGCGAACGCCTCGTAGAGCTGCGACGGGTGTCGGGCGGCGATGTTTTCGATTGCCGTGCCCGCGGGCGCGGAGTGCGGGAAAACCATCGCCCACGGAAAGTCGGAAACCTTGCCCCAAAGCTCGCCGTTGACGAAGTTTGCGATTCTGCCGAGGAAAATCCCCGGGGTGCACGCGGTCGCGACAATGTCGGCGATTTTCCAGAAAGAGACTTTCCTCGTTCTCGCAAAACATACCATGGAAAGCACCACGCCGATGAATCCGCCGTGGCTTGCCATTCCGCCCTTCCAGATTTGGAGCGCGATTAGCGGGTTCGACACAAAGTTCGAAAAATCGTAGAAAAGCATGTAGCCGAGGCGTCCGCCGAGAATCACGCCGAAGAGCAGATAGGTAATGAGGGACGCGTTGTCGTCGGGCGACAGCGGGCTTTTGCCCTTTTTATAATAGAGGTTGAACAGCCAAAGCGCGATTACAAAGCCCGCCAGATACGCAAGCCCGTACCACCTTACGCCCTCCAAAAACCAGCCGTCGGGGAAGCGGAGCGCGAAGGGGTCGAAATCGACCACATAGTATGAGGATAAAATTTCCATCGAAATAATGTTTGAAGTATTTATAGTGTGGGGTAAAGTTAAGGCGGAAAAAAAATTTATCAATGAAAGATTTCGACTTAAAGGAATTGATAGACTCGCGCTTCGGGCAGAACTACGATTTGCACGAAAAATACGTCAACCGAACGCTCGCAACCGTGCTTAAAACAATCGGGTTCGACAAGTGCTACAAACGCGCCAAGGGCGCATACCTCTACGACGCCGACGGCAACGAATACCTCGACTTCATATCGGGCTACGGCGTGTTCGGGATGGGGCGCAACAACCCCGTAATCGGCAAGGCAATCAAGGACGCAATCGACATGGATTTGTCGAACATGGTACAGCTCGACTGCGCGTTGCTCAGCGGCCTGCTCGCGGAGAGAATCGTAAAACTGCACAACAACAAACTCTCCGCCGTCTTCTTCTGCAACTCCGGAACCGAAGCAAACGAAGGCGCGATAAAATTCGCCCGCGCCCACACAAAACGTCCGCGCATAATTTCGATGGACGGCTGCTACCACGGGCTGACATACGGCTCGATGTCGATAACCCACACGCCGCATTTCAGGGACGGCTTCGGCCCGTTCCTGCCCGACACCGACAAAATCGGATTCGCCGACCTCGCAGACCTCGAAGCGAAACTCAAAGAGGGCAACGTCGCCGCGTTCATCTCCGAACCCGTCATCGGGCACGGCGTCGACATTCCGCCCGACGGATTCTTCCCGAAGGCGCAGGAACTCTGCCGCAAATACGGCGCGCTCTTCATCATGGACGAAGTGCAGACGGGCTTCGGCAGGACGGGCAAAATGTTCGCATACCAGCACTGGGGGCTAGAGCCCGACATCGTCACGATGGCGAAGGCGCTCAGCGGCGGCTACGTTCCGTGCGCGGCATTCATCACCACAAGGGAAATCCACCAGAGCGTCTTCTCGCCGCTCGAAAACTGCGTAAAACACTCCACGACTTTCGGCAGAAACAACCTCGCAATGGTCGCGGGCTTGGCGACAATCGACGTTCTCGAAAAGGACGGAATGGTCGAAAACTGCGCAAAAATGGGCGCGCTGCTCAAACAGAAGCTCGAAGCCCTCAAAGAGAAACACTCGTACATCAGGGAAGTGCGCGGGCTGGGGCTTATGATTGCAATAGAATTTCAGGAGCCGAAAGGGCTTCTGCAAAAGGCGGCGTGGAAAGCATTGAAAGCCGCGAATAATTCGCTCTTCACGCAGATGATTGTAACGTCGCTTATGGACAACTACAAAATCATAACGCAGGTTACAAGCCACGAAGTCCACGCCGTGAAACTGCTTCCGCCGTTTATCATAACGGAAAAGGAAGTGGACAGGTTCGTAAAGGCGTTCGACGAAACTCTCACGGAGGCGGCAAACCCGACCGGCTCGCTATGGAAATTCGGCAAACGCCTAATCGCCGCAAGCATCGACAACAAGAAAAACAAGTAATACAATGATTGCATACGAAGAATTTTGCGGCAACTGCCGCAGACTTCTTGAACGCGTCGAAAACGCGTGCGCCGCCTGCGGGCGCAATCCCGCCGACGTGAAAATACTGCCCGTCACAAAAACGCACCCCGTGGACGCCGTAGAATACTCGGCGCGCTACGGGTTCGGGGCGGTCGGCGAAAACCGCGTTCAGGAAGTCATGGAAAAGTTCGACTCGGAGCGCGGCCGCGCCCTGAAAATAGAGTGGGAGCTTATCGGACACCTCCAAACAAACAAGGTAAAGCACGCCGTCGGGCGCGTCGACAGAATCCAGAGCGCGGACTCCGAAAAACTGCTGAAAAAAATCGACGCAGAGTGCGCAAAGCTCGGCAAAAAAATGCGCGTGCTCCTGCAAATAAATTCGGGGCGCGACCCCGCAAAATTCGGCGCGGACATGGAGGAAGCCCCCGCGCTGCTCTACGCCGCGCTTGCGCTCGAAAACATAAAGGTCGAGGGGCTGATGGCAATCGCACCGCTCGACTCTAATTTGGACACAGCCACGCGCTGTTTCGAAAACCTCCGAAACCTCCGCGACGCGCTCGAAAAAAGCTTTTCGGTGGCGCTTCCCGAACTCTCGATGGGCATGAGCGGCGACCTCGAACGCGCCGTGGAATGCGGCTCCACAATAATCCGCGTGGGAACATTCCTGTTCGGCGCGCGCGACTACTCTTTGTAATATGGCGGAAGTTCTGCATGTTTCGAACCTCTCGGAGGGCGCGTTCGCCGGACGCTCGGAAAATTCGAAGCCGCCGTTTTTTGCGGTTTTCGGCAAGCCGATAGGGCACTCGCTAAGCCCGCTCATGCAAAACGCCGCGCTTGCGAAAGTCGCAAAAACGAACGCGGAGCTCGACGGCGCAAAATACTTCGCGTTCGAAGTGGAGCCTGAAAAACTCGCCGAGACGCTCGACGTTTTTTGGCGGAAAAACTTTGCTGGAATCAACCTGACAATCCCCCACAAAGAGATTGCAATGCGCGTCGTCGACGACTTCGACGCAAGCGCGGAAAACGCCAAGGCGTGCAACACACTTCTGCGCACGCCGCGCGGCTGGAAAGGCTTCAACACCGACGGATTCGGCGTGTCGGCGGCGGTCGAACACGCGTTCGGGCGCGGCTTTGCAAACGCCGACGCGGTGCTGCTCGGCGCGGGCGGCGCGGCTCGCGGAGCGGCGGCGGCGATAATCGCGGCGGGCTGCAAATCGCTTCTTGCGGCGAACAGAAATCCCGAACGCCTGAAAAAATTTGCCGATGATTTAAGCATGGAAAATTTCGAAATAAAAACGGCGTCGCTCGCGGGAATAGAGGCAAAAATTCCGCCGCGGGCAATCGTCGTAAACGCGACGTCGGTGGGGCTTAATGCGGACGACAGTCCCGTTGTGGACTTCTCGAAAATCCCGCCCGACTGCGCGTTCCTCGACATGCCCTACCGCCGCAACGGCGAAACGCCGTCGGTGCTCGCCGCGCGCGCAAACGGAATCCCCGCCGAAAACGGGCTTGCGATGCTCGCGTGGCAGGGGGCGAAATCGCTTTCAATCTGGACGGGCGCGCCGCTCATGGGCGCGTTCATGCTCGAAACAATAAAGGAGAACCTGTATGGACATCGCTGAAATCAACGCGCAGTTTCCCGAAATTTTCGACGCGTTTTTTTTCTGCCTCGGCGCGTGCGTCGGCAGTTTTCTGAACGTGTGCATTTACAGAATCCCCAAGGGCGAATCGATAGTAAGCCCGCCGTCGCACTGCGCGTGCGGGAAGCCGATTAGGTGGTTCGACAACCTCCCGATTGTCGGCTGGTTTCTGTTGCGCGGAAGGGCGCGGTGCTGCGGGCGCAGGATTTCGTTCCGCTACCCGTTTGTCGAGACGCTGACGGCTGCAATCTTCCTCGCGCTGTGGACGACGGCGACGCCCTACGCGGCGTTCGCGGGAATGGTATTTGCCGCGATTATGGTTTTCTGCGCGTTTGTCGACATAGACCACATGATGCTGCCGGACTTCGCGACAATCGGCGGGACGGCGGCGGGCTTCGCGCTGTCGCTTATGATGCCGCAAATCCACGGAACGCTGATAGAGGACGCGCCTTTCGCGGCGTCGGTCGTGGCGTCCGGGATAAAGTCGGCGGTCGGAATCGCGGTCGGTTCGGGCGTGCTCTACTGGGTAAGGACGCTAGGCGAGTGCGTTTTCAAAAAAGAGGCGATGGGCGAGGGAGACGTCATTCTGATTGGCTGCATAGGCGCATTCTGCGGCTGGCAGGGCGCAATTTTTGCAATCTTCGGAGGGTCGATAATCGGGGCGTTGACGATGATTCCGATTGTCGCGACAAAGCGCGTCTTTTCGAAAAAATCCGCGCCGCGCAAAAAATTCGCCGACGGATCGGAAGCCGACCCGCTCGCAATTCCGTTCGGCCCGTGGCTTGCGTGCGGCGGGCTTCTCTATTTCGTGTTTCTGAAAACTTGGGTGGACTCGTACTTTGCGAATATCGCAAGCGCGTTCTTCGGAATGTAATGGAGAAAAACCGAGAAACCGCCCCCGCAAAAGCCGCCCCGCGCGAGCTTGACGAATTCGTGTTCATGATTTCGAACCAGCGGAGGTACTCCAAATACACAGTCCGCAACTACCGCGAGGCGGTCGCCGACTGGATTTCTTGGCTTGCGGAAACGGACTACGCGGGCGGAGACTTCCGCATGGCGGACAAAAAAACCGCCCGCGCGTACGTCGCAAAACTCGGAATGGAGTACTCGCGCGCCACAATCCACAACAGGATTTCCGCGATACGCTCGTTCTACAAATATTTGATACGCTCGCAAAGCGCGGAAGCCGACCCGTTTTCGCTCGTGCGGCTTCCGAAAAAGGAGAAGGGGCTGCCCGTGTTTTTGTCGGAAAGCGCAATGCCGTCATTGCTTTCCGCGCCGCGCGTTGACGAAGCCGACGGGCGCGAGAGCAAAAAGGAGGCGGTGCGCGACGCCCTGTGCCTCGAACTGCTCTACGGCGCGGGACTGCGCGTAAGCGAACTCTGCAACCTCAAATGGGGAGACGTGGATTTTTCCACAAACTCGGCGAGGATACTGGGCAAAGGCTCGAAAGTGCGCTTCTGCCCGTTCGGCGAAAAGGCGGGCGAGGTGCTGAGGCTCTGGCGGAGCGAATTCGCAAAATCGACGGAGCGCGACGCGCCCGCCATAACGCTCGAAAGCGGGAAGCCGCTGTACCCGCGCTACGTCCAGCGCATGATAAAAAAATACCTGGCCGAGACAATGCTGCCGTCGGACATCACGCCGCACAAACTGCGGCACTCGTTCGCCACGCACCTTGTGAACGCGGGTATAGACCTGCGCTCGTTGCAGGAGATGCTCGGACACGCAAGCCTTTCGACGACGCAAATCTACACGCACCTCGGCACGCGCAAACTCGTGGAGGAACACCGCCTGAACCACCCGCGCGCGTAGAAATTTCGGCGGGATATTTCTGTTGCCATTTTCGCAATTATGATATTGAATCGGCGCAAAATGAGAATTAGCGAATACATCAAATCGGCGGCGGTCGCGCTGTCGCTTGCGGCGGCGGGGACGGCGAATGCCGACCTCGTCTGGAACGCCGAAAAAGGCTGGGAGGTTCAGGGCGGCGTAATAGCAAACGTCCTCGGCGAGGCGAAAACGGTCTCGAACGCGCTCCAAGCCATGAACGAGGGCAAGCGGGCGCAGGAGGACGGCGAAAACAGGGTCGCCCTCTCCTACTACAAAACAATCATCACGCAGTATCCCGACTCCATTTTCGCGCCCGAAGCGTACTACCAAATGTCGCTCGTCTACACAAAGCGCGGGCAGTTCATGGACGCGTTCGAATCTTTGCAGGAAGTCGTGAAACGCTATCCCGACTACCCCAAATTCAACAGAATCATCGGCGAGGAATACAACGTAGCCTCGATTATCCAAAGCGGCGCAACCCCCTATCTCTGGGGCTGGTTTCCGTGGTTCACAAACTACAACGACGCAATCAAAATCTACGAGGGCGTCGTCAAAAACGCCCCTTACAGCGACTACGCCCCGATTTCCCTGATGAACATATCCCTCATCGCCGAGCAGGAGGACACCCCCGAAGTCGCATTCGACGCGCTCGACAGGCTCATCAACAACTACCCGCAAAGCATGTTCGCGCCCGACGCCTACATGCAGATGGCGAAAGTCTACCGCGGCATGGTGGCGGGCCCCGAATACGACCAGTCGCCCACAAAGAATGCAATCAGCTTTTATCAGGACTACCTCATTCTCTTCCCCAAAGAGGCGGGCGTCTCGAAAGCCGAAGAGGGGCTCGACAAAATGCGCGACACCTACGCCCGCAGCCGCCTCGTCATGGGCGATTTCTACTACTACTACCGCAACAACCACGTCGCGGCGTCGATTTTCTACAACGAGACAATCACCCTTGCGCCCGACAGCCCCGCCGCGGAGGAGGCGCGCGCGCAGCTGAAAAAAATCAAGGACGGCATTCTCGCGCCGATGACCCCCTACGACTGGTTCTGGGGCAGGTACGAAAAGCCCACTATCGACCAGTTCGACGACGAAACGCAAATCGCGAAACTCGACAACGAACAGTTCGAAACGATGTCGGTCGAAGACTTCCTCGCAACCCCCGGAGCGGCGGTCTATCAGGAGACCGACGCTGACGGAAAGACAAAAACCTACGAGGGGCTTGCCCCGATTTTCGGCGAACCGCTCGACGACTTCCTCTTCGAAGACGGCTTCCGCCAGTGGACCTCCGACGAAATCGAAAAAGCGGAATAGACATGAAAAAACTCGCCACACTCCTCACGCTTTCCGCGCTCGCGCTTTTCGCGGCTGGCTGCGCAAATTACAGGCTTGCGGGGACTCCCACGGAGCTTCCGTTCAAGTCGGTCTACGTCAAGCCCGTCAGGAACGACTCCTATGCGGCGCAGGCGTCGAACCTGCTCACAAACGAAATTTCGAACGCGATAAACCGCACGCCAAACCTCAAAACCGCGCTCGCGGGCGACGCGCAGGCGACGCTCTCCACGACAATCGTATCATACGAGCGCAAGCCGGTCGCCACGCGCGAAGACGATACCGCGCTCGCGGCGTCCTACGCAATGGAGGCTGTCGCCGAATGCACGCTCGTGCGCTCCAACGGCGACGTCGTTTTCAAAAACAGGAAAGTGCGCGCGCGCGCGATGATTTACCCCGAAGCCGCCAACGGCACGCTGGGCGCGGAATACCAGAACATGCCCGTGCTCATGCGCGAACTTGGCGGAAAAATCAAGGACGCTGTTATAGGAATATGGTAAACTCTTTCGAAATAGCCCCGTCGATTCTCGGCGGCGACCACGCCGCGCTCGGCGAATCGGTCGAAAAAATAGCGGCGGCGGGTCTGAAATGGGTTCACGTCGACGTTATGGACGGACACTTTGTGCCGAACCTTTCGTTCGGCCCCGGGGTCGTGAAGGCGTTGAAAAAACGCCGCCCCGAAATGTTCTACGACGTCCATCTCATGCTCGACAACCCGCACCTGTACATCGACGCGTTCGCCGAAGCGGGCGCGGACATGATTACAATCCACGTCGAGCCAGACTACCCCGTTGCGGCGACTCTCGACAATATCCACACGGCGGGCAAAAAGCTCGGCGTCGTCATAAACCCGAAAACCGAAATCGGGGAGGCAATCCCCTACCTGCCGCGCGTTGACATGGTGCTTGTGATGAGCGTACAGCCCGGCTTCGGCGGGCAGAAATTCAACCCCGTCGCGCTCGACAAAATCTCGCGCCTCGCGGCTCTGCGCGACGAGCTGAAACTCTCGTACCGCATTGAAATCGACGGCGGAATCACCGCCGAAAACGTCGGCGAATGCGTGAAACTCGGCTGCGACACGGTCGTTGCGGGAACGGAATTTTTCAAAAACGGCGCGGCTCTAATCGCCGCGGCAAACGCCGCGCTTCGATAAGCCGCCGAAAAAATGGAGACGGACAACGCAAGCCCGAAAAACGCAGGCGTTTCGGAAAGCCGCGAAACGTCGGGCGCAGACTTGCCAGACTCTCCCGCTGCGCCCCGCAGGCGCAAAAAGAAAAAGCTCAATTTAAGGCGCAAAATTTCGTGCGCCGTGCTCTGCTTTACGTTCGTCGCGGCGTTCGTTGCCTCCGCGCTCGTTTTCCGCGGCTGCTCCGCCCTGAACCAAACGGCGGACGACGCCTACAATGCGGCAAAAAGCGCGTTGTCGGACGCCGCGCGGTCTATACAAAAATCGCTCGCCGCCGCCCCGAAGGCAACCGTAAGCTACGAGACCGAATTTCTGGGCGCAAGCCCCGAAAACAAATACGTTGTGGCAGGCATCGACGAGCGCGTGAAAATCAGGGCGGACTTCTCCAAATTCAAATTTCTTTCGGGCTCTCTGCAAATGGAGGCGGTGGCGCACTACCAGTACTACATTCCGTTCAGGGGGCTGAAATTCGACACGAGCAAGTCGGACGACGGCATGCTGCGCTTCGCGTTCTACTTCGACGCGCTCGAATGCGAAACGCCCGTCAAGTACTCCGAAATCAAATGCGACGTCCGCGAAAGCTCGATTTCCGACGGCGTCAACGCGAAAATCGCCGAGTACAAAAAAAGCGAGTTCCCGCAGTACCTCGCCGAGCGTTCCAAAAGCGCGCAAAACATGCTCCGCGCGAGAATCGACGCCGAAGTTTCGCTGAAAAAATACGTCCTCGAAAACGTGCTCGCGCCGGCGGGCTTCCCCGCGGACAAAATCGGCGCAATCGACATTATTTTCGACACGCAAAAATTCGAAGCTTTCAAGTCGGGCGTCCGCAACGGCGGGGAACGCTAAACGCCCGCGCCCGCGAAGCCGACTCCGCGCGTGCGGCAAGCAGATTCCGCGTTTTCAAAATCAGCCGCATGCCCCGCCGCCGCCGCGCATTCCGCGTGCGGAAGCCAAGCCTTTGCGCGGCGCAAATCGGGCGCGGCAAAAAAAATCGCGGGAATCCGCAATTTGGCGCAAAATTTAATTTGCAATCGAATGAGAATGCGCCAAGCTCGACGACATGAAAACTTTGGCTGAAAAAGTAAGGGAAGCGCGCATTGTCGCGGTTCTTAGCGTAAACGACAAAAACGACGCCGTCGATTTGGCAAACGCCCTCGCCGACGGCGGCATCAAGGCAATCGAGCTTACGCTCCGCACGCCCAACGCGTTCGAATGCGCGTCGGCGATTGTCGAAAAGGCGCAGAAAATCATGCTCGGCATCGGCACGGTTTTGACGCCCGAACAGGCGGAGGAAGCCAAGAGGCGCGGCGCGGATTTCGCCGTAAGCCCCGGCTGCAACGTCCGCGTGATTGACGCCGCGCAAAAGGCGGGTCTGCCCTTCGCCCCCGGAATCATGACGCCCAGCGAAATCGAGCAGTCGCTCGAACACGGCTGCACGCTCATGAAGTACTTCCCCGCGGGCACGACAGGCGGCATGAAGCACCTCGAAAGCATGGCTGCCCCCTACAAGCACCTCGGCGTGAGCTTCATTCCCCTCGGCGGCTTGAAGCTTGCGAACATGGGCGAATACCTTTCGTCGCCGCTCGTGGCTGCAATCGGCGGCTCGTGGATTGCCCCCGCAAAGCTCATCAACGAGCGCGACTGGGCGGCTATCCGCAAGAACGCGGAAGAGGCAACGGCGGCTCTCAACGCCTAATTTCCCCGACATTTCAAAAAACAAAAAGGCGCGGAAATTCCGCGCCTTTTTTTGCGCCCGCGCGTTCAGTGTTTTTGCGAAGCGCATAGCGTCAAAGCCCGCAAAACATGCGGGCTTTTATTTGGCGCGTGGAGGGATTTTTATTCGGGAAAATTTACGCAAAAAAAGCGCGGTCGAAAAACCGCGCCGTGTATTGAAAGAATGCAAACCCGACTCCGCAAGCGCGGAATGTCGGCTTAGAAGCCGAAGTCGACTTTGCCGCCGAACCAGAGGTTGTTTTCCCTGCCCTGCAAGGGGTAGTGGTCTACGGGGTCGCCCTCGTTGCCGCCCTCGCGCATCGAATAGCGGATACCGCCGCTGATTGTGCAATAGTCGGTAATGGCGAAAGCGATGTCGCCGCTGACGCCCCAGTAGAAATAGGAAACGCCGCTGTCGGGGCTGCCGTTGTCGCCGTTCTTTCTGCCCGACGTCAAGTAGCCGCCGTAGACGCTGACGGGAAGCGTGAAACGCGCGTCGTCGAGCAGCTGCTCGCCAACGGGAATGCTGTACGAAAGCGAGATTTCGACAACCTGCTGTTTGAGAATCCAGTTGTAGAAATAGTATGCGGAGGGGTTGAGGTTGATTCCGTCGAGGTAAGCGGAGGTGTCGAACGCGCCGCCGACGTAAACTTCCATGTCGCGCGAAAGCTTGTTGTGGGTCTGGTCGGAGTCGGGATAGTAGTAGAGGATATACCCGACATCGAGGCGCATCGACTTATAATAGTAATTCACGCCGCCGTAAATGTCGATTTCCGTAAGCCCGCCCTTGTTGCCCTCAACGGGGGTGTTAGCCCACGCGCCCGCGTAGATGTCGAAGCCGTACACGGGGTATGCAAACTCTACTTTCGGCTGGATTGAATGCCCCGCGAACTTCTCGCCGCGGAACATGTACTGCGATTCGTACCCAACCGACGCCGACACGCTCAAAAGCGACAGCGACATCTCGGGAGCAATGTCGCGAACCGCCGACGCGCCGCCCGCAAGCGTTGACGCAACCGACGCCGAAGACGACTCAACATCGGCCTGACCAAACGCCGACACCGCCGACGCTACCATTATCGTTATATACACAAATTTTTTCATAAACTGTACTTTTACCAAAAAACCTTAACACCACACCCCCATTATGCAAGCCTTATTTCAAGGCTGGAGCCTTGACGCCAACAGAGGGGGCTGCCGCCCCCAAAAGGCGGTTT
>OGFM01001719.1_pt1 | contig 12655 bp, 10 predicted proteins | sample 1570871 | NCBI WGS metagenome assembly OGFM01 (sample SAMEA2581957, study PRJEB24529) | metagenome | biome: Human gut stool | place: China | collected 2011
AGCCCACCAGCGCTCTGGACCCCGGCTCCACCATGAAGGTGGAGGAGCTGATGAGCGAGCTGAAAAAGAACTACACCGTGGTCATCGTGACCCATAACATGCAGCAGGCAGCTCGTATCAGCGACCGCACCGCCTTCTTCCTGCTGGGCGAGCTGGTGGAAGCCGGCCCGACGGCGCAGATCTTCAGCACCCCGCAGGATAAGCGCACCGAGGATTACATTTCGGGCCGGTTCGGCTAAGGAGAAAAACGCAATGAGCAACCGTACACAATACGAAAACGACCTTGCCGCCCTGAAAACGGCCCTGACCGAGATGGGTCAGAGCGCTGCCGATGCCGTGGAAGCTGCAATGGAAGCCCTCTGCACCGCCGATGCCGAGGCTGCCGCCGCCGTGGCACAGGGCGATGGCCGCATCAACAACATGGAGAGGGACATTGAGCACCGCTGCATGACCCTGCTGCTCCGCCAGCAGCCGGTGGCAGGCGACCTGCGCCGCATCTCCACCACCATGAAGGTGGTCACGGATGTGGAGCGCATCGGCGACCATGCCTCCGATATCGCGGAGATCATCCCCCATCTGGTCACTGTCCGCAAGGAGGGCGACCCTGCTGTGAGCCAGGCCATCAGGATGGGCCAGAAGGCGCACAAGATGATCCTGGATGCCCTGAATGCCCTGACCTCTGAGAATGAGCAGGCCGCCCTCAGGGTCATTGCCGCCGACGATGAGGTGGACTACGATTTCAACGCCATCAAGCATACGCTGGCGCAGGAGATCGCCGCCGACCCCGGCAAGGTGGATGCTGCCCTGGATCTGCTCATGGTCATCAAGTACCTGGAGCGCATCGGCGACCACGCCGTGAATCTGGCCGAGTGGGTGGAGTTCGTCCGCAGCGGGCGTTATCATAACGAAAATATGTTCTGATCGTTTGTTTTTGTTCTCCTGCAAAAGAGCTGCCGCATCAAAGCAACAGACTGCTGCAAATATGCAGAATGCAGACCCGAAGCCGCAATAACGGAGAGGGTGTTTTACCAAAAAAATTTGAGCTATTTGCAATTATTTCTGTGCCCCGCCCGTATTATAGGCAGAAAGGCTTCCCCAGAAAGCCTGATGAACTGGCTGCGGCGGGTGTCCGGCATCCCCCTGTCCCCGCCCGCCGCTGCCGCAACGGAGGGTTTTAACGCTATGGTACAGACCAAGAATTTCCCGCTGGAAACGCGCGGCGAGGCGGTCAGCCGCGAAGCGCTGGTCCAGGCGGCATTACAGGAGATCACCCAGAATTACCGCGAAGCAAGCCTTTCCAATGTGGCCCGCAGCTACGGCGTTTCGCTGGCGTATGTCAGCGAGTGCGTCCGGGCCCAGACCGGAAAGACCTATAAGGAGTTGCTGCAGAAGCACCGGATGGAGACCGCCGCCCGCCTGCTGCGCCGCAGCGACCTGAACATCCAGCAGATCATCACCCAGGTGGGCTACGAGAACACCAGCTACTTCTACCGCCTGTTCCATGAGCGGTATGGCCAGAGCCCCCGGGAGTACCGCCGGGCGCGCAGCCAGCGCACATAAGTGCAAAAGTGAACGACCCTCTCCGCCTTTGCAGCAGGCTTTGACGGAGAGGGCCGTTTTGTGTTATATTAAAGCAGAACGATCAGGGCGGGCAGCGGCCTGCCGGAAGAGAGGTTGGATGAAGATGTTTCGTGGAGCAAGACGTGCAGATCTGGATGCGATCCTGAAAATTTATGCCCGCGCCCGGCAGGTGATGGCGGATTCCGGCAACCCCACCCAGTGGGGAGATCATTTTCCGCCGCAGGAGCTGCTGGAAGAGGACATTGATTCCAACCGGCTGTTCCTCTACCTTGTCAACGGCGAGCTGGAAGGCGTGTTTGCCTTTATCCTTGGCCCGGACCCCACCTATGCCCGGATCGAGGATGGCAAGTGGCTGAACGATACCCTGCCCTACGGCACCATCCACCGGCTGGCTTCGGCGGGCAGGCACCCCGGCGTTGCCGCCGCTGTGATCACCTGGTGTCTGGAGCACTGCGAGAGCCTGCGGGCCGACACCCACGCCGACAACAAGATCATGCAGCACCTGCTGGAAGAAAACGGCTTTACCAAGTGCGGCATCATCCATGTGGAGGATGGCACGCCCCGCATTGCCTACCAGAAAATGTCCCTTACCCTGCCTTTGCGCCGGGATTGAACCGCAAAAATGCGCCGCCCCACCGGAAACGATGGAGCGGCGCTGTTTTTATATCGGTTTGTCAAGAGCTCTCCCTTTGGGAGAGCTGTCGAGCAAAGCGAGACTGAGAGGGTGAGCCCGCTTTCAGGAAATCGGATCTGTCATCTGACTTTCAAGCGTGGGTTCGACCACCGCATCCTCTTCCGGCGTGGGCTGGAAATACTTCTCGTACAGCTCCATGCCGATGCGGTAGCCCTGCCACACGATGACTGCTGTGCCTGCACCGGCCACGCCGATGACGGCGGCAGTGCCCAGAATGCTGGGCTCGCTCTCGATGGTGGCATCCCGGTACTGGGCTTCCACGGTCACGGTGCTGCCCTTGGCCACGGTGCCTGCCGGGATGGTAAAGCTCTCCTCGTTGTAGGCGACCGCCGGGTTGCCCAGCAGGCTGGCTTCATCTATGGCCCACAGGTCGAACACCATGCCCTCGGGCGCGGCGCTCTGGTTCAGCGTCACCTTGACCTCGGCATCCACCGGCACGCTGGCGCTGGTCATGGCTTCGCCGCCGTTGTAGGTGAACGTGCCGCCTTTCACCGTCAGGGTGTAGGTGGAGGCTTCGGGTTCGGGCTCGGGTTTGGGTTCGGGCTTCGGGTCGGGAACAACGATTTTGGTCGAGTTCAACTCCACATCGCTGTCGGGCATCTCAAAGCATACCACTTTTTTGTTGGTTTTACCGTTCGGGTAGTAGCTGGTGAATGCCTTGCCGATTTCCTGACCGTTGATATTTGTAATATCTACATTGGATTCTACGGTGAGGACGGTGCCTGCATAGGAATACAGATCCCATGCGGAACCCTGCACCAAATCATGGGTGGTCTCATTGTAAACAAGAGGAAGCGTATCGTTTACTTTCACGATAGCTCCATCATTCACGGTAACAGAGCGATAATCGCCACTGAGCGCAGTATCGCTTACTACGGTGCTCCCTAAGAGTTTGTTGAGCACACTATCCTTTCCGTTGAATGCACCGCCGGTTATCGTTCCGTCATTATAAAGCAAACCGGCTGCAAATGTGCCGCCCTCGATTTTATGCGTTTTAGTGGGATCGCCATCAGGCCAACCATTTGCTACCAGAGTATTGAAAATGCCATCTTCGATGATGCCGCCTTCGTTAACAATGCCGCATTTCACTGCGTCCAACTGGCCGGTTTTATTGACGGGGTCGGTAAATCGGAAGTTGTAGGAGTTGTAGGTTTTTCCGCCGGTCAGATACAGTGTGCCATGGCTCATGCCATCGGATGCTTTATTAACATACCAGCCGTCACCATAATAATTATAATAATTGTTATCGGGCGCAAAAGGAGCATTGACTATAACCGGTGTGCCATCACTGTCCATGATAAGAGACAAACCATGGGAAGCCTGGTTCAGTATGATATCCGCTTCCGGATTAAAAGCACTCACAGAATTAAGAGATTCTATATTGATGCGCACGGTGTTTTTGTTGGAAGAATCTGGATATACGCTTTCCAATAAAATGCGGTTGATATCAAGGATGGGTTTACTGGCGGTAATGGTATTATTCCCGGTCTGGACTGCATAAAGTGTGTTGCCCCAGTCGCCGGACGCAAGACCATTGACTGCTGTGATAGAATCGGTTCCGTTCAGGGTGACTGTTTTGAATGTGCCTGCACCTTCACCAGTGGGCTCGTTTTTGAACGCGCCGCCGGTCAGCTTGGCACCGGATTCAACCACCAACTGGACATCCGGGTTCAGGGGGCGCAGTGCGTTTTCCTCACCGGAGAAATCATAACTGCCGTTTGTCAGCGTCAGCGTGCCATTCTCAAACTTCCAGCCGTTGCCGCTGTAATCTCGGGTGCCGCCCTTGGTGCCAACGGGGTAGCCGGCTTTATCGATCACCAGCCGGGTCAGCATGCTCAGGGTAACGGTGTCCGCAGTGGCGGGTGGTGCGGTGAAAGTGACAGAAAAATAACCCGTACCATCATCGTAATATCTTGCACTTGGTGCCCAATCTTCTAACAAACAATGTGTGTCGTTTGTGTTTCCGAATGTAACATCAATAGGAAATAATATTGCTTGACGGTTAAGGAAAAAAATATGGATGGTGATGCTGGTATTATGGTCGGAATTGGGAATGACATAACCGCTGTTGCCGAAATAATTGATTCCTGCATCGATACACTCATAGCTGCCATTCTCCGGGAAATTCACATTCAAGGTATAGCCGCTAGCGACAGTGTCACCCGCTGGTTTTTTATCAAAAATGCCGCCCTTTATGGTGCCGTTGTTGGTAACGGTAGATCTAAATGTGCCATTTTCAATCTTGCCGTCAGATTCATTGGAAACGGAAGAAAAAAGGCCGCCGGTAATAGTACCATGATTTGTGAGAGAAGAGGAAGAAGAAAATTGACCGCCACTGATTTTTCCGTTATTTATCACAGTGTTGTCGAAAATTCCCCCAACAATGATTGCATCTTCTCCAATCGTGAGTTTACATTTGGTGATAGGTTCATAGCCGGAAATAATTGAAAAAAAATCATATTCTGTCGGGCTGTCAGGATGCAGGTCAAGCGTTTGTGTAGAACCGTCATAGCTCCAGCCATCACCAGAACAATCTTCATCATGGTTTTTACCGGAACCGACAGGATAGCCATCTACAATTTTTAATTGGCCGTCTTTCTCCGCCCATGCTGTGATTGCCGACACAGGCAGGAGCGTTACCGCCATGCACAGCGCCACCAGAAGGCTGAGTAGTCGTTTCTTCATAGGGGGTCCCTCACTTTCTTTGGGCCGGAAGTGGAGCTCCGGCAAAAATGGATGCTCTTACTTCCTTAAATACACGCCGCGCGGAATCCTTTCACCCTTTTTCAAAAAAATTTGAAAAAAAAAAGAGAAAAACCAGAATGCTGAGGTGGCGGCATCTCCTGACGATTGTAACCGAGCGCTCCCGGATACTTCTGATGAAGTGTGCGGGGGCGTTTTTTTCGTGGAACTGGGGGCTTGTGGAGCGGGAGCAATCGTTCTATAATACAAGCTGTGAAATGGATCACAAAAGGGGTGGAACGTATGGACAAAAAACTGAACGAGGCCGTGGCGGCGCTGCGGCCCAAGATGGTGGCGGCGCTCCAGCGGCTGGTGCGCAGGCGCAGTGTGGAGGCCGACCCGCTGCCGGGCAAGCCCTTTGGCGAGGAGGTGGATGCCTGCTTTGCCGAGGCGCTGACCCTCTGCCACGAGCTGGGCTTTGAGACCACCGACATGGATCGGTACATCGGCTGGTGCGAGATCGGCACCGGGGACGAGATGGTGGCGGTGCTGGGGCATCTGGACGTGGTGCCCGAGGGCGAGGGCTGGCATCACCCGCCCTACGCCGCCGAGATCGAGGACGGCAGGCTGTATGGCCGGGGTTCCATTGATGACAAAGGCCCGGTGGTGGCCAGTCTGTTCGCGCTGAAGGCCATCCGGGATCTGGGCATCCCGCTCAACCGCCGTGTCCGGCTGCTGTTCGGCCTGAACGAGGAGACCAACGACCGGGACGTGCTGTACTACAAGGCCCACGGCGGGGAGATCCCGGTGCTGGGCTTCACCCCGGACGGCGAGTATCCGCTCATCAACGGCGAAAAGGGCATCCTGAACGAGAGCTATGCCGTTCAGCTGCACCAGACCGGTGCCTGGCAGCTGAACAGGGTGCAGGGCGGCGTGGCCGGCAATGTGGTGCCGGACTACGCCTGCGCTGTGCTGACCGCCCCGGCGGGGGCCTCCCTGCCGGATGCGGAGCACATCACCGTGACGGCCATCCCCGGCGGCTATCAGGTGGAAGCGGTGGGCGTTTCGGCCCACGGCAGCCACCCGGAGCAGGGCGAAAACGCCATTGGGCGGCTGATGTGCTACCTTGACCGGCTGCCGCTGGAGGGGGATGCAAAACAGGCCGTGCACTTTCTGGCCGAGAAGCTGGGCACCGACCCCTACGGCGAGCGTCTGCTGGGCCACCGGCTGGAGGACGCGCTCTCCGGCCCCATGAGCTGCAACTGGGGGCTGATCGAGGGCGACGCGCAGCATCTGTGGGTCAAACTGAACTACCGCTATCCCGTGACCATGGAACGGGCGGACTGCCAGCCCGCTGTGCAGGCCGCCTTTGAGGCCGCAGGCTGGGCGCTGGATGGGCAGGTGCACAAGGAAAAGCTCTACTACCCTGCCGAGACCCCGCTGGTCAGCGCCCTGCTGGAGGTTTACCGGGATGCCACCGGCGACAATGCCCCGCCCAAGTGCATCGGCGGCGGCACCTACGCCAAGATGCTGCCCAATGTGGTGGCCTTTGGCCCCCTGTTCGCGGGCGACCCGGTCACAGAGCATCAGCCCGATGAATGCATTGATCTGGAACGTCTGGTGCAGAACGCCCAGATCATTGCAAACGCCATTGTCAAGCTGGCAAACCTGCCGCTGGAATAAGAAGGAGGACGGGACTATGAAGATCACGCAGGTGCGGCTGGGCCGCATTTCCACCCCGCTGCGGGTGCCGTTCAAAACAGCACTGCGCACTGTGAACAGCGTTGAGGATGTTATCGTGGAGCTCCACACCGATACCGGTGCGGTGGGCTACGGCGAAGCACCCCCGACCGGTGTTATCACCGGCGACACCACCGGTGCCATCCTCGGTGCCATTCGGGATCATATCGCCCCTGCCCTGCTGGGCCGCGACCTTGATGAGTTTGAGGATCTGACCGCCGCTGTGCAGAAGGCGCTTGTCCACAACACCAGTGCCAAGGCCGCTGTGGACATGGCCCTGTGGGATCTGCTGGGCCAGAAGTACAGCGCCCCTGTCTACCGGATGCTGGGCGGTGCCCGCAAAAACATCGTGACCGATATCACCATCAGTGTCAATCCGCCGGAGGAGATGGCCCGGGATGCCCGCACCGCTGTCCAACGCGGCTACGACTGCCTGAAGGTCAAGGTAGGCATTGACCCGGAACTGGATGTGGCCCGCCTTGCCGCAGTGCGGCAGGCCGTGGGCCGGGACATCAGGCTCCGCATCGATGCCAATCAGGCCTGGAACGCCAAGCAGGCGGTCCGCATCCTGAACCAGATGCAGGAGAAGGGGCTGGACATTGAGTTCGTGGAGCAGCCCGTGCCTGCCGCAGACCTTGAGGGGATGCAGTATGTCACCCGCCATGCCGATGTGCCCGTGCTGGCCGACGAGAGCGTGTTCAGCCCGGCAGATGCCCTGCGGATCATGCAGACCGGCGCGGCCGACCTGGTGAACATCAAGCTGATGAAGTGCGGCGGCATCACCAATGCCCTGCGCATTGCCGCCGCCGCTGAGGTGTACGGCGTGGAGTGCATGATCGGCTGTATGCTGGAAGCAAAGATCTCGGTCAACGCCGCTGTGGAGCTGGCCTGCGCCAAGAAGATCATCACCAAGATCGACCTTGACGGCCCGGTGCTCTGCAGCGAGGACCACATCCTCGGCGGTGCCGTGTTTGACGAAAAGAACATCACCGTCTCCGACGCGCCCGGCATGGGCATTCAGGGCTTTGTGCCCGGCAAGGTGTCCTATCTCGACTAAAACAGGAACAGACCGCATCCCGAAACACACGGGGTGCGGTCTCTTTTTGTGAAATTGTATTCTGTGCACGGACAGTGAAAAAAGCTCGTGTCTGTATATGTTGAAATGAAAAACAAAAAAAGCGGGCAAAATCTTTGACTTTTTGGCCTGCGAGGCGTATAATCGTACTTGTTCCGTGTAGAGGAATGGGAAAACTGTGCGCAATAGGCGCACAATCTGGATAGGGGAGTAGAAAAGTTATGAAAACGTTGAAAGCGGTTGCGGCAAGGTACAACGCCACCAGCCTGATCCTGCGCATCGTCATCGGCCTTGCGGTCGGTGCGGTGCTGGCACTGGCGGTGCCCGGTGCGGGCTGGGTGGAAGAGTTCGGCAGCCTGTTCGTGGGTGCCCTGAAGGGCATTGCCCCGGTGCTGGTGTTCGTTATCGTGGCCAGTGCGCTGGCGCAGGGCACGTCCAAGCTGGACCGGCGCTTTGGCACGGTCATCTGGCTGTACATGCTCACCACCTTCCTGGCCGCCGCCATTGCGGTGGTGACCAGCTTCCTGTTCCCTCAGACCGTCGTTCTGGCTGAGGCGGCAGAATCCGAGGTGGTGCCCCAGGGTCTGGGCGAGGTGATGAACACCCTGCTCACCAACTTTGTGGCAAACCCCGTCAGCGCCCTGCTGAACGGCAATTACATCGGCATCCTGTTCTGGGCCTGCCTGTTCGGTCTGGCTATGAAGAGGTACGGCGCAGACAGCACCAAGCTGTTCCTGGCAAACACCGCGGATGCAGTCTCCCAGATCGTCCGCTGGATCATCAATCTGGCACCCTTCGGCATCATGGGCCTTGTGTACACCAACGTGTCCAGCAACGGCCTGTCCATCTTTACCCAGTACGGCAGGCTGCTGCTTCTGCTGGTGGGCACCATGCTCTTTATGGCACTGGTCGTCTCGCCCTTTATCATCTTTGTGTATCTGCACTGCAACCCGTATCCGCTGGTGTTCCGCTGCCTGCGTGAATCCGGCCTGACCGCCTTCTTTACCCGCAGCTCTGCCGCCAACATCCCGGTCAATATGGATCTGTGCGAAAAGCTGGGGCTGGATAAGGATATGTATTCCGTCTCCATCCCGCTGGGCGCTACCATCAATATGGATGGTGCCGCCATCACCATTACCATTATGACGCTGGCTGCGGCCAATACGCTGGGCATTCAGGTGTCCCTGCCCGCCGCCATCCTTCTTTCGGTGATGAGCGCTCTGGGTGCCTGCGGCGCTTCCGGCGTGGCTGGCGGCTCCCTGCTGCTGATCCCCATGGCCTGCTCCCTGTTTGGCATCTCCAATGATATCGCCATGCAGATGGTCGGTGTCGGATTTATCATTGGCGTGGTGCAGGATTCCGTGGAAACTGCCCTGAACTCTGCCGGTGACGTGGAATTTGCCGCCACTGCGGAATATCACCAGTGGCGCAGGGAGGGTAAGCCCCTGCCGGCGTTCCTGTGCAAGTGATGCAAAACTGAAATGGCTTTTCAAAGGCTGCTGTGCTGCTGGCACGGCGGCCTTTTTGTTTGGAACTTTTTTCTGGGCATTTTGCACAGGAAAGCCCTCGCCCTGTTGGAAATTGACGGATTCTGACGGATTTTACACGATAAGAACTCTTTTTGTAGAAGAAATTCTGGGCAAAATGGAGAGAAAATCTGAAAAAGTTTTCCAAATAAGGCTTCAATCGTCCATGTATACAAGAACTTTATTTTTCATAAAAAACGTTTTGTGCTAGTTGCGCAAAGAACGAAAGAACGTTAAAAATGTATCACTAAATTCATAATTTGTTCATAGAATTTATAAAACGATTTCATAATTGAGTGGCATAATATGGCCATCCTCAGAGAGGGGAACAAAAGAACGAAGGGTTCTGAACAGTTCCGCTTTGAGGATGCAGGGAGATAGAGGCCCTGCCAAAAAACACAATGACATTTACCGATATACGGAGGATATTTATTATGATGAACAAGAACACTGCGATTCTGGACAACACTATGATGGACGCTTACCTGACTGTCACCGAGGGCGTGTCCGATAACTGCGGCATTGGTCTGGCTTTTGCAAGCCTGCTCGAGAGCGCAAAGAAGAACTTTGTCAACCAGAGCAACCGCCGCGCTGTCAATGCAAGCTTTGCCGGCTGATCTTCTCCAATTTGCCGGTTGAAGATTCTCCTTCTTTTTTTGTTACAGCTGCTGCCACACTGTAATATGAACTGAAAAGTCCGGAACCACCTGCCGCCATAGCAGGTACGGTTCCGGGCTTTTTTGCTGTGTGGGTTCGGTCAGCGCAGGGGGGTTAAGCCGTCAGCTTGGCTTTCTGCAGCGCGGCCACGATCAACGGAATGAGGATGAGCTGTGCCACGATGCCGGGCACGGCAGTGAGCACCGCACCGGACAGGAACGCGCTGAACGGGAAACTGGAGCCGGACAGACCGGCCAGCACAAAGCGCACCGCACCCCAGACAAGGCGGCCTGCCACCATCGAGGTGACAAGGGTGGCGTAGATCATGGGCAGGGTGTGCTGCACCTTGCGGTACATGAAACCGGCCACAGCGCCGTATGTGGCCAGCTCAAAGGCCATGGCGATGGCAATGGGGTACATCGGGGGCATCCCGAACAGCACCGAGCGGAGCAGCGGGGCGGCAAAGCCCAGTGCCAGGCCCCAGGGGCCGCCCAGCACAAAGCCTGCCAGCAGCACCGGGAAGTGCATGGGGCAGAGCATATTGCCGATCTGAGGCAGATGGCCGGTGATCATGGGCAGCACAAAGGCCAGTGCCAGAAACAGTGCGGCCAGCACCAGATCACGGGTCGCGGAACGGGTCTTGGTATTCATCAATGATTCCTCCTGAAAATGACAGACAAAAAGGGCCTGCCGCCAGCACGCACGCCAGCGGCAGACCCCTTCATGGTGTCTGTTTTAAAATAGTGTTTGCGGGGAGAAACGCAGGCTTCGGCCCGCAAAGCCCCGGCTTCAGCCGGGAATTGTGCAAAAAGTATAGCAGATGCAAAGCCGCCTTGTCAAGCTCAGCGGATGAGGATAGTTACGGGGCGGTGTTTGCGGATTTTTGAAATTTGTAGATGTAATAAAAGGAATCTTCACCGGGGCCTTCTGCAAATGTACTGTTACAGACATTGGTGTGAGAATAACCATTGTCGGAGGCTGCATTCAATTCGGCATCAGAAAGCGCATATTCCATAAAGAGCCAGATCTCAGGATCGGAAAAAGTGAAGCACTGAGAAGTATTGGAGGATTCGATTTGAGCATGGACGCGTCCCGGAAAGTAATAATCAAAGAGTGTCCAGTTCAGGAAGTAGTTCGTTGTATAAAGAACTGCATCCTGAGAGGGGGTAATAACTTCCAGACACTGGGTGGTCGCAAGGTCGATGCGCTTTTCCCACTGATAGGCTTGGTAGAAATCCGGTAGACTGCACACCAGCGTTCCCAAAATCAGAATACTGGACAGAATGGTTCTCCAACGGACTTTAGACAGAAGAAAGCCAAAAACCAGGTAAACGACTGCGGTGAGCGGATAAAGGTATCGAACGAGAAAAAGCGGGCGAACGGCATGTGAAACGATCAGCCCGACTGCGGAGGTGCCGGCGGCAGAAAGCAAGCCGGTCAAAAGCCAGATCGTATCGGGGGCGAAGAGCCATTTAGAGGACGATTTGGCCTGTGCTGTGAAATAAAGAAGGAATGCAAGACCGAAAATGAGGACTGTCCAAGAAGGGTTGAAGAAGAATCCGATACAATTGATCGGAGAAGGAATGAAGGTGGACCACCAGTCTGCCGCAGCGCGTTTGAAAGTGGGAAGCAATACCAGAAGCCAGGGAAGGTAGACGACCACTGCGGCACAATAAGTGATAAGGATTTTTTTGAAGCTGCTCTTATCCTGCGGAAGCAGAGAAAGCAGAGCCAGATAGAAAAATGCAACGGAAATCAGGGCATAGTAGTGCGTATAAGCGGCACAAAGAGAGGCGACGCTGAAAATGACCCAATCGGAGGTTTTACCGGAATGAAGAATGTTATGGAGTGCCAGATAGGCCGCCAACACAAAGAAAGCGCCGAGTGAATACATTCGGGCTTCGACGTTGAACATGATAGCGGTATCAGTCAAAGAGGCAAAAGTGGAAACAACAACTGCGGGAATCAATCCGAACTGTCTGAAAATCACTGTACAGGCAAGAATCAGAACGAGTCCATAGGGAATCAGAGCCGACAGATGATAGACATATCCGTGATTGCCCAGAAGATGATATAGGAGTTGCGTGAAAAGATAGTACAGCGGCGGATGGTTATCTGCCGCTGTGACTTGGAGCATTTCAAAAACATTCATTTGGGCAAGGCCGATGCTGAACCCTTCATCTCCCCAGAAGGAGTTGTCAAAAATGCGGACAAAGTGCATGGCGAACAGCACAAGGGCATACAGGTACAGCAGCCAGGGCAAAATCCTGCGGCTGCGCTGTGCCCGGGATGTGGGTACGGAAAAAGACATAGGAACCTCCCAAAATGATAAAAAAAGCAAACAGATTCATCTTATTATATCATACAGCGGCAAAAGATGATATTGCAAAGCGGCCAAAAGCTGCAAAAATGTTTTGCGGGGGCAAAATGAACCTGCATTTTCAACAAAAACGGGAACATTTACAAGCGATTTTGCCAAGGGATGTACATTTTGACGAAAGAACCTTGACGTTTTTGCATAGAATAGATAATATAGACTTGAGAAATAGCGCATCGGGGCGTACGGCCCGGGTGCGTATCATATCCGATGCAAACGCTGAGGTTCATACGGGAGGACCAAAGATGACAAATGCAGAAAAACTTACCCTGGCAAAACACGCCTGCCACATCCGCATGGGCGTGATCGAGGGCACTCACAGC
>OGFM01001744.1_pt1 | contig 12486 bp, 9 predicted proteins | sample 1570871 | NCBI WGS metagenome assembly OGFM01 (sample SAMEA2581957, study PRJEB24529) | metagenome | biome: Human gut stool | place: China | collected 2011
CTCACGGCCATCGCCACGGCCCTCGGCGTGACGAGCTGCATGGCAGCCGTGTAGCAAGAAGAAATACAGAATTGTTTCTTAGAAAATGGGATTTTAAGTTAGTTAATTGCTCCCCCTCTAAGATGTGAATCATGGAGGGGGAGTCTTGAGCGCCTTTCTGCTGTGATCAGAGTTATCCAATCGCTTTGTATTGACTTGCAAAAGCGTAAGTGGCTTCCGACATGGGGGTGTTCAGGTGCCATACGATCTGCATTGGCTTGGAGCCCTCTATGCTCTTCATCGTAACCTGGCCGAGATAAGTGAAACCCATACGGCAACCGTAGTCGGGATGTTCCACTTGCTGACGCACGAAGAGAAGCATGTTGTTTTCGCCATTGCGATAAGCCTCGGCTTCGCGACTGCCCTCGCGCACTCGGTTTTGCGTCTCCCAGTGGAAGAACTCACGGTTTTGGGGATAGTCCTTGTAGGCCGTCATCGAACCCTCTTCGCGTTTCTTGATAATGTCCACGTACATCGCCTCGAGCTTGATGTCCTTCAAGCGCTCAACGCCTTCGCGCGACGGAGATTTGCGCTCTATGGTGGAGAGGCCCAGCGCGGCTTGAATCTGTGCCTTGGAATAGACGCCATGCAGACGAAGCGGGTTCCATGCCTGATAGACCGAATTGTCCGCTTTCTCGGGCGCCGAACATCTGTCTCGCAGATAATCGACCACCTCATGCAACTCCTGTATGAATAGAGGATCGGAGGCTAAATCGCGGAACATCTCCTCGATGCTGGCATAATGGCCTGCCTTGTCGTACAGGTCGTAGTAGAGCATCACGGCACTGCGCCTCTGCTGTTCGGAGAAAGTGCGGGTGTCGCAACGGAATCCGCTCGCCACGAATTGTAGCAGTTGGGTGAAGTAGGAGAACGAGTCGGTGGCGAGCCATTTCTTGTTGACGGCAAACTTTATTTGTTCCGCATGGACCGACACCTCGCTTCGGACGCCAGCCTTCTGGCACATCTCGCCCCACGTCAGGGCGCCATAGATTTTGTGGAAAGGAATGTGGCTGTAGGCCAGGAAGCCCTTGAGCGAGAACGATCCGTGGCAGACTTGGTGGTAGGCGGCTATCTCCTTGATGATTCGGCTTCGGTTGAGACTGCGCAGATAGCCGTCGATGTTGGCAAGGATCTCCTCTTTGGCCTTTTCCTCCAGGACGATCTTGCAACCGAAGGGCGCATTGGTGAAGCCTCCCTCTATCTCTTCCCTGATGTTGCGCGAGTGTCGGCCTATGAGGGCCTCGAAGCGATCCTTGTAGCTAAACTCGGCACGCGAATGGCCTACAAAGTCGAGTACGGTGAGATGGTCCTTGCCTTTGTGCAGACGGAGGCCTCGGCCAAACTGCTGGAGGAAGACCGTGGCACTCTCGGTGGGGCGAAGGAAGAGGATGGTGTCGATCTCGGGAATGTCCACACCCTCGTTGAAAAGATCTACGACGAAGAGATAGTTGATTTTTCCGGCCTGAAGCTGCTTCTTGACGAGGGTGCGATGGTGGTGGTCGTCGTCGCTCGTAAGCACATCCGTATGCAGTCCGGCCAGCGTGAACTTGGCGTTCATGTATCGTGCGTGCTCCTTGTTTACGCAGAAGCAAAGCGCCCGAACCTTGTTGAGTTGGCCGTTTCCGATGTACTCCTGCATCTTCTTGAGGATGAGCCCGGTACGGAAGTCGTTCTGTGTATAGACTCGCGACAGTTCGGAGATGTCGTAGCCGTGGCCGCTCCATTTCACTTCTGTCAAGTCCACATTGTCCGGGATGCCATAATAATGGAACGGAGCAAGCAGCCCGGCGTTCAAGGCAGCAGGAAGGCGTATTTCGGCAGAGATGTGTCCGTCGAAGAAAACCGTGATGTCCTCCTGCTCGTTTGTACGCTCAGGCGTTGCCGTAAGACCCAGCAGTATCTGAGGCTTGAAATGGGTCATCAGCTTGACGTAGGTGGGAGCCACGACGTGATGGACCTCATCGACCACCATATAGTCGTAGAAATCCTCGGTGAGCTGCAGATGGTCCAGGCGGTTGCGCAACGTGTCCTTGCTGGCAAAGACGTGCTGATAGCTGGAGGGTTCGTTGTCGCCGTCCCACAGGCTGCCGAAGTTGGGGTCTTCGAGCACGATGCGGAAGGTGAGCATGGCCTGACGAAGGATTTCCTGGCGATGGGCGACGAAGAGAAAACGGCAGTCGGGATGGGCCTCACGGTAGCGTTTGAAGTCGAAGGCGGCAATGACGGTCTTTCCCGTGCCCGTGGCAGCCACCACAAGGTTGCGGAAATGGCCGTGCACGTTTCGCTCCACATCCAGCCTTTCCAATATCTCCTGCTGATAGTCCTTGGCGCGCATGAGGTCGAGCGCCGAGAAATCGAGCAAGGGCGTTTCCCAGTCTGCTCCTAAAGCCTTCTTCAGCCGTGCGTTGCTAACGCCGGGAATGAAGTCCTCGAAGGTAGCGTCGCACCAGTAGGCCTCAAACGAATGGCGCACCTCGTCGATCACCTGGGGCAACTCAAACTGAGTGGCCTTGAAGTTCCACTCCTTGCCATCCCTCAAAGCGTAGAGCGAGAGGTTGCTGGAACCAATGTAAGCCGTGTGGAAGCCTGAGTTGCGAAGGAAAATATAGGATTTGGCATGCAGGCGGTCTTGCGTTCCGTCATACGAAATCTTTATCTCCGTGTTGGGCAAGGAGGCCAACCGGACCATGGCGTCGTAGTCCGTAGCACCCGTGTAGGTGGTTGTGATGATGCGCAGCTTCTTGCCCTCGCTCGTGAACTTTCGCAAGCTGTTCCAGAGCAGATTGAGTCCGCTGGTCTTGATAAACGACACCACCCAGCAGATCTCGTCGGCACAGAGAATCTCGCGGTTGAGCTCGCTCTCCATATCGGCAGGTCCTTTGCCTCCGAAGAACAAGGCGCTACGGCTGAGGCTGGTTGTCGGAGTGATGGCTTTGAGGTGTTGCTCTATGTCGGGATATTCGCAGTTTGTGCGGTCAACAACGGCCGTCAGGATGCTTTTCTGAGCGTCAATCAGGTCGAGCTCCGTGTCATCCACATTGAATTCACGGCCCAATGTCTTGATGACAAAATTGACAAAATCTGTATATTTGTCGGCATCCTGGTCGTCGGGCGTTCCCGCAAACGCCACCTCGATAAGGTGTTGGAGATACTTGCTGAGAATATGGACAGCATCATCCTTCGAAATCAGCTTCTTGCCTATATAGAAACGCCCAGCGTCCACCTCGTTCAATTTCAGTTTGAAGAGGCGGTTGATAATCTGCTCGTAAACGCCAGTATGAATATTCGTTTCAGACATAACCCATTTTTTCTTATTATTCTACAGCCCCAACTCCACATCCTTGCCGAAGGGCGCAAGCGAAAGGGCAGCCATCTTGAAATGCTGTTTTCCCCAGGGAATGCCGATAATCGTGATACATAAGAGAAAACCGAAGAGCAGATGCTGGAGGCAGGCCCACAATCCTCCGCAGATCAGCCAGATTATATTCAGCGGGATGCGTATGCAACCTGTAGGACTATCCGTTTCTCTCACCGTAGAACCAAAAGGCCATAGGCAGAGCAGGCCAAGCTTGATGGTCTGTAGGGCAAAGGGAATGCCGATGATGGTACAAGCAAGAGCCAGACTGCCAGTGAAATAACCGATGGCAGCTTCGAGACCTCCGAAGAGCCACCAAAGTAGGTTTCCTATGATGCGCATATAGTATGAAAGACGCGTGATGCTATCTGTTTTTGCAAGAAATCATGTTCATTTACCGATGCAGAACGAGGAAAAGATGTTGTTGAGCGTGGCCTGGGGCGTGATGCGCTCTACGCCCGTGGCGTCGCCGAGGGTGTCGAGGACCATGCGTAGGTCTTCGGCCACGAGGTCGGAGGGCAGGTCGCTCTGGAGACCATCGACGACGCGCTGCAGCTCCTGGGCCGCAGCGGTCAGCAGGTCGTACTGGCGCGCGGAGGTGATGACGACGTCGGCCTCGTGGATCTCGGGAATATCGACCGCCTGGCGGATGGCTGCCTCCAGGGCGTCGAGGCCTTGGCCCGTCTTGGCGGAGATGGGGTGGGGAGGAAGCGATCGGGCAGCGCCCGTGTCACCGCCATCGGCGACGAGCGGGTCGGTGGGCGGCGTGTGGAGGTCGGCCTTGTTGAAGACGAGCAGGACGTGCTTGCCCTGGCAGTGGGCCACCATCTCGTCGGTCTCCTCCTGCGTCGGCCAGCGATCGACCACCCAGAGCACGAGCAGGGCTTCGTCCAGCTTCTGCCATGTGCGCTCGATGCCCATCTGCTCCACGACGTCGTCGGTGTGGCGCAGTCCGGCCGTATCGACGAAGCGAAAGGTGAGCCCCCCGATGAGGGTGGTCTCCTCGATGCTGTCGCGTGTGGTGCCGTGGACGTCGCTCACGAGGGCGCGGTCCTCGCCGACCAGGTGGTTGAGGAGTGTCGATTTGCCCACATTGGTCTTGCCGACGATGGCCACGGGAATGCCCTCCTTGACGGCCTTGCCGAAATGGTAGGTCCGGGCCAGCGCGGCCACGTGGTCCTCGATGCTACGGGCCAGGGAGAGGAGCTCGCTGCGGTCGGCAAAGACCAGGTCGTCGTGGTCGGAGAAGTCCAGTTCGAGTTCGAGCAGCGAGGTGAGCCGGAGCAGCCTTTCGCGCAGCGTCTCCAGGGCCGTGCGGACGTGGCCCTTGAGTTGGCTGAGGGCCAGCCGGTGGGAGGCCTGGTTGGAGGAACTGATCAGGTCGGCCACGGCCTCGGCCTGGCTCAGGTCCATCTTGCCGTTGAGGTAGGCCCTGCGGGTGTATTCGCCCGGTTCGGCCTGGCGGCATCCGGCCTTGGTGAGCGCGTCGAGGATTTGGTGGACGATGTAGGCCGATCCGTGGCAGGAGATCTCTATCGCGTCCTCTCCCGTGTAGGAGTGGGGCGCACGGTAGAAGGCGACGACGACGTCGTCGATCTCCTCGCCCTCGGGGCTGTAGAGGGAAGCGTGGCGCAACGTGGCGGGCGCGCAGGCGGAGAGGTCCTGGCGGAGCAGGCGGCCGAGGACGGGATAGCTCTGGCTGCCGCTCACTCTCACGACGGCGATGGCGCCCCCCACGGGGGTGGCCAGGGCGCAGATGGTATCGTTGGCGTAGTGTGTCATCAGATTCTCTCCAGCACCAGTTTGATGAGCGAGTCGATGGTGTTTTTGTAGCCCGTATTGGCCTCGTGGGATCGGCGGTTGGCGATGACCATGCAGCAGGTCATGGCCTGGTGGCCCATGAGGCGGGAGAGACCGGCGAGGGCCGACGACTCCATCTCGAAGTTGGTGATCTTGAGGCCTTTGTACTCGAAGGCTTCAATCTTTTCGTTAAGCCGCTCGTCCATCAGGGGGAGGCGCAGACGGCGCCCCTGCGGACCGAAGAAGCCGTTGCAGGCCACCGTAATGCCCCTGACCATGTCGGTCTGTGCCACGCGGTCGATCAGCGCGGCGTCTGCCGTGGCCACATAGGGATTGCCCATGACGGGACGCCACGCCACCTGGCGCTTGAACTCGGCCTCCAGCTCGAGGTCGCAACTGGCGTCGCGGCCCGCATAAAAGTTGAGCAAGCCGTCGAAACCGATGCTCTTGACGCTGGCGATATAGGTGCCGGTCGGCGTCTCGGGCTGCAGTCCGCCACAAGTGCCCACGCGGACGAGGGTCAGCGTGCGGTGCACGGGGCGCTCCGTGCGGGTAGCGAAGTCGATGTTGGCCAAGGCGTCGAGCTCGTTCATCACGATATCGATGTTGTCGCAGCCGATGCCCGTGGAGAGGGCCGTGATGCGCTTGCCCTTGTAGGTGCCCGTGATGGTGTGGAACTCGCGGCTCTGGACCTCACACTCCACGGTGTCGAAATGGTGGGCTACCAGGGGGACGCGGCCGGGGTCGCCCACGAGGATCACGCGGTCGGCCAACTGTTCGGGGCGGAGGTGCAGGTGGAAGATGCTACCGTCGCCATTGATGATCAGCTCGGAGGCTGGGAAATAGGCAGGTGTCATAGCGTTGGGGGGATTAGGATTGTGGTATGAGTGTATGGTTGGGAAAAAAGCCAATTGGCTCCCAAGTGGTTTACAGTATGCCCTTGGAAGCCAATCGGCCTTGTATCGTGTCGTAGCGCGTAGGGACTACTTAGCCAGCAGCTCCTCGGCCATCTTGTTGGCGGCACGGCGTCCGTCGCCCATGGCGAGCACCACCGTAGCGGCGCCGCGGGCAATGTCGCCACCGGCGTAGATGTCGGAGATGTTGGACTGGCCGTCCTCGTTGACCTCGATGGCGTGGGCCCAGCCTTCCTTCAGACCCTCGATGGACTGGGGAACGAGCGGGTTGGGATCGACACCGACAGCCACGAGCACCTCGTCACACTCCACGGTGATGGTCTCGCCCGTCTTGACAGGGCGGCGGCGACCCGAGTCGTCGGGCTCGCCGAGCTTCATCACGTCGAGCACGGCACCCTTCACCTTGCCGTCGTCGCCGACGATGTAGTGCGGAGCGGTACGGGAAAATCCGTGTTGATGCAAATAATCTTCGGAACAATGAAAGCAGACCGGAAATTTATCCGGTTGGATGAATGTAAGGTCCTTTCGGCTCCTTACCAACATGCAAGGACAATAGCCTTCCTGCCGCAACAAGGCTACTTGCCCAAGCATGAAAAGATAAATAAATTGGTAGACTGTTACCTGGATGCTAATGTCGTTCCCTATTTTTATGAGGATGATGAAGTTGCCCAGTCGTGTATGGAACGGCGTGTCTCCCAACTTTCCGGAGGTGAACGGAGATATTTGGAAGCTAAGTTGCTTTTGCTGGGCAATGCTAAATTTGTCCTGTTGGATGAGCCTTTCGATTATTTATCCTTTCATTTGGTAGATAAACTGATCGGGTTAATAAAAAAACATTCGGAAGAGAAAGGGATAGTGATTGCTGATCATAATTACGAAAAAGTCTTAGAGGTTGTCAATCGACTTGTCTTGATTCGGGAGGGAGTATTGATGGAACTAACTGATAAGCGGGGATTGGTGGAGCAGGGGTATCTTTTAGATGAAAGTTACTTATGAATCCTGCTCCTATATTTATTTTTGCAAGTCATTTCGGGTTATTTTCCCTGATTCGAACCGTTTGAGATACTTCCGTGCTGATACCTATCATTCCCGTACCTCCATGTACATTACTGGGATATCTGAGAGGTTCGTTAATTGTTTCGTCATAAACGTCGGAATCGACTAGATTGAGTGCTTTCAGATAGTAATATTCTGTTTCCGTGATACTCAACAAACGGATGATGACATCCATTCCTTCATAATATCCGTTGTAATTGTTGTTGTATGGGATGGCGGGATCGTTGTAGACCGTCATTGTATAGGAGGTATCTCTAAATCGCGAATCATCAAAGACACCATAAATGTTTTTAGCTGTGTCGAACAGTCCGTTGTCTTCGTCATCTCCTGTGGAAGGTTGACCGTCTGTCAGTACTATGTCTTCGCGTCCGATAAATGAATAAGTGATATGCTTTGTCCAGTGAAGGTAATCTTCTCCTCCTTCTTCGTGGTTGTATCCCCATAGTCGCATTTGTTTATCTACTACAATGCGGTAGAAGTTTGCCTCGTTCGGGCGGTCTTTAAAAGTTATTTTGTAGCGCATGTAGTCTTGAGTATGTCCGTTTTGTATTAGCGGGACGGTGAGCGTGTCGATGTTTTCTATTTTATCAAGGCGTTGCGGAACGGTGACTTCTGCCCAGGCATGATATTTGCCGTCATCGGTCATGGCATCAATACGCACTACTTCTCCCGAAGCAAATTTGCCTGTGATGTTGAACCGGCATTGCTTGTCATACTCAGTTTCCATCGGGAGTGGGCGCAAGGTCTCTCTTAACTCTCCGTTGACGTGAACCTCTACAGTGGCATTTTCAATGTGGTTGGCATAGTCTTTTCCCGTCAGGTTAAGGAATAAGACATTTGTCAGACTGTCAGCGTTAATGAATGCATTCATTACCAATTTAGGAGGATTATCCTTTATATTAAAAGGGAGTTCATTTTCACAAGATACTGTCACCAGTATTATAACTAGCAGGATAAGCGGATGATATATATAAGTTTTCATGTTAACTTAGAATTTGTAAGTGTAAGTAAAAGATGGAATGCAGGGGAGCAGGGTATATTTTTTGATCACACTTTTTCCATCGTCATTATGAGAGCGAAATACCCATGCCGGATTCATGGAGTTGTATGCATTATAAAGACTGATGTTCCAGATACGCATTCCGTACTTGGTCTTTTTATTGAAATTAATCCCTATGTTCAACCGGTGGCTCGCAGGTAGCCGGTAATTATTGCGATGTTCTATGTAATTGGCCTCTCCAACATTAGGGGAATTGTTATAAATAGGATTGTAGTAGTTATCAAATCCCAGAATAAAGCCATTGTTTGCTCCATTGCCAGGACGGATGATGGTTGTTTTGTCTTCGGGAATAGTACTGGTTCCTCCTGTGTAAAACACCCACGAGGCACCGATGTCAATGCGTTCGCTGAATTTATGGTTGAGAGTCAGATTAATATTATGGCGCCGATCATATTTGTATGGAAATCGCTCTCCATTGTTGATAGCACCTTTAGCAAATTTGCGGTCGCTTTTGGATAAGGTATAAGACAACCAGCCTGTTGTCTTCCCGAGCGTTTTTTGAGCCATAAATTCAATTCCCATCGAACGTCCTTTCCCCATTTCAACTTTGCTTTCCCATCCGGTGGAAGAACCGAAAAAACTGACTCCGTCTTTATATTCCAGCACATTGTACATGTCTTTGTAATAGCCTTCTACTGAGAACTCCCAACCTTTGATACCTGTATAATATCCTCCCAATGAATACTGGTGAGATCGCATCGGTTTGATTTTTTTTGTGACAGGCACCCATAAATCAGTAGGCATAGCGATGGGCATGGAAGAAAGCAGATGTACATATTGGCTCATCTTTGTATAAGATGCCTTGAGGATTACGTCTTTACTTAGTTGATAACGTGTTGAGACACGCGGCTGCAAAGAGAAATAACTTTGTTTTTGTACTTGAAACAGAGAAAAGTGTAATCCAAGATTAAGCCGTAGACGAGTACTGATTTTTAGGTTATCTTCTGCATAAGCTGATACTTCATGTGCATAAATCCGGCTGTTGTTCATACTGTGGTAAGTAGTGTCGCGAAATGCCTCAGAGTCTACCTTGTCTGATATTTTGGAGGTCATCACTTCCGGACGAAAACGGTGATAGATATATCCTGCTCCAAATTTAATATGGTGCATAGGAGATGGGTTGTAATCAAAATCTATCTGATAATTCCAGTCATTGATACCTGAACGATAGTCTGAAGAGTATCGGTTGATGAAGGTTGTGTTATTGGTGAGTGAATATTGATTATTCGAATATGCACTTACATTGAATAGGTAGTTGTTGTAGGAAACTGTCGTGTTGCTAAACAGGCGATTATTGAAAATGTAGTTCCATCTGGCGGAAATGATTGTGTTTCCCCAGTTCATTTTACTTCCGTCCTTGAAATCGCTATTATCATCATATTGGGTAGCGAAGTGATCTTTCCCGTTATAAGCACTCAGATATAAACGGCTCCGGTCGGAAAACTTGTGATTGATCTTTGCATTGATATCATAAAAGTAATAGTTGTATTTCTCATCATCGGGCATGAATGGCTTGGCTATTAAATCAATATACGAACGTCTGGCGGATATGTTGAATGATGTTTTGTCTTTCACAATCGGTCCTTCCAAATTTATTTTGCTGGTTAGCAAGCCGATACTGAGTGTCCCATGATATTTTTTCATATCCCCGTCATTGGTGCGTACGTCAATGACGGAAGAAAGGCGTCCGCCGAAGCGTGCAGGAAAGGAACTTTTAAATAAAGTGACCTTTTTGATAGCTTCAGGAGTAAAGACGGAAAAGAAGCCGAACATATGGTCTACGTTATATACCGGAGTTCCGTCAAGTAAGATCAGATTTTGGTCGGGACTGCCACCACGTATATATAATCCAGCCGATCCGTCTACTCCTGCCTGTACTCCGGGCATTAACTGAATGGCTTTCATTACATCTGATTCTCCTAATATACTTGGAGTATTCTTGATTTGCACCATTGGAATCTCGACAGCTCCCATCTGTGTGGCAACTGTCCCTGCTTCTGCTTTATCTGAAACGACCACTACTTCTTCTAATTGTGCGTTTCCTTTCATACGAATATTCAGCAGAGTATCTTGAGCAAGGGTGAAATGATGTGTTTCTGTGGTATATCCCAAATAAGAGAAACGTAATTCCGTTTCTCCTTCGGGCAGAGTGATACTATAAAAGCCGTAAGGATTGGTAGTAGTGCCTTGATATTGATGACTCTCAATGATATTAGTACCAATCAACGTCTCGGACGACGTCCCGTCGGTAACATATCCGCTGATAGTAAACTTGCGGCTTACCGGCTTTTGCACCCTTTTCTTTTGCAGGAGAATGTATCTCTCAGAGAACTTGTAACTGATCGGCTCATTCTTGAATACGAGATCCAGTATCTCATGCAAAGGCATATCTTTCACTTTCAGATTGATTTTATGACTGATGCTGATTTCTTCACTGTAGATAAAAGAATATCCTGTAGAGTTTTCGATTAACTTGACGAACTCCTTCAATGTAGCATTTCGCAATGTGATTGTGAGTCGGGCATTTGCATTCTGTGCGTATGCCTGTGCGGTGATAAGGATCACCATACCTATCAGAACGAGCGTTCTGACAGGCAGGTGTCCTTGGTGAATAGTTCTCATTTAGTCTAGTTTTTAGTAATAGTAATCTGTTGAGTGTTTCGTGAATAGTTGAAATAACCGGCATTATGCAGTACAGATAAAATCGCATCCAAGTCTTCTCCATTACGGAATCGCGCTGTGATCCGATAATTTTGCAAGGTTGAGTCGGCAATGTGAATCGTTGTTCCGAATGAGTTGGAAAGTTCGCGGGCAATCTCCTGCAACGGCAGATCATCGAATATGAACTCCCCGTGACGCCATGAAATTTCATCTCCGGCATTCTCCAGTACCTTGCGGGTAAGCTTTTGTTCCACCTTATTATATATAGCCACCTCATTCGGTTTCAGCACCATGCGTACTGAGTTGTTTTTATTGCTGACTGCAACCGACCCTGTTAATAAAGTCGTCTTTACATCCGGATTGTCGGGATAGGCGTCCACATTGAAGTGAGTGCCCAATACTTGAACGTCAATTGTTTCTGTTTGCACTATAAACGGATGCTTTGAGTCTTTACTTACTTCAAAATAGGCTTCTCCGCTCAACTCCACTTCCCGGTCATCCGATTTGAACCGTTCCGGATAGGAAAGGGAAGAATAATGGTTTAGCGTGACGGAAGTGCCGTCGGGCAGACGGACGGTACGTGTTTCTGCCAAAGTGCTAACAGTCTGTATGGTTGCCGGCTGCATGTACAGATAAGCTGTCCATACCGATAGACACAGTAAAACTACTGCTGCCGCTGCCGCAAATGTGCGTGTCAGATACAACCGGTGGTTGCGGAAATTCAGCTTTTTCTCCAGCTGCGGATAGCTGGATGCTGCTGAAAAACGTCCTCTCGGTGAGCGGGTGGAAGCGATGAGCTTGTTCAGTATGTCTTCTAATTCTCTATCGGTATATTTCATATCTTTTTCTATTTAGCTTTCTTTCTAATTCCGTTTCAGCAGAATCGTCAGTTTGCTTACACTGCCTTCTTTCCACTGAGGAGTACAGGACAAGGTAATGTTCTGCTGTTTTAGTACCATCTTTTTGGGATATAACTTAATGGTGGTCGTTGCCGATTTCTGTCCCGCCTTGATGGTGACTTTGGCTTCTGTCAGTTTCATAATCGGTGCCTGTCCCGCCGGCAAAGCAGGAGTGGCAAGTAGCACTGTCCTGTCTTCTTTGGATTTGTCGGTGGCAATAATTTTAATCTGCAACTCACTTTCGGATTGATTCTTGTCACATTCTACTGTTCGGGTAGATTTTTCAAATCCTACGTAATCCTTTGGATAATTGTCATTGTCATTGTTGCAGGAAAATAGGCTCAGGCATGTTGTTAAAAGGATAAAGAGTCCAACGTTTGCGTCATTAAACTTTTTCATCATTCAATCTTTTTTAGTGATTAATCGGTTTATTTGCTGATAAAGACCGGAGATTGACAGAAACTCCCTACGTCTTTTGTGCAAATAAAAGTTAATATAAAAAAGAAGTGCTGAACTCTTCGGGTGATCTTCGGTTATTCGCTGGACGAAATCATCTCTTTCAGTCGGGTGACAGCTTTCTGTAGCTGGGCATCAACTGTCTTTATGCTGATATCCAATTCTTCTGCTACTTGGGCATAACTTTGTTTTTCTTCACGGATGCGGATGAATATTTCCCGGCAACGTTCCGGAAGCCGGTCGAGT
>OGFM01001747.1_pt1 | contig 12484 bp, 14 predicted proteins | sample 1570871 | NCBI WGS metagenome assembly OGFM01 (sample SAMEA2581957, study PRJEB24529) | metagenome | biome: Human gut stool | place: China | collected 2011
CGGAGGCACTTAAAATCGGTAACTACCGCATTGAGGAAGTGTCTGCACCATTTGGCTATGAATGATATTATGAGAGAAATGTTTGCAAGAGATGGGATGCCACAGGAGATTGCAGATATGATGATAGCCGAGATTCCACCGGAGCAGACGATGTGGGTGATTTCCAATGAAAAGGGTATCAATGGTGCAGCATCCATGCTTTATGAGAATGAGCTTCATGAGCTGGCAGAGAGTTTAGAGAGTGACCTTTATATTCTCCCTTCGAGTGTGCATGAGGTTATTGCAGTATCTTCAGATATGGGAAGCCCTGAGATGCTTGCACAGATGGTAGTAGAGGTAAATATGCAGGAGGTGTCTTTGGACGAGAGACTTTCCAATCAGGTATATCACTATGATAAGGATTTAAGAAAACTCACACTTGCAACTGATACACCTAACAAGAGACTTGATGGTATCGTTGCAGAACCTCCCCTTGTATATGATGCGAAGGAAAAGTCCAGATAGGAGGCAGTTATGGAGCAGGAACTTACAATGGAAGAACTCATTGCTCTCATAAACAGCCAGAAAGGTGACTTTGTTATCTGTGTCGGGTTTGGAGAGGAGGCGGTGTCTGATGCCAAAGAAGAATGACTTCAAGCTTGATGTGGTTTCGGTAAGACTTGTAAAGGATGCTCCGATTTATTCGGAGCACACCTTTAACAATCCGGCGGATATAGCTGCTGTCATGGGAGACTGTATGTGCCAGTTTGACAGGGAAGTAGTGTGTGTGGTCAATCTAAGGTCAGATTTAAAACCTATCAATGTGCATTTTGCAAGTGTTGGTTCTTTAAATGAGGCAATGGCACATCCGAGAGAGCTGTTTAAATCAAGCATCCTAAGCAATGCGGCAAGCATGATGTTAATCCATTGTCACCCATCCGGGAACGTATTCCCAAGTAAGGCTGATACCATGATGACAGACCGCATGAACAAGCTGTGTGAACTGATGGGAATACCGCTCATTGACCATATCATAGTCGGTGGAGACAATCGTGAATTTTTCAGTTTCAGGGAAAAAGGCATGATTGATAATCCTAAGATTACCCTGAGCACAGATTACCGGACACTTGATATCAAGTCACCGCTTGTAGCAGAGCAGGGAAAGGCAAGGTGAAAGCATGGATGGAAGATTTACGGATGAAGAGCTTGCCATAGCAAAGAGTGTTGACCTGTGTGCAGTTGCTGAAAGCCTTGGGTATACAGTAAAGAGGATTGGCAAATACCACACTTTAAAGGAGATGGATTCCATCCGTATCTATAACAGAAGCCATTGGTACAGATGGTCAAGGCAGTTTGACAAAGGCAACAATGGCGGCTCACAGATAGATTTCTTACGGGTATTTTGTGGAATGAGTGTAAAAGAGGCTGTGTTCTGGCTTTTGGACTTTGCAGGATACAGAAGAATCGAGAATCCTGTAAAGCAGCCACTTGTTCATCAGGTATCGCAGAAGCAGGCAGAGGAGAGAAAGCCGTTTGTCCTACCGGAACCGGCAGGAGATAATTCCTATCTTATTTCATATCTGAATCAGGAGAGAGGAATCAGCAGAGCAGTCATAGATCTGTTTTTAAAAGATGGATTGATTTATGAGAGCAGGCATTACCACAATGTTGTTTTCAAGGGAAATGATAAAAATGGAGTGACAAGATTTGCAAGTATGAGAGGCGTGTTTGATAAGCAGGGCAAGCCATTCAAGTGTGATGTCACAGGCAATGATAAAAACTATGGATTTAATGTAGTAAATGTTAACAGTACAGAGCTTGTAGTATTTGAGGCTGCAATCGACCTTATGAGTTATGTGGATATCTTCACGGATTATGAATCAAATAAGCTGGCACTTGGGATGCTTGCAGATGCACCACTTGAGACTTTTCTTCGGGAACATCCGCAGATTACTTCCATCCGGTTCTGCCTTGATAGAGATGAGCCGGGGAGAAAAGCAGCAGCTGAACTTATGAGAAAGTATTATGAGCTTGGATATGAGGTAGAAGACTGTCCGCCTCCAGCCGGATATAAGGATTACAACGAGTGGCTTGTGGCGGCAAAGCTTAATCTTAATCAAATGAATCAGAGAGCAGATGAACCGGTCAGGGCATGAGAACTTGGATTTTGATGTGTGGGGGCAGAAAGCGCCCCCAAAACAGCAAAGTGGGGGCAGAAAGCGCCCCCAAAATGTCAAAGTGGGGGCAAAAAGCGCCCCCGCAATTCGGACACGATAAAAACCGGATTGAATTCAGTATAAAAGTGGGGGCAGAAAGCGCCCCCAAAATAACAAAATGGGGGCAGAAAGCGCCCCCAAAGTAGCAAAGTGGGGGCAAAAAGCGCCCCCACTTTCATAAACAGAGGGTTTTAGGGAGATTTTCTCCCTAACTAGATGGCATTAGGACAGAGATGTCTCTAATGCGTATCTAGCAGTCGCCGGGGACTAACTGGAGACTGGAGCTTTGGTGAATATTTACTAAACACGGATAAGGAGGTGCAAGGAAGCAATGGATGCAGAAGTTACGCTATTTACAAAACCAGAAGAACTGATTGCCTGGGCAGACACATTTGATATCTTACTTAACCCTTCGATAGAAGATGCTGCAATATTGCTTAACTATATGGAAGGTCATGATTATGCTATTGGCATAGATTCTGATGGAAAGATGTACAGACAGGATGTAGCTGAGGAGAATGGTGAAATTGAACTATACCCGATAGATGATGTTATAGATACTGTTTGTGAATGGAACTATGAACTGATACTTGATGCTGATGCACACAGGAATGATCCAAAGGATTTTAAAGATTACAGTGAGTTTCAGGATAAGTATGACAGTTTGAAAGCAGATGAAAAGAGGCTGGACAGGTTGTTTGAAAAGACCTGTTATGCAAAGGAGATTGATGAAATGGCAGCTGCTTTGGTGGAATCATTCATTAGTCATCTAAGTAGCAGGGATGATTTGGAAAAAGCTGCGGTGACAGTTGCAGAAGGAATTAAGGATTATAGTACGGGTAAGAGAGGAAGGTGAGTCTATGGCAGATAAAGTTCATTGTATTAGGAAAACACTAAGACTAATGCCAGAGGAAGCCAAGATGCTTGCAAAAAAGGCATGTGATAATGGAATGAATGAGGCTGAGTATATCCGTCTTCTTATCAGTCAGAAACCAAATGATTATCCGGAAGTAAGGAAGATTCTGAAGGAACTCATTAATGAAGTCAACAGAATTGGAATAAATATCAATCAGATAGTATTTAACAATAATGCCGGGCTGTATTCCAAGGAAGATAAGACACAGCTGATAGCTTATATGCGAAAACTGAATCAGAAGATAGATGAGGCGGTGGTAAAGATTGGCAATCAGTAAAATCCTTAATATGAAGGATTGTGGTGGGCATTTTCACGGAAAACATCTGAAGAGATCTCTTGATTATGTGATGAATCCGGAGAAAACACAGGATGGAAGGCTCGTTGGTGCAATCAACTGTCAGGTCGATTCTGCTTTTGAACAGATGAAAGCTACAAAACGGAAGTTTGGAAAAGTTGATAAAAGGCAGGGATATCATATCATTCTCTCATTTAAGGAAGATGAAGTGAATCCTGATATGGCATTTGAGATAACCCGCAGATTCGTGGAAGAGTATCTTGGAAAATCATATGAGGCAGTATATGTGGTGCATGATAATACAGCACATGTTCATTCACACATTGTATTTAACAGTGTGAGTTTTGTGGATGGGAAAAAGTATCGCTATGAAAAAGGAGACTGGGCAAAGTATATCCAGCCAATCACGAATCAGTTGTGTCAGGAATATGGTCTTTCAATCATTGATGTTGATGATGGCAGTAAGGAAAAAGAGTATGAAAGCTATAAGGACTGGAGCGAATATCGTGAAGGCAGTTTTGTATGGGCAGATATGATTAAGAGAGACCTGGATTCCTGCATACTGCAGGCAGGAAATAATGAGCAGTTTCTGGAGCTGTTATCTGACAAAGGATATGAGGTCAAGCAGGGAAAGTATCTGGCAGTAAAGCCACAAGGAATGACGAGATTTCGCAGATGTAAGACATTAGGTGACATGTATTCTGATGAGGCAATCCGGGAAAGGATAGAAAAAGAGGATATTTCATTTTACCGGGAACAGCAGAAAGAGGTACAACCGGTTCTGTGTAAGTGTAAGGTGAGAAGATACCGAAGGGCAAAGATGTCGGGGCTTCAAAAGAGATACTATGCAAAGCTATACAGGATAGGAAAGCTGAAAAAGAAGCCATACAGTCAGGTATGGAAGTATAAGGAAGATATCCGTAAGATGCATAAACTGCAGGAGGAGTATTTGTTCCTTGTCAATCATGACATTCATTCAGCAGAGGAGCTTGTCAGTGTAATCAGCTCATTGACAGATAAAAGAAAAGAAGTTTCAGCAGAGAAAAGCCGCATTTATAAGGCTAGGGAGAGAAGTCGAGAACTTTTTGATATAGCAGATGATATGAAAGAGTTAGAACCTGCTGAGAAGTCTTTCCTCCAGGGAGATGAATTTTTTACGGATGAGCATCTGCAATGGGAAACTTTGAAACAGAAGCTTTTATCACAGGGATATAGCCTTGAAGAGGTGGAAGCACTGCGTAAACATTATAAAGAGGAGTATTCCAAAGCATGTGCAAAAGAAAGGGCAGTATTCAAAGAGTTGAATATTGGTAAATCTATATGGAAGAGTCTTATTCCAGACAGCGTATCAGATGGAAAAGATGCACAGTACAACAAAGAGACAATACGAGACAGGAAAGAGCAGCCAGAACGTTAGGCTGTTTTTTTAGTAGTTAGGAGGCATATATGGAAGAAAACAGAGAACCGCTTAGTGCGATAGCAATCGAGAAAAAATTGCAGCTTCTCCGAAATAAGCATTTTAGTGAAGATACGATTGCTCTTGTAAAAAGTGATTATGAATATGGACTGAAAGAGGAGGAGATCAGCCTTTATCTCAATAAGTCATACGACATTGAACAGATGAAGATTTTATCGGAATGTCTGCACAAGGATGTTCCAAAAGATATGATTGATATTATCAAGAATACCAAGTATTCGGTTCATCAGATGCAGGTGTCCCTTGAATTTTATGAAAAGGGTGTACCTGTTCAGACAATTAAGGAGGTTATGGACAAAGGGGAAAAACCTATTACCATGCGACGATTATATGAGGAAGTTTTGGAACAGCTGAATAAAGTCAAGAAACAGATTCCGGAAGAGTCTGAGTATGTGAAAGCACTCATTTCTCAGATGGATGAAGTGGTTGCAAAGATCAATCATCAGAATGAAAGGTATGATGCCCTGAATAAGAAGCTTTCTGAAATAGAGACTTCCAAAGATGATGAGGGAGTCAGGGAGCGTCTGGTCAAGGAGAACCAGGATAAGGATGCTCTTATCAACAGTCAGCAGAATGAACTGAATAAGGCAAGCAGTACGATTGCAAGACTCAGGGATGATATTGAGAAAAAGGATAAGGAGATGAAGCGTATGGGAGACAGAATAGAGTCATTGGAAGATAAGATCATAAGTGTTGCCACAGAGAATAAGAAAGAGGCAGAAAGTAAGGCAGAGCCGCAGGAAAGCCAGTCCGTATCACAGGCAGATAAAAAGATGGTTGATACAGTTGCAGTTCCTCAGAATATGCAGGCTGTGGCAAACGGGATTCCGGTCTATTATCAGATTCCGGTAGTTGATGGTACCGGAAATGTGGTGCAGAGACTTCCGATTGAGAGAAGTGTGAGAAAGAGCAGCAACAGCGGAGTGGCAAGCCTTTTTGCAAGACTTTCTTTTAAGAAAAAGTCGAGAGCAGACATTGTAAAGCTTGTTGCATCGGGCGATCTTGTTCCGGCACAGCTTGTCCAGATTAAGAGTGCAATAGAAAAGGGACTTACGGAGACACAGCTTATAGAGCTTATTACCAATAATATTTCAGCAGAAAAGATGAAAGAGATTATTGAGATAGCGGTACTTGAAAACAGTATGGCAGATTAGGAGGTACTTATGAATTTAGCAGTAGTAAATGAAGCAGTAACAGAGATGAATGGTGTGGAGCATCAGTTTACAGAGGAAGAGAAAAACTTTGTTGTCCAGTTCGCATTCAGAAGCGGCAGCAAGGAAGATACGATTTCTCTTATTGAAGCATTGGCACATTCGGCGGATAAGGCTGAGTCGGACGAGATTATGGTCACATACAGGGCTAAATATGATATGAAGCCTGCATGGGTGGAACAGGTGGAAAACCTGCTTGTGGCACTTGAAATGTACCGTATCGAGGAGGAAAAAGCAATTAATCATCTGGCAGATATTTTGAATGCTTATGGTATTGATGTATCAGCCGAGGAAATCCGTACTACAGAGACAGAAACACTTAAAACAACAGTCAGAGAGAAAGCGGAGGTGCGATAATGGCAGAAGAGATTCAGGAAGCGGTGCAGATCATCCGTGTTGCTTATGATGGCATTGAGATTGCCATGAAGGTAGGAAGTGGAGGAATAGCTGCCATGCAGAAGGCAATAGATTTCTTAAAAGGGATGCTTGATTATGAGAAGTCACTTGGCAAGACATCCATGAGAAAGCTGCTCTTAAAGGGCGGTGATTTACAGGTGTTACAGTTTAATACCGAAGATATGAAAAAGGTTGAAAAGATGGCAAAGAAGTATGGAATACTCTATTCAGTACTTCCGGACTGCAACAGGAAAGACGGACTGAGTGAGGTAATCTTTCATACAGAGGCAGTTCCACGTGTGAATATGATGATACAGAAGCTCAAGTTTGGCAAGATTGCCACATTTGACGATTATCTGAAGAATGGAGATGAAAAATCACTTGGCAAGCTGATGGATTTTTTGAAGAAACAGCAGGGAAACGAGAAAAGCCACACGATAGAAGGGGATAGGGTTAATTCCGCTATTGACGGACTGATTGAAAAGGTAGGAATGTTTGCAATGGAAAAGAAAGCTATCAGTGTGGATCAGGTCAAGGAGAATTTCAGTATCAATGGTGAGCAGGCTGAAAGTGTTATCAGACAGCTTGAGACAATCGGTGTGCTTGGCAGCAAGAATGAAGATGGCACCCATACAGTAATGATGGACAAGGATGCATTTATTAATCGTGTCAGAGGTTATCAGGACCTTGCTGAGAGAATGAGGGCGGTTGCGGCATCAAAGAATGCGAACCTGTCAGATGTGACTATCAGCAAGAAGCTGATTATAGAAGAGAATGACCATGCTGTTAAGACCAGAGTTCCCGGCACATGGGGAGAAGAGGCAAAATATGTATGGCTCCGTAAGGAAAACATCATGGAGATTCATGGTGGAAAGACAATGCTTACCTTCCTTGATTCAACCAAGGATTATAAGCTCTACGATGAGCAGAATCGTGTGGTGACAACCCAGAAAGGAACCGAGCTTTATACTCACTATGATAAGGTGGAATCATCTGTCAGGGAGCGTTACGAGAAAGTGCAGAAGCAGCAGAAAAAGACAGCGCAGAAGAAAACTGTTACCACAAAGAAAGCGAGGTAGCAGCCTATGCAGACAACAAAGAAAAAGCCGTCACTGATATTCATTCTTGTGGGTGCAGTGTTAGCAGGGTATCTTGGTTATCTGATAAATGGTGCGTGGACGGAAGGGATTGCCTTTAATGAATTTATGGACAGATTCAATGAAGTATGTGCTGTTCCTTTTGCCAATTATTACAATTCTAATACAGTAAAAGCAGTAGCCATTGCATTAGGTATCTATGCGATGGCTATTGTCATGTATTACACCAGTCAGAGAAACTATATGCCTGGCAAAGAATTTGGTACGGCAAGATTTGAAAATCCGAAGCAGGTCAACAAGATACTTGCAGATAAGGATGAAAATTTCAACCGGATACTCAGCCAGAATGTGAAGATGTCGCTGGATTTCAGGAGACTCAAGCTCAATGGAAATATCCTTATCTGTGGTGGTTCCGGAGCAGGAAAAACATTTTATGAAGTAAAGCCGAATCTGATGCAGATGCCGCATAACTGTTCCTTTATCTGTACCGATCCAAAGGGAGAAATCCTTAGAAGCTGCGGGCAGATGTTAAAAAATAACGGATATAACCTGAAAGTCATTAATCTGTTAGAGATGGATAAATCAGACTGTTACAATCCATTTTCCTATATCAGAGAGGAAACAGATGTGGTCAAGCTGATTACAAACCTTATCAGCAATACGACACCAAAGGGAGCGACACCAAGTGATCCGTTCTGGGAAAAAGCGGAAGGATTGTTCTTACAGGCTATCTTTTATTATGTGTGGCTGGAGGTACAGCCGGCAAAGAGAAACTTTGAGACAGTACTTAAACTTCTTGGAGAGGCAGAGGTTACAGAGCAGGGGAAGGCATCAAAGCTGGATGTGCGTATGAAGTTTTTAGAGGAAAGTTCTCCACTTGGAGCCAATCATCCGGCAGTCAAGCAGTACAACAAATGTATGAGAGGTGCAGGAGATACAGTCCGTTCCATTATCATCAGTGCCAACTCAAGACTTGCATTTCTTGAGAATAAGCAGGTTTTACGATTACTCTCAAAAGATGAGCTTAATCTGTCAGATATCGGTATTGGAGTGAATGGAGATGGGGAGACAAAGACAGCCCTCTTTTGTGTAATCCCTGATAGTGACAAATCCTATAACTTCATTATCGGTATGTTATACACGCAGATATTTCAGGAATTGTACTATCAGGCAGACTTTAACTGCGGAGGCAGACTGCCAATCCATGTGACATTTATGTTAGATGAATTTGCAAATGTCGCATTGCCAGATGACTTCTGTTCGCTGTTATCGACAATGCGAAGTCGTGAGATTTCAAGTATTATCATTATTCAGAACTTTGCCCAGCTAAAGGCACTTTTTAAAGATACCTGGGAGACAATTCCCGGCAACTGCGATACTTTCATCTATCTTGGTGGAAATGAGCAGAGTACACACAAATACGTGTCAGAGTTGCTTGGAAAAGGTACGATTGATAAGAAGTCAAGTGGAGAGACAAAGGGCAGACAGGGAAGCTCTTCAAGAAACTATGATGTATTAGGAAGAGAGCTGTTTACACCGGACGAAGTCAGAAAACTGGATAACAAAAAGTGCATTATTTTTATCCGTGGTTTTGATCCTATCATGGATAATAAGTTCATACCATTCAATCATCCGATGTTTAACCAGACAGTAGATGGCAAGGGAGAGCCTTATGTTCATCAGATAAGAGGAGCAGATAATCTTATCGGTCCGCCATTTGAGATTCTTTCAGACAAGGCAGTTAAGTATTATGAAAAACTGAAGGATAAGGGCGAGAATGTGTATATTGATTCTCTTACCTATGAGCAGTTTATGATGCTTGGTGATGCGGAATTAAGCAGGAGATTCTCCATGCAGGATGAAGCAGAGCAGAAAGCAAAGATTGACAGGGAACAGGCAAATGAGCTTGAGTATGTCGATGAGTCGCAGAAGTCTGATACTACAGAAAGTGCCAACTCTTCTAATGGAAGTGCTGGTGCTAAGCCTGTAAGGAATCCAGAGAGGGAAAAGCCTAAGTGGGAGGATACTATCACAAACCGAATGCTGCACTGGTCATATACACCAGAGCAGAAAGAGGAAGTGAAGAAAGCTCTTGCTGCAGGTGTTCCAAAGTCAACGATTCTGACGTATTTCTATCCGGAGGTTACTGTGGAGAAGATGAGTTCATATCGAAAGAAGCAGTAAATGTTATCGCATAGGCACAGAAACCGTGGTATAATGTGCCTATGTGAGAAAAATTATTATTTAGAACTTATTTGCTTATATGATAAGCAGAATGGAGGCTTTGCGAGATGAAAGTAATCATTATAAATGGAAGTGCAAGAAAAGGAAACACTCTTACAGCGATTGAGGCTTTTGTAAAAGGAGCATCTGAAAAAAACGAAATTGAAATCATTGAACCTGACAAACTTAATATTGCACCATGCAAGGGCTGTGGTGCCTGTCAATGTTCTAAGGGATGTGTAGATAAGGATGATACAAATCCTACAATTGATAAAATTGCTGCCGCAGATATGATCCTTTTTGCAACACCGGTTTATTGGTGGGGAATGTCAGCACAATTGAAACTTATTATTGATAAGTGTTATTGCCGGGGAATGCAGTTAAAAAATAAAAAAGTTGGCACGATTGTTGTAGGCGGTTCTCCAGTTGACAGTATCCAGTATGAGTTGATTGATAAGCAGTTTGACTGTATGGCAAAATATCTTTCATGGGATTTGCTTTTCCAGAAGTCATATTATGCAACAGCAAAGGATGAGCTTTCTAAAAATCAGGATGCTATGAAAGAGCTTGAGGATATTGGAAAAGATTTATAAAGCTTGTGATGAAAATCAGGAATTGAAGGAGAATTATTTTTTGAAAATCAATAAAAATGTATTAAAAAAAGATCTCAAAGAGATTAATGCAATCGAAAAATTATTCCAGTATTTTATATCAGAACAAGTTGATGTCGAAAATGGAAAAAGTGCAAAGTTATTATATGAAGAATTAGGGTGGAACCAAAATGTAAGTTATGATGTAATTAATTCATTTTGGATAACTTTTTCATATGCAATGAGATTAAAATATCCGGGCAAATATCGTATAGCAAAAGCAGGGAATGTAAAAATTTATAAACATCATAATACTGATTGGGGATATGATTCGTTTCCAGAAAAATACTTCAAAGAAAACTCAGAGGAAAGAGGTCAAGTAAATGATTTATGTAAAGAATATCCAGATATTTTAAAATTGGCAGATATGTGTCATACTGTAGCGAATTTTATGCCTTGTCCAGAAAGGTTTAATTCTGTAAAAGGACTATTAGGTGATGTAAGAGATTACTTACCGTTGATGATTGATAAGATACAACTATGTGTTGATGCTGGAAAAGACCTAGAGTATTATCACTTAGGTAGTTTACAAAAAGTAGACAATAAAATCGTTAAAGATTGGCATAGCTTTTTTATTAAAAACCAAGAAAAATATTGTTTGAGTATGTATTACCAAGTCAAAAAAAACAGAATTAGTGGAATTACGTTTTTTAAAGGTCAATCTTTATCTTATCCATGTCCACTAGAAAAAGAAGAGGTAGAAGAATGCTTGAAAACCATGTTGGACAAAATAAACAAAAGAGCAGATCTAATACTTAATAGGTATAATGAAGAACATAAATCAAATAGTTAAATTTCTGTTTGTCTGACTCACAACAATTTAATATCAAACTAATACAAGCACTTTAGCCAATAAGGTTAAGGTGCTTTTTTTGCGCCTTGAAAGGAGGTGGTAACAGCTAAACACATCGGGAAAAGCCCGATTTAATCATTACAACAGGCATTGCCTGATCATATAGAGTTACTTTTAACAGCCAGTTAGGGATTATCCCTGCTGGCTTATTTTTTTATCAAAAAGGAGAGACACAACATGAGAAAAGAACAGATTATTACAACTAACAACAATCAGATGGAGGAGAAAGGCATGAAGAACAGATTCATTCACTTTAAAAAGAGATTCGTTCCGGCATTATCCGGGGCACTTATGGGAGTAATGCTTATGAGCACTACTTGTTTTGCAGCAGGTACAGGTACTTCCGCAGTAACACAGGGGTTAGACAGAAATGCAGAACTGAGAGAAAGTGGTGAAATTTGGATAGGTAAAGTGCCTAAGCATTGGGATGTCCTTAAACTAAAGAGTCATACGAGAATGATTACTCCAATGCGTGATAAGCCAGAAGATTTGAGCGGAGATATTCCGTGGGTAGTCTAAATGAGATTAAAAGATAAAGTTGCAATCATTACGGGTGGCAGTCGTGGTATAGGATTTGCTACAGCTGATAAATTCTTGAAGGAAGGTGCTTCAGTTGTGTTGGCAGCCAGTTCACAGGAATCAGCAGATGTTGCTGTAGATAAATTAAAAGAAAAATATCCCAATGCAATAGTTGCTGGAATTAGTCCAAATCTGGCGAGCATGGAGTCTGTCAGAAAGGCTTTTAAAGAGGCAACTGAAAAATATGGATGTGTCGACATACTGGTAAATAATGCAGGAATTTCAGAAAATACCTCATTTATGGATTATACAGAGGAGACTTTTGATAAAGTCATTGACCTTAATGTAAAAGGAGTATTTAACACTACTCGCGTAGCAGCAGAATGTATGGTGGCAAGAGGCAAGGGGGTCATTCTCTCAACTTCTTCCATGGTGAGTATTTCGGGACAGTCAAGTGGGGTTGCTTATCCGGCATCGAAGTTTGCAGTAAACGGATTGACTGTATCATTAGCAAGAGAACTAGGACCTAAAGGTATTCGTGTTAATGCTGTTGCACCTGGGATTACAGAAACTGATATGATGAAAGCTGTGCCAAAGGAAGTTATCGAACCTATGATTGAAAGAATTCCATTGCGTCGTCTTGGACAGCCAG
>OGFM01001749.1_pt1 | contig 12475 bp, 8 predicted proteins | sample 1570871 | NCBI WGS metagenome assembly OGFM01 (sample SAMEA2581957, study PRJEB24529) | metagenome | biome: Human gut stool | place: China | collected 2011
GGCCATTGCCGCCGAGACCGGTGCCACCCTCACCTTTGAGGAGGACCCCGCCAAGGCTGCCCAGGGTGCCGATGTCCTTTACACCGATGTGTGGGTCTCCATGGGCGAGCCCATCGAGGTCTGGGCCGAGCGCATCCACGACCTGGCCCCCTATCAGATCAATCAGGAGCTGATGAATATTGCAGGCTCCAAGGCCGTGTTTATGCACTGCCTGCCCGCCTACCACGACCACAAGACCGCTGTGGGCAAGGAGATGGGCGAGCGCTTTGGCCGCGATGCTATGGAGGTGACCGATGAGGTATTCGAGGGCCCCCAGAGCATCGTCTTTGACGAGGCCGAAAACCGGATGCACACCATCAAAGCCGTGATGGCGGCTACGCTGGGCTATCAGAAGTAACTGCGTCTCTCTCAGCACAATATGCACAGGCCCGGTCGTTTCCGAACGATCGGGCTTTTTGTTTCTGTCTCCCGTTTTGGTCTGCCGGAGGCTCCCCCGCAAAGGGTCCTGGCCGCACGGGAAAATTTCCCATTCTCCGAAAGCGTTGCAATTACAGTTGAAAATCCGTTGCAAAACCCATATACTAAAAGGGTAATGCTCTGGAAAAGGAGGGAGACTATGGGCGGAGGACATCTTTCCCGGCCGGACTTCGGGATGCCGCAGCCGGACCCGGACCACCCGCTGACCGAATTCTATCTGCTGCTGCAGCACGGGCTGGACAAGGCGGGCGTTTTCCACCTGCCTGCGCTCTATGCCAGCTTCCGGGCACCGGCCCGGCGCATCTATGCCGACGAGGCCGCCGGGTGCCTCACCCTCAGCGAAACGGCGGATGAGGGTGCTGTTCTGCTCTCTGCTCCCCGGAACCTCCAGCTGCTTTACAGCAGCCTGCATGTGGAGCCGGATGGCTCCCCCGCCGCCCTGCTGCTCACCGAGGAGTGTTCCCGCGCTGTCTGCGCGGTGCAGCTGCTGCCTCCCTTTGTCTGGGAGGACCCGCTGCCTCCCCTGCCGGATGTCCCGGCCGCTCTGACCCTGCAATTGACCCTGCAGGATGTGGAGGCCATCGACACCGACCCTGCCGCCCTTGCCCGCCGCCTGTGCCAGACCACCCGACAGAAGCACTGGCTGGCCCACCCCAAAGCAGATCTATATCTTGCGGAGAAAATTGCCCTTTTCCAAAGGCTTTATCGTTAATGCAATAATCCGTGCGCTTCACCCGTATATGGGGTGAAACGTCCCTTTGAAACAGTTGTTTCCACCAGCCCCGCCCGGGGCCGCAAAGGAGAGAAAGAGACTTATGGGACAGTTGACCAAAGACGAAGTTTTTGCGCTGGCTGTACAGCGATACAGCGACACCGTGTTCCGCGCCGCGATGCACAATTGCAGCTGCACCGCCGACGCGGAGGACGTGGTGCAGGATGTGTTTGAAAAGCTCCTGCGCTACGAAGGCCGCTTTGAGAGTGAGGAGCACCTCAAAGCCTGGCTGCTGCGGGTCGCCATCAATCGCTGCCGGGATATCACCCGGGCCGCGCGCCAGAAGGACACCGAACTGGACGAAAACATTCCTGCCCCGGAATCCGGAAATGACGGCAGTGTGCTCGATGCGGTGCGCACTCTGCCGGAAAACTACCGCAACGCCGTGTACCTCCATTATTACGAGGGCTACACCGCCGCTGAGGTAGGCCGGATGCTGGGTGCGCCCACCAACACGGTGCTCAGCTGGCTGCGGCGGGCACGCGCCCAGTTACATACGCTGCTGAAGGAGGAGATCGAAGATGAGGTGGTATGAATACAAGATGGAAGTGGACGATCTGCACGCTTCTGATGACCTGAAGGCAAAGCTGCTTGCCATGCAGGCCAATGCCGCCGAGACACCCGGTGCCAAGAGCATCGCCATGCCCGCGCCTTCCCCGACCCCCAAAAAACAGAAGAAGCCCCTCCACTTCCCCGCCCGGCGCTGGGCCCAGCTGGCCGCCTGCGTGGCAGTCTGCGGGGTCTGCCTGTACGGTGCCGTGCATGCCTACAAATGGGAGGGGGTCACCCTGCTGGGCGGCGGCTCTTCCTCCAATTACTCTGCCGCCGCCACCAAGGCAGCCGCCCCGCAGGCCGCTGTTTACTCCATGGAGGACACTGAAAACGCCGCCTCCGGTTCTGCAGACAACGGCATCTCCACCTTCAGCGCAGAGGACGGCTACCGGTCAGCAGACACTGCCACCGGTGGTTCCCTGCTGACCTCCGGCGAAGCGGAGAGCGATGCTTCCACCCGCACCGCCGACAGCGCCAAGATCATCTATACTGCCAACCTCACGCTGGAGACCCGGGATTACGATACCGCCCGCGCGGCACTGGATGCGGCCCTTTCTGACGCGGACGGCTATATGGAATCCAGCAGCGAGTACACCAACACCGACAGCACCCGGAGCGTCAGCCTGACCCTGCGGGTGCCCCAAGACAGCTACAAGAGCTTTCTGGCCGCCGCTGCCCAGTCCGGCAGCGTGACCTACCAGAACCAGCAGGCGGAGGATATCACCACCCGGTATATGGACACCGAGGCCCGGCTGGCCAGCCTGACCGCCCAGCGCACCCGTCTGCAGGAACTGCAGGCCCAGGCCGACACCCTGGCCGACCTGCTGGAGATCGAGTCCAGCCTGAGCGATGTGCAGTACCAGATCGAGAGCTGGCAGAGCCAGCTGGACTGGTACAGCAATCAGGTGCAGCAGTGCACCGTGTACGTCAACCTGAGCGAGGTGCAGAACTACACCCCCACCGATGAGAGCTTCCTGAGCAGCGTCGGTGCAGCCTTTGCACAGGGCTGGTCCAATTTTGTAAACGGCCTGCAGCAGCTGGCCGTCTGGCTGGCCGGTGCCTGGCCGGTGGTGCTGGTGATCGCGGCCGCCGCCGCAGGCTTTGCCGTCTGGCGCAAAAAGCGGAAAAAGTAAGGGCGGCAAGCCCCTCCTGCACAAAATTCAAAATTTTTGGAAAAAGGGGTTGACATTGTTCCCACCCTGTGGTATTATACTTGAGCAGTCAGCGAACAGCTGATGAGCGAAAAGTAAATATCGCGGGGTGGAGCAGTCTGGTAGCTCGTCGGGCTCATAACCCGAAGGTCGTTGGTTCAAATCCGGCCCCCGCAACCACCAAGCGTTCTGAGATATCTCAGAACGCTTTTTGTTGTCTGTATCCGATACGAAGAAGGGGCTGCGCTCGTTCAATGATGGCGGCAAAATCGTACTGCGCAGCGGTGCTTCTTCTATATTTACCGTTTACAACCTGCCGTCCTCCACGGCACGGGCGTGCTCGGCGAGAGCAAGGGCCTTTAGTGTCTGGATCTCGGGCCGGGTGTCGCCCCGGCGGGTGAACAGGCAGGTGGGCATGGGCGGGAAGGGGAACATGAGGGCATGGAACCACTCTCTCGGGGAGCCATGCCCCCGCACCGGACTGAAGAACAGGCACTTGCCTGCCAGCATCCGAACATACTCCTTCTCGAAGCTGGGCACCATCAGCCAGCGCATAGGCACTTCCTCCATGCAGCGGCGAACGATGGAGACAAAAACGGCATCGCAGCTCTCAAAGCAGACGGTCTGCCCGGTGAGCTGCGGCGGTGTGAGGAAGCTTTCGGCACTGAGGGGGTTGTTGGGGCTTGCCAGCAGGTAGCACCGGGTATCGAACAGGCTCATCACGTCCACGGCACTGCCCACCGGCTCAGCAAGCAGCTGCACCAGCGCATCCACGCCGCTTTGCAGTACTTCCTCCGGCGGGCGGAAGGTGGAGTCGGTGACGACTTCCAGATCGCAGTCCGGCAGCTCCCGGCTCAGAGCCAGCAGCAGGTCGTGATAGAGCGGGTCGCGTGCGGCCATGGTGGCGGGTACCTGCAGCACCAGCTTTTCCCGCTGGCGCTGCCCGGCCGCAAGAGCAGCCTGAAAAGCCTCGTAGCCTTTGCGGGTGCTCTGGGCAAACTCGGCAAACAGCTGGCCGGCCTGCGTTGGCTCCACCCGGCAGGTGGTGCGCACGAACAGCGGGGTGCCAAGCTCCTCCTCCAACGTGCGGATCTGGTAGCTCAGCGTGGGCTGGGTGAGGAACAGCTGCCGTGCGGCGACAGAAAAGTTCAGTGTTTCGTACAGCGCCAGAAAGCAGCGCAGCTGGCGGTCGGTCACAGCAGAAGCCTCCCTTCGGGCAAAAGTGATACGCCAATTGTAACAGCGGGCCGGGAAAAGGTCAAGATAACTGATAGAAAAACTGAATAACTGCAAACGGGAAAATTGAATTTCTCTTTTGGTAAAGATTTAATTATAATGAATATCGTCAAAAAAACATCAAACTGTGTCCTGTGCAGCAAAATGTTTTGAGAAAAGAAGACAAGAAGAGAAAAGAAAGGGTTCCGCACTATGAACAAGATCTCGCGCAGAAACTTCATCCGCGCATCGGCTCTCAGCGCTCTGGGCGCTGCCGCTGCAGGCGCACTGTCCGGCTGCTCCAACAGCGCAAGCAGTGCTGTTGCTTCCTCTGCAGCAGGCAGTGCCGCTGCTTCCGAAGCACCGGCTGCTGCCGCTTCCACCATTACCTGGGACGACATCTTTGCCACCAGCTACTGCCAGTCCAACCGCGGCTCCAACCCGGATGCCAAGGCTCCCGAAACTCCTGAGGAGTACATCGAGCAGAAGGGCAACGGCGACATCATGGGTTCCATGATGGTGGGCATGGTCGATCCTCTGAACATTCCGGAAGAGCAGTTCATGAACAACAAGCCCGCATGGCTGGGCGACGAGCCGCAGCTGGCCGATAAGGTGGAGTACACCAAGGACTGCGAGGTCCTGGTCATCGGTGCTGGTCAGGCTGGTACTGCCGCTGCCCTGCGCTGTGCAGAAGAGGGTCTGGACACCATCTGCTGCGAGGTGCAGACCTGGGAAGAGTACGACAACTACGCCTGCGACCTGACCACCTACAACTCCAAGTTCTTCCTGGACAAGGGTGCCGAGAAGTACGACCCCATGGACATCTTCACCGAGTACATGGTCAAGGCTCTGGGCCACGCAAACCAGAAGATCGTCAAGGATTACGCCACCCGTTCCGGCGAAGCTCTGGACTGGATGCTGGCTGAGCTGGATCCCGACTATGTTGCAAAGTACGCTCACGCTGTGAACTACAAGGGCAACAAGCACTTTCAGAACCCCTGCAGCCACAGCTACTACTACGTTGGCATGACCCAGTGGCGTGATACCGGCACCGAGACCAACACCAACAACAACATGTGGCCGTATACCGTGCGACTGCTGCAGCAGAAGGCTGTGGAGAAGGGCTGTGAGTACATCTACGGCGCTCAGGGCCTGACCCTCGTACACGACAATGGCAAGGTCACCGGTGCCATCTTCACCGATATCGACGGCAAGTACTTCCAGGTCAACGCCGACGCTGTCATCGTGGCAGCAGGCGACTTTGGAGGCAACCCGGACATGCGTCTGGACCTGTGCGATACCCTGCGCAATCTGGCATGGTCTTACGGCAAGGACCGCACCGATGTGAACAACGTTTCTTCCATGGGCCGTGATGGCTCCGGCATCCGTATGATGATGTGGGCAGGCGCTACCATGGAGGCAGGCCCCCGTGCAGGTCAGGCAGCCGGCATCAACAGCCGTCCGTCCTTCCCCTTCGGCGGCATCTGGCCCATCTTTGGCAACGACGGCAAGCGTTTCTTCAATGAGACCATCACCCGCCACGGCTCCGTGGGCTATCTGGATATGATGCCCGAAGGCCAGAAGATGGTCTGCGTCACCGACTCCAACTGGGATGCATACTGCGAGTATCAGGCCTACGACCATCAGGCCATGGATCGCAGCAACGAGTACATGCTGGAGAAGGTCCGCAAGGATATGGCCAACTACAAGACCGGCCCCGACGGCTTCTCCGTGCAGGCATTTGCCCGCTACGGCAACGACCCCACCACCCTGTATGCTGCCGACACTCTGGAAGAGCTGGCCGACATCATGGGCTATGAGGGTGACGCAAAGCAGGGCTTCCTGGACGAGGTGAAGCACTGGAACGAGATGTGCGATGCCGGTTACGACTCCGACTGGGGCGCAGACGCATCCATGATGCACTTCAAGATCCAGGATCCTCCGTTCTTCGCAGCTTCCTCCGTCACCGGCGGCAACCCCTCCGGCGGCCTGTGCCAGCACGCTGCAGTCTGCACCGATGGTGAGTACCGCGTCCTGACCGGTGCCAAGGCTCCCATCCCCGGCCTGTACGCTGTCGGCAACTGCTGCGGCCAGCGCTACGGTGTGCAGTACCACACCCCCACCGCAGGCAACAGCTGCGGCAGCGCTTTCGTGACCGGTTACCTGGCTGCCGAGTACGTCAAGAACGATCTGGACAACGGTATCGGCGGCGGTGAGAACGGCTCTGATGAGCGCACCACTAACGGCCAGTACTATGCCGGCACCTACACCGCTTCCAAGAACTCCGGCTACAGCACCGTGACCGTCACCATGACCTTCAGCGAGGATGCCATCACCGACTGCAAGATCACCTCTTCCGGCAACGAGGACCTGATGAAGGACGACCTGCGCTCCAGCATGGCAGCTGCCGTTGTGGAGAGCCAGGGCGATACCAGCGTGGATGCCATCACCTCTTCCACTCTGAGCTTCTCTGTCAAGGCTGTGCAGGAGGCTGTGGCCGACTGCATCGCACAGGCAAAGGCATAATTTCTCTTGCCAAACGGGCTGCTGTCCGATAGAATAAAGCTGTCGGTACCGCAAGCCCATCCTAAACGGTTTTTTCTTTCTTCTCGGTGCCGCGCCGGGGCAGGGCAAACCTCTGCTTCCGGTGCGGCATTGCTGTTGACGGAGGTCATATAATTATGGAAACTACCCCGCTTCACCCGGTGGTGATGAAGCTGAATTTCCCCTTCATCACCCGGAAGCCGTCCTTCAACGGACGCACCCTGATCGAGGGCCGCAACACCGAAATGCTGCATGAATATGTGCTGGCCATGGCGCTGGAGCTTAGGGCCAACGCTGCTGACTTTGCCGACTGCGAGGTGCAGGCCATCCGTCTGGGCGGTGGCTCGGCTTCCATTACCAACGGCAGCGATATCGACCACCTGCTGCGGCTCATCCGCAACTGTTACCATGTGGCCGAGAACGCGCCTGTCACCATGCGCACCTGCCCGGCGGACATCAACGGCGCGAACATGCCGTTCTACAACCGCTCCCACATCACCCGGTACGATCTGGAGCTGTACTCGCTGGAACCGCTGGATTTCTGCACGCTGGATACCCTCAACTATACCCAGCAGATGCCCTACATCACCCACGGCTTCCTGCGGGCGGACAGCCGCAACAGCATGGGCTTCATCCTGCTGTACGGCAAAAAGAACGTCTCCCGCTACGGTTTCCGCCACTCGGTGCTGGAGGCCACACGCCGCCCGGTGTGCCATGTCATCCTGCAGCGCTGCGCGGGCAGGGATATGCTGGACGATGCCGCTGCCGAGGCCCAGCTGGCCGAGGCGGATGAACTGTTGACGGCTGTGCTTTTTGTTCCGACGGGTGGAAAGTTCTTCCGCTTTCTTGTGATCGTGAAGGTTTTTGCCGGATTTTGTTTACGCACCCGGAAAAAGATGGTATGATAAACTAGGTATAATCGGGTGATATGGTAGCCGGAACGTCCTGCTGCGTGAGCGTCCTCAGGGGAGAAAATCGATGAAAAAATATCTCAAAGCGGTCGTGTCCGGGCTGTGCGCCGCGGCACTGGCCCTTGACTGCGTGGGCTGCGGCAGCAGCGCCCAGAATGCAAAGACCACGCAGGTGACCAACATTACGGTGTGGACTTATTATAACGGTGACCAGCTGGAATGCTTTACCGATCTTGTGGACAAGTTCAACGAGACCGTGGGTGCCGAGAAGGGCATCGTGGTGTCCACCGAGAGTCAGGGCAGCGTGAACGATCTGGAACAGAGCGTGATGGATGCTGCCGAAGGCAAGGTGGGTGCGTCCGCCATGCCCAACGTGTTCTCGGCTTATGCCGATACGGTCTATGCGCTGGATCAGATGGGGATGGTGGTGGATCTTGCACCCTACCTGACCGATGACGAGAAGGCCCAGTTTATTGACGGCTACCTCTCTGAGGGCGACTTTGACGCCAACGGCAGCGTAAAGATCTTCCCGGTGGCAAAATCCACCGAGGTGATGCTCTTCAACGACACCGACTGGCAGCCCTTTGCCGAGGCCACCGGTGCCAGCTACGACGACCTTGCCACCGTGGAAGGTCTGGTAGACACCGCTGAAAAATACTACAACTGGACCGATGCTCAGACCGCTGCCCCGGACGACGGCAAGGCCCTGTTCGGCCGCGATGCTATGGCAAACTACATGCTGGTGGGCGCACAGCAGCTGGGCGGCACCATCTTTGAGGTGAAGAACGGCAAAATGACCGTCAACTTTGAGCACGATGCGGCCCGCAAGCTGTGGGATAACTACTACGTGCCCTTCGTCAAGGGCTGGTTTGCCGCCAGCGGCCGCTTCCGCAGTGACGATATCAAGGCCGGCAACGTGCTGGGCTATGTTGGCTCCTGTTCCAGCGCTACCTTCTTCCCCGCGCGGGTGACGAACGATGCCAACGAGAGCCACGATATCAGCATGAAGGCGCTGCCCAGCCCGGAGTTTGCAGACGGCGAAAAGGTTGCCGTGCAGCAGGGTGCCGGCATGGTGGTGACTGCTGGCAAGGAGGAAGAGATCGAAGCTTCGGTGGAGTTCCTCAAGTGGTTCGTCCAGCCGGAAAACAACATTGCCTTTGCGGTGGGTTCCGGCTATCTGCCTGTTACCAAGGAAGCCAACAGCATGGATGCGATCACCTCCAGCGGCCTGACCCTGAACGACAGCATGGAGCGGATCCTGACCGCTGCCATAGATACCGTGAACGGCAACCGCCTGTACACGCCCCACGCCTTTGCAGGCGGCAGCAGCGCCCGCAAGGTGCTGGAATACGGCCTGAGTGACCTTGCCGCTGCGGACCGCGAGACCGTGGAGCAGCGCATCGCCGAGGGTCAGAGCGCTGCGGACGCAGAAGCCGAGTTCCTGACCGACGATCACTTTGAGGCATGGTATCAGGATATCTGCAGCCAGCTCAAACGGTACGAGGGCTGAGCCGACGGAACACGCTGAGGAAGAGAGGTGATGGCGATGCTGCGCAGACAGAAGGATACGGATGCCGCCCGGCGCAAAAAAACGGGCAGGCCTATCTTCCGCACCATTTTTAGCGCCATGATGCTGGTGATGCAGGTAGAGGTGGTGCTGCTGGCAGTCAGCATTACCATTACCAATGTGGACGGCAGGCTGAACCAGAACGCCAAGGACATGCTCAACATGCAGGTGCGCAACCGCGTCAGCTACGTGCAGGACCTGATGCAGGATGCACAGAACCTGACCGATCTGTCGGAGCACATCAACAATACCGTTCTTGCCATGCAGGAAGAAGGCCAGCTCGATCTGGCCGAACTGAACACGAGCCGTGAGAAGAGCGACGCACTGCTCACGGCCATTGCGCCGGAGTTGGTGAGCACCCTGCGAGCAAAACCGGTCAGTGGCATCTTTGTGGTACTGAACACCGTGAATCTGCACAACCTTGATGTGGGCTGCGGCCTGTCCGGCATCTACCTGCGGGATCTGGACCCGGATGCCCGCCCTTCGGAGGACACCGCCGATCTGATGATCGAGCGCGGCAGCTCGGCGGTGGTCAAAAAGCTGGGCATCACCACCGATAAAAGCTGGCAGCCCACCTTGCGCTACTACGGCCTGAAGGGCAACGGCTTTTTCAAGACTCCCTTCCAGACCGCGTGGGAGGACGGCGCAAGGCTGAACGCCGAGGATTACGGCCGCTGGACCACCAGTGTCTATAAGATAGGCGACGACAGCCGCACCGCCATTGCCTACTCCCAGCCGCTGATCCTGCCGGACGGCACGATCTACGGTGTGGTGGGTGTGGAGCTGCTTACCAGTTACCTGCAGACAAAGCTGCCTTACAGTGAACTGCAGGACGGCAATACCGGCACCTACTTCTTAGTCTCCACCACTGCTGATGAGAAAGATACCTCCTTTATCGTCAGCAAGGCGGTCACTTCCAGCGAGGACGTGACCGCTTTGGAAGCACCGGCCGGCATGATGAACTGCGAACTCCGGGCGGACGAGTACTGGCTGACGCTACGGAATAAAGACTATTATGCCGTGGCCCTGCCCATTACCCTGTACAGCCGCAACGCGCCGTTTTCCAATGAGCGCTGGCTGCTGATCGGCACCGTGAACAGCAAGGTGCTGTTTGCCTTTGCAGACAATGTGCGCAGCGTGATCGCCATTGCCATTGCGTTTACGCTGGTGCTGGGCGCGCTGGGCAGTCTGGTCATTGCCCGCAATCTGGCCTATCCGGTGGAGCTGCTGTATCACGAAGTGGTGGACGGGCAGGAGAAAAAGCAGTTCCCGCAGCTGTCCCATACCAACATCCGGGAGCTGGACCGTCTGGCCGATGCACTGACCAGCTTGAACAGCGAGCTGCTGAACAACTCCACAAAGTTTTTGCGCATCATGGACATGGCCAGTGTGGAGCTGGGCGGCTATGAGCTGAGGTTCGACACTGGCAGTGTGTATGTTACCGATAACTTTTTTGCGTTGCTGGGTGCCCCCCAGCCCAAGGATCACTTCCTGAGTGTGCGCCGCTTTGAGGAAAAGCTGAGCAACATCCAGCTTTCCCATCCCTGTACCACCACGGCAGAGGGAGACAAGATACTCACCATCCGCAGGGAGGGCGAGACCCGCTACATCATGCTGCGCGTCACCAACGACCAGACCACGCAGGTGGGGCTGGCTGAGGACGTTACCGCCACCACGCTGGAGCGCATGCGTATTGAGCACGAACGCGATTACGATATCCTGACCGGCCTGTATAACCGTCAGGCCTTCCACCGCGTGAGCGAAGAGCTGTTCCACGATCCGCACCAGCTGGGCGTTGCAGCTCTGCTGATGATGGATCTGGACAACCTCAAGCACATCAATGATACCTACGGCCACGACTGGGGCGACCAGTACATCCACCGCACTGGCCGCTGCCTTGCGGAGAACACACCCAACGGCACTGTGGTGTCCCGCCTTTCCGGCGATGAGTTCGTGCTGCTGTTCTACGGCTATTCCAGTCAGGATCAGATCCGTGAGAAGATCCGCACCCTGAGCAGCGCTATGCAGAAGAGCGTTGCCATCCTGCCCAGCGGCAATGAGCTGCGTATCAGCATTTCCGGCGGTGTGGCATGGTACCCGGCCAGCGGCACCGATATGGACACCCTGAAAAAGTATGCCGACTTTGCCCTCTATCAGGTCAAGCGCACCAACAAGGGACATCTGGAAGAGTTCAGCATGGAGATCTACCAGCAGGAAGCACAGGCCGCACAGCTGAGACGCGACTTCCAGCAGCTGCTTACCGAGGAGCGGGTGTACTATGTATTCCAGCCTATCTTCTCGGCCCGCACCGGCAAGGTGATGGCCTACGAAGCCCTGATGCGCTCCGATAGGGAAGCGCTGCGCTCGCCCGCTACCATCATGAAGCTGGCGCGGGAGCAGGGCGCACTGTGCGAGATCGAGCGGCTGACCTTCTTCAAGTCGCTGGAGACCTTCGACCACCTGCGCAGTGAGGGCCTTGTGCGCAGGGACACGATGCTGTTCATCAACTCCATTGCAAGCGTCTGCCTGCCCAGAGAGGACAGCGAGTATATGGAAAGCCGCTGGCATGAGCTGTGCCGCCAGATGGTCATTGAGATCACCGAGGAAGAGGAGATCGACCACGAAGCACTGGAGGCCAAGCGCCATGCGCCGGGCTTCTCCGGCATGTTCGCGCTGGACGATTACGGCAGCGGCTTTGCCAACGAGAACAGCCTGCTGGAGCTTTCGCCCCGGTTCATCAAGGTGGATATCGCCATCATCCGCGGCATCGATACCGACCCGGACAAGCAGCAGATCGTGCAGAACATCGTGGCCTATGCCCACCCGCGCAGCATGCAGATCATTGCCGAGGGCGTGGAGACCGCCGCCGAACTGCGCAAGGTTATAGAGCTGGGCGCGGATGCGCTGCAGGGCTACTTCCTTGCAAAGCCTGCCGCCGTACCGGCCCAAATGGCACCTGCCGCCCGCAAGATCATTGCCGAGTACAGCTCTGTATCCGACAGCGGCTGAATACGAACATAAAAAGTTCCGCAAAAAGTCCCGCAGAAATGCGGGGCTTTTGCATCTGCCACTGGCGTATTGCAGTTTGCTGCGGTATACTGGGATCGGGCAAACAACAGCACAGGGGGTGCTTTTTTATTATGGTACAGGTAGACCTTATCACCGGCTTTCTGGGTGCAGGCAAAACCACCTTTCTGCGCCGGTATGTCCGGTATCTGGTGGCACAGGGCCACAACGTCTGCATTCTGGAAAACGACTTCGGCGCGGTGAACGTGGATGCCATGCT
>OGFM01001750.1_pt1 | contig 12465 bp, 9 predicted proteins | sample 1570871 | NCBI WGS metagenome assembly OGFM01 (sample SAMEA2581957, study PRJEB24529) | metagenome | biome: Human gut stool | place: China | collected 2011
ATAAAATATCACCTGGAAAAGAGGGGGGTGATGTTATGATTTCGTACTCCTCATCAGTAAGCTTTCCTGTTTTATTTATGATTTCGTTCGATATACCTATTTTCCCTATATCGTGCAGCATTCCTGCAAAATAAACATCCTCCTGCTTCTCTTCATCATACCCATACCGTCTGGCTATCTCTCTTGAATACATTGCAACTCTCTGTGAATGTCCCTTTGTATACCTGTCCTTTGCATCAATAGCTCCTGCAAGCGACTGCATAACCTGTATGGATAACCTCTGAAACTGTTTTTTCTTTTCTTCCGCTTTTCTCGTCTGTTTATCTACCTCATCCTGAAGATTTTTTTGCAATTTATCAAGCTGTATAACTCTTCTTACTCTCTGAATCATAATTTCAGGCACAAAAGGTTTTGCAATGAAATCCTGAGCACCTTCCTTAAAACTTCTCACTTCCATTTCCTTATCATCATCGGCCGTAAGGAAAATCACCGGAAGGTCTACAGGTATATTTTCATTATGTCTGATTTCTGACATTACTTCAAATCCGTTCATATCCGGCATATGTAAATCAAGCAAAACAAGATCAACAATATTTTTTTCAAGAAAAGCAATAGCCTCTGTACCCGACTGCGCCATACTTACATTAAATTCTTCCTGTAGTATCTTTTCTGCAAGCATAAGGTTTGTTTTCTTGTCATCAACAACAAGTATCTGCCAGTCTTTTTCATACTTATACATAAACTTATCCGCCTTTCTTATGTGTCTTATATAATCTTTATCAAAATGTATTTATATTTTATAATCTTATAATCCTAAACATAAAATTAACTAAGGCTTGGTATCTGCACCTGTATATCACAATCCGCATCATAGTCAACACCAGCTATTTTAAATCCGAATATCTCGTAAAATTCTTTCCAATACTCATCAATATCTGCGGCTTCTGCCAAATTGTCCTGTGAAATCTCATTCCACACTTTCTCAACTGCCTGCTGGACTTCAGGCTTCATCTCATAATCGTCCATTCTTATAAGTCTCATGTCATCTACAGGAACCCCTGAAGGATTGCACAATCTGTCATGCACAAGTCTGTACATCTGCTGTATACAGTCCTCATGCAGATTTTTCTCTTTCATGACTTTCAAAAGAATTGAAAGATAAAGCGGCACAATAGGAATTGCTGCACTTGACTGTGTCACAACAGCCTTGTTTACTGAAACGTATGCCTTTACTCCGTCTACCTGCTCATCTATCTCGTCTGCTGTTTTATATAAATCCTGTTTTGCTTTTCCAATCGAACCGTCAAAATATATAGGATGTGTAAGTACAGGTCCGATATATGAATATGCAACTGTCACTGCATTGTCTGCAAGTACATCTGCATCTTTCATGGCGTCAATCCATAAACGCCAGTCCTCTCCACCCATAACCTTAACTGTGGCATCTATTTCTTCCTGTGTAGCAGGCTCTAATGTCACCTCTGATATTTCATTTGTGGAAAGGTCGATAGTTTTGTTGGTATACTCTCCATCTGTCGTTTTCAAAACAGAACGGTATGTCACTCCGTCCGGTGCTTTTCTTCTGGGTGCAGCAACACTGTAGATTACCATGTCAACTTTGCCTAAATCCTTTTTAATAAGTTCAATTGTTTCTTTTTTTATCTCATCTGAAAATGCATCACCGTTTATTGTCTTCGCATAATGACCGTCTTTTGCTGCAAATTCTTCAAAAGCAACCGTATTGTACCATCCGGCTGTTCCTGTTCTCTTTTCTTTTCCCGGTTTATCAAAAATCACACCTACAGTATCGGCGTCACATGAATATGTAACTGCTATTCTGCTCGCAAGACCATAGCCCATAGAAGCTCCTATCACAAGCACTTTCTTTGGTCCTTCTGTCTTTGGCATCTCTTTAACATAATCTATCTGAGCTTTTACAGCCTGTTTACATCCCTCCGGATGAGCTGTAGTACACATAAATCCTCTTACTTTAGGTTGAACTATCATATTCTTTTTTCCTCCATTAAACGAATATACGGGCAATTTCAGGGAATATGTTACTGTCCTCACTTCTTTGTGTGCAGCCAGCAACAGAAATATTTCTTAATGACAAAATGGTGCCGCATATGCGACACCATTTCGTACTTACCGAAATTGGTTATATACAACTTCGGCGCCCCTGCCAAGGATTTTTTTAATTATATTTTAAATCCTTATGCCTTTTTACTTTACTATATTTATGACCTTATGTCAATTATCGGAAACTTTTCACCGTTTCAGTTAAATAACTTGTATAAAATTAAAACATAACAAATTTCAATGTCACTATCAAAACAATAATATAAAGAACGACGCTGAGATACGCCATAGCATCATTCCTGCGATACTGTAACGGTTTCATTTTTGTTCTGCCGTCTCCGCCGTGATAACATCTCGCATCCATAGCAAGTGCAAGGTCATTCGCCCTTCTTGCCGCCGATATAAACAACGGTATAAGTATCGGAAGCATTGCTTTTATTCTCTGTATAAAATTGCCCGACTCAAAATCCGCACCTCTTGCCATCTGCGCTTTCATTATCTTATCAGTCTCATCTACGAGTATCGGTATAAATCTAAGTGCTATAGACATCATCATTGCAATCTCATGCACAGGTACTTTTATTTTATTTAACGGTTTCAACAGCTTTTCGAGTGCATCCGTAAGCTGATTCGGTGTTGTCGTAAGTGTCATAAGCGATGAGCCTATAATGAGAAATGTAAGTCTCAATGCCATGAAAATTGAACGCTTTACACCCTCAAGCGTAATCGTAAACACCCATGCCTTGACAAGCACCACTTCTCCGGGAGTCCAAAACAAATTTAATGCCGCCGTAAATATAAGCATAAACATAATGGGTTTAAGTCCTTTTACCATAAACTTAAACGGCACATGTGATATTTTTACAAGTATCGCAAAAAACAAAGCCGCTATTATATATCCGCCGAATTTGTTAAAACAAAATAATGATATTAGATATGCTAATGTTCCAACTACTTTTACTCTCGGGTCAAGTCTGTGTATCACTGAATCTGTCGCATAATATTGTCCGATGGTAATATCTCTAATCATTTGTTCCCTTTCATGTATCTGTTATAAATAGCATCTGCCGCTTCTTTCGGTGTTATACATTCTTCCTCTATACCTGCTCCGATAGCATTCAGTTTGTGTATAACATTTGTTGCCTGCGGCACACCAAGCCCTATATCTTCAAGTTCCCTCTGATATTTAAACACTTTCCTTGGTTCTCCGTCAAGAACAATCTTTCCGTCATTCATTACAAGCATTCTGTCAACATATTTTGCAACATCATCCATGCTGTGTGACACAAGGAGTATCGTCATATCGTTTTCTCTGTGAAGCTTTGCGAGAAGTTCAAGTATCTCATCACGTCCTGCCGGGTCAAGTCCCGCCATCGGTTCATCAAGTATGAGTATCTTTGGTTTCATTGCAAGCACACCCGCTATGGCTACACGCCTCTTCTGTCCTCCCGACAATGCAAACGGTGATGCGTCAAGCAAGTCATCACCTATTCCTACCATTTTAAGGGCTTCAAATGACCTCATTTCTATTTCAAGGTTATCAAGTCCGAGATTTTTAGGCCCGTATTTAACATCTTCTATTACGGAAACCTCAAACAACTGATGTTCCGGATACTGGAACACCAATCCCACATTTCCCCTTAACTCTTTCATTTTAAAGTCTTTATCGTATATATTTCTTTCATTATAGAAAACACTGCCTGATGTCGCTTTTTCAAGTCCGTTTAAAATCTGTGTGAGTGTTGATTTTCCGGAACCTGTATGTCCTACAAGACCTATAAATTCCCCATCATTTATCGTAAGATTTATATTGTCTAATGCCTTTTTTTCCTCAGCAGTCCCGGCAGCATATACATAATTTACATTTTCAAGTCTGATTCCCATGCTCAACCTCCAAATCAACCCATACTACCAAGAAATCCCACAAGTTCCTCTGCACTCAAAATGTCTTTCGGTATATTCATACCTTTTTTATTCAATTCCAATGCAATTTTTGTAATTTCAGGTATTGTCAATCTATATTGTTCAAGTTCTTCTGCTTTTGCAAATATCTGTCTTGGTTTTCCCTGCATCTGTACTTTTCCGTCAGACATCACATATACATAATCTGCACCCACAACTTCCTCCATATAATGAGTTATGAGTATAATCGTTATCCCCTCTTTTTTGTTAAGTTCAGTTACCGTGTCGATTACCATTTTACGGCCTACCGGGTCTAACATTGCTGTCGGCTCATCAAGTATAATCAAAGCCGCATCTTTATAAATGCCTCGCGCTATGGCTATCTTCTGTGCCTCACCACCAGACAGTTCCACGCCATCATCATCGTAATCCTTAAACAGGGATTGCTCTAATCTCTCAGGGTACTCCTCAATTTTTTCTCTGATTCCGACTTTTTCCAACACTTTCCAAACTTTTGACTCGTCATATACTTTGCCTGCTGAAATATTGTTACCTATCGGCAGAGCCAGCAAGCTGAAATCCTGAAATACAGCCGACAGCCACTTTCCGCATTCATTTCTATTTCGTGCTGTTACCACTGTATCATTAATCTTAATAGAACCTTTTGTAACATCGTACAATCCGCATATCAGCTTTACCAAAGTTGTCTTGCCCGAACCGTTGGCTCCGACTATTGCGATCTTTTGTCCATTTTCTATGAAAAGAGATACATTTCTAAGTGCATAATTCTTAGAGCCCGGATACTGAAACGATACATTGTCAATATTTACCTGTGCATAATTACAAGCAACAGATTTATCCGCAGCATCGGCTTCTTCTTCCAAAGAAATATAATCGAAGTATCTTAGCAAATGCTCATTATTATTTCTAAGGTCAGTAAATGTCATCGCAAAATCCGTCAGTGCCTTGATAAGCATTGTAACAGCAGAATATGTAAGCAATACATTACCTATCCCTATACTGCCATTTATCGCCTTAGCACCAACAAGGATATAGACAAATCCGCCTGTAAGGGCACTTAACAAGAGCATGATTCCGTTATTTTTGCTCGAAGCATCTTTTTCTCTCTTATCACCCTCTGCAAACGGAATATAACACTTATCCAAGACCTCGTCCAAAATCAGATTTTTCTGAGCATACAGACGAACATCTTTGGCTGACTTATCGTCAGAAAGGTATTCCAGCTTGTAATAGTCTGCATACCGATTGTATCTGGCACCGTTTTTGAATACATCAAAAGAAACATCAAATATTTTGCTCGTCATTCTCGATGATACGGCTGCGGAAATGATAATAATAACTGTCAATGCCAAATATCCCCAGACAGAATTTGCAAATCCAAACAAAGTGTTGTCAAATCCCAGTGTAGTTCCCTTAACACCTGCATTAAATGCCAACAGCACAATCGCAGTCGCTGCTGAAAACAAAGCCTTAAAGATTATTTCACAGTCCCAGTAAAGACTTCCCATGCCTGCACCTGAACAACTTATGCTTCCAGATACTTCATCACGCAGTTCTCTAATCTTTTCATTTTCCAAAAGACTGAATTTCATAGCATTTGCTTTCTCATTAAGTCTAATCTCATGTGCCGGAAACAACTGGTTATAACCAACCGAAATCCGTTTATTGATAACTGCCGATACTATCGTAAGTATCAATGTCAGCATAATTTCAACAGTTACACTCACAGTCAATACCCATACCCGCTGCTGCGAACTGAGCTCACTTATAACTACAGATGTCATGCAGATACCAATATACGGTATTAGCATGGTTATCGCAGAATATATGAACAACCATTTAAGCTGTCCCGGAAGAAATATCTCAAATTCATTTATTCCGCGGTTAATCAATTTAATGTCATCTAAGAAGGTTCTGCCGTTCTTTTTCATATTGCCAGCACCCCCTCCTGATAATATCTGCTCTGTATCATATACATATCATGATACAGACCACCCTTATCCATAAGTTCATCATGTGTACCGGCTTCTCTGATTTTGCCGCCATCAATAAGTATTATCCTGTCACAGAACCTTGTAGATGACAGTCTGTGAGAAATAAAAAAAGCCGTTTTGTTCTTAGATAACTCGTTATATTGCAGATAAACATTCTGCTCCGCAATTGGATCCATTGCGGCTGTAGGCTCATCAAGAATCAAAACTGGAGATTCCTTATAGATTGCTCGTGCCAATAAGAGTTTTTGAACTTCACCGCCTGAAAACTCCGTTCCATTTTCAGTGATATGCCTGACTAATGGTGTCTCCAGTCCCATTTCCAATGAAGCAATCTTATCCTCAAGTCCTACAAGTGCTACAATACGAGCCAGTCTGTCTTCATCAACTTTTTTATCATTCATGACAATATTTCTCTTAATACTGACAGGCAACAGCACAGATTCCTGAAAAACTGCGGATATTGCCTTTGAACAATCTTCCCAGGCAACAGATGAAATCGGGATTCCGTCAATCAATATCTGCCCGTCTGACGGATGCAGCAAACCACATATCAATTTGATAAGTGTAGTCTTTCCGGCTCCATTGGAACCAACCACAGCAATCTTCTCACCCGGTTTCACTTTTAATGAGACATTATCTAACACATTATTCTCACCGTCATAAGAAAACGAGACACTATCCAGTTCTATGCTCGGAGCGCCGGAAAGTTCCAATTTCTCCTCAGAACCAGTCTTTCCGTCCGGCAAACTAAGAAACTGTCTGAAATCAGTTACATTATTATCACTTTCCCGAAATGCACCAACTCCTGTCGTTATCTGCGCTAACCACTCACCAAGACCATTTACTGCGGCTGCATACAGTGCGAAGCTGCCAATAGTAATGTCACCTTTAAGAGTAAACCATATCAATATCAGATATACTAAACCATCTCTCAGCAATACGACTATACCGTTGACGATAACAACAAACAATTGATAGCTTTGAACCTTATCATCTACTTTTTTCTTATCAAGCCTTGCCATTCCAGCCATCTGACTAATCCACTCTCTCATGGAATATACTCTGATGTCCTTAGCTATGCTCAAACCTCTGGTGCTATAAGCAAAATAATTCATTTTTCGTTCTGCTTTTGCAGCATCGTCCTTTAGCATCTGTTTTTTCTTCTCTGCATAAAGAGTCACAACCATATTTACTGCATATGCTGTGATAAGAGCAGCAAGGACAAGAGGATGAACATATATGAGCATCACACCATATATCATAATGCCGATAAAACTCGTTAATAATTCCAACAATCTTGGAATATATGTACCTATGCCCCATCTGGTTGTTCCCTCAAGTGTCATTCTCGCCTTGCTCGCAGACTGCTTTCCAAGCTCTGATGTAAACACTTCGTAATCCATGGTTGACACTTTCTCAATCCACAATTTGTTGAGCTGTATCAGTACGAATGAATTCATATTGTGCTCCATCGTATTTTTTGCCAACAGTTCGACAATGGACGAGACAGCAATAACAACCGTTACAATAATAATATTTATCAAAAATGTATATTCACTTTTAAAATTTCCAAGTGAATCAATCACAAGTTTAGGAATAAATATCGAAGCCAACGATTTTATAATCCCGGCCGGCACTAAAAACAGTGATAAAATAAATCCTAACTTATTATAAATGAAACTCTCTTTACAATAAAAATAAAAATTGTTTAAAATTCCGCACTTTCTGCTATGTATCTGCAAATATCTTTTTGCAATATTATCCTGAAATATCATGATTTTCTCCTTATTAAATAGTTTATTGCACCATTCTCTGCATAAAACTACTTAACATAGTTTCATGCCATCAGATATTTCTAATACGCCAAAATACCACCATAATTGTACCTCACTTTCAATCAGTTTAAACTTTAATAAAATATTTTAAGTCATCTGCATACCTAAACACCAGAGTCAATTATTTCTTCTGCACGATATAAAACAGGTAATTCTCTGTTTGCCACAAGTTTCCCTAATCTTGTATTTGCCCTGTATTTATATTCTTTAACTGCATCTTCATAAGGTAATTTCAATGTAGACAAATGAAAACAATTTATCTCATCTTCAGTTAGATTTTTATCACCAAACGAATTAACTCTACACAGAAAATAATTATTGATATTATGCCTATGGATAAGGTTATAATAATCACTTACAACTCCGATTTTGCAAACCACCTCTACCTCTGCACCCAATTCTTCTTTTAATTCCCTTTTTATAGCAGCAATCAGGTCTTCGCCCTCCTCTACACCACCGCCGGCAGTTTCAATCAATGTTGCTTTTCCAAAGTCATCATCTCTATTTGCTCTTACAAAGTAGAATTGTCCGCTTTCATCATAAACAATCGCTCTTGCGATATTCCTGTCATGGTCAATATAATCATATTTCCATTCTGTATCCTGCAAATTAATTTTTAGTTCTTTATACATATTTTTCTAATCTATCTTTCTTTTTTGGAACATTTACTTATTGATAAAATTCTGTCCTTCCGTTCCTACCCTGTTACACATTGCAACAGCCACACTGTTTTGAAATGCCTGTACTCTTAATTCCCATTCAAACATTTCGGATGGCTCTGCTTTTGTGTTCACTGTCGGAATTACAATCAAATCTGCTCCCATCAGCATTTCTGTTCTGATACTTTCAGTATAATGCCTGTCAAAGCAGACTACAATTCCTATCTTCCCATATATCGTATCAAACACCTTAAATCCATCATCTGATGGAGTATAATAATCCTGTTCGTAAAATTTCTCAGCCTGTGCAACATGAACCATTTTCTGAATACCCTGTATCTTACCATTTGTTCCGATAAATAAACTTGCATCATATGGCTTTCTGTTTTCCTCCAAATATATATTGGGTATGGAAATAATAGAATTTTTCCTGCTTGCCTCCTGAAGCTGCCGTACTTCTTTTGAATCAATTTTAATAAGATATTTTTCAACATCTTTGCCTTTATATTGAGGAAAGAACTCTGTCAATTGAACTTCCGGGAAAAGAATCATATCTGCATTATGATTCGCAGCTTCTTTGATTAATTTGATACTTTTATTCAAATTATCCTGCATATTTTTGTATGTTTTCATCTGTGCCAAAGCAATGCGCATGATTTTCACCTCTTGTTTCTTTACAATGCCCAGTTTGTATTATTCTACCGGATAAAGTGCGTTTCTACCAGTTATTATATCGGCATTATTTGATACATTAACAATTCCGGCTGACAAACTGGAATTTCTATCGCTTTTATTCTTTAAACTGCCGAAAATAAATAAGTATGTTTTCGTATTTGTGCAAATGGATAAAATCACTGTTGTGGATACTTATGTAAAAGCAGACGTAAACCGTGGAACCTTCTACAAATATTATAGAGATGTTCCCGATTTATATGATAAAACAGAAGACTCTCTTGTCAAAGAAATATATGCATTGTTGGAAAACACAAACAGAACAGATAAAATGTCCCAATGCCAGCAGTCAGGACTCAGAGCTGCTACTCGAATATGTACTTGGTGGATGCTTTCATGTCGTATCCTACTGGTTGAAAAACGGAATGCAGATTTTATTTAAATTCCTGCACCATACAATTTATTGCTGATACAAATTCTTCTTTTACCTTTTCATTATCATCTGTGCCATCATATAAGCTGTAATAGAAATACAAAATTGCATAAAATCTGACTGCTTTGTCTTTAGCATCTGTAATTCCCATGCTTTCAAATAAATCTTTCACATAGAAGGCAGGACCAGCCACAAGATACTGCTGATATAAACTCTGCATCTCTTTACTGCGGAACTGCTCTATTGTCAACATCTTCCGAAACGATGATGCGAAATCATCCTCAGTCCAGTATTCAAACATAGACTTACTGTATTTCACAAAATCATCAAACGACACTGTTTCATACTTTTCCGGCATTCTCTCTTTACCCTCTTCCGGCATATCATAATCTGATGCCTGTTCACCATCCTGCTGCTCCATCCTCTTGACAATACAGTCAAAAATATCTCTTTTGCTTTTGTAATGACGGTATAATGCCCCTTTTGTTATGTCAAGCTCTCCTGCTATCTGACTTACTGAAACAGCCTCATAACCATCTCTGGCAAACAGATGCAATGCCACAATTAATATTTCTTCTTTTCTATTACCCATGCAAATTTCCTCCAAACGAATTAACTTTACAGTGAATTATTTTTTCGACATTTCCTTTGCTTTTATAAAAATGAGGTTCAAATCCACAGATTATTCTCAGCTGACTGTTTCGTTTTAATTCTCTTAAAAGACTGGCAACAGAGTCATGATCGAAAATAAAACTCGCAACAAATGAATTCCACAGTGCTGTAACAGACCATTCATTTCTGCCTTTTCCACGTATCTTTTGCAGTTTTTGAATCAGTTTTTCGTCTGGTAAAGCAGCAAGAATTGTCTGTAGCCGAAATAAATCTCCTAAATTTTCTTCAAAAGTATCGTCAAACAGTGATAATTGTGATATTATTTTCATTGAAAAACACTCCTTTCCTAATGTTGGTTTACGCACTTACATTATACAACTTTAATTGTTTGAAAGGGTGCTTTTTTTATATTTTTTACACACAACATAAATTACCTGTCAGCATATGATTCATTTTTCTATAATAGGGCACTTCAAACTCGCCAGTACTTGTATCCTGTTTTTTAGGATACTATGTACTGCTACGAAGTTTGTGTAGCGAAAGCGTGCCCTTGTTAGAAAATGAATGCATATGCTGACCAGGAACAATACCATAGTGGTCGTATTTTAGTATAAAATCAAAAAAAATCGTTCAAAAGTAACTGTTTGTGTTGCTTTTTGTGGCGATTCTTTTTATGAAGTTTTTTGAAAGTCTTTTATTCCTTAGATTTCGCGACAGCGAAATCTATTCAGTTATATTTTCTTGCTCTTTTATCTCTTTTGCTGCATTTTCTATTACCATTCAAGATGAATAAAAAAAGAGGCTATGTACTTATATAGCCTCTTTTACTTATGTTTCAGTTATCGCTTACGATTACAATATCCCTGTTTGAACTTCTATAGCGAAACTATTCTATATGTCGTCAGATAATTATTTTTCTTCTTGTCTGCAAGCACTGTGGATACTTTAATCTTGGCACTCTTTCCTTTTGTCAATGTGTAGCTGCTCTTTGTGCATTTACTTTCTTTACATTGGTATTTTTATAACTCTTATCTGCACCTAATATAACTTTAGTTCCTTTCATTATACAGTACCAATCGTACCGTGAAATAACCTTTTTTATTTACATGTTATCTCAACAGCTTTTCCATATACTTTTATTCCGTTTATAACTTTATATGCTCTGATATATATCTTCTTTTTCCCTTTTAATTTACTCTTTTTGATAGTACATGAAGTCTTTTTTACACCTGAAATTTGTTTCAAAACCACTTCATTGAAACGATATTTTTTATCTGGTACAAATGAAATCTTGTAACCTTTAGCTCCTGACAATGATTTCCAGTTCACCTTGACATTGCTTCCTTTTATTGTTGCTTTTGCACTCTTTACTTTTGTAGGTGCTGTACCAAGATTTTTAAATTTATAACCACGAGAAATCACATATTTTTTTATATCAGCTATAGGAGATAAATCATACTCATAATCTCCTGTATTTTGATATCCATATACAGTTGCACCCTTACCTACATTTATAATTTCTATATATCTTATAGTGGATGGAAGGTATATCCTATCAATTTTTGTTCCTGTCTCACCAAACAAGTTTCCATATATTTTTACTCCGTTTACACCCTCAGTATATTTAACTTTTTTCAACGAAGTGCAGCCATTGAGTACAAATGTCTTGTTAATTGATATGGTAAGCTGTGTTAGTTTTCTTGCTGAACAAAATACAGCCGAATCTGCCTTTTTCACAGACTTAGGCATCACATATACACCATTCCTTGACTCTGGATATAAAACAAGCTCTGTCTTGCTCTTGTTGTACAACACGCCATCTATTGCAACATATTTTTTATTACCACTGTGAACATCAATTTTTTCAAGATTAGATGCAACATTATTGTATCTTACAAACATCTCATCCTCAGAATCATTACAGAATTCATTTGTAATAACCGAAATATCACTGACTGTTTCAGGCATTGTATACTCTGTCATTTTGCTCGGAAAAATAATGATTTCTGTTTTGTCCTTATTATATAAAACATTATTTTCAACACAAAAATTTTCATTTGAAGCATCACATTCTATTGACACAAAATGATTTTTTTCTCTGCTATCGTCACATATTTTTTTAACATCAGGGTGAAGCTTTAATGTATCATTGCCAGCACTCACCAAATATAATGTGCTGTAATCTGCTGAATAAAGTCCGCCTTCATATACTTTAAAATTTTTATTTCCATCTGCAACACAGATATCTGTTATCTCAG
>OGFM01001751.1_pt1 | contig 12462 bp, 5 predicted proteins | sample 1570871 | NCBI WGS metagenome assembly OGFM01 (sample SAMEA2581957, study PRJEB24529) | metagenome | biome: Human gut stool | place: China | collected 2011
CTAGAGCAAGAACAGTTAAGGAAGAATATAGGTATTATTGATTATGGCGGAGAAGCTAAGCCATTGGAAGTAACATATACGCTACTTAATGATTACATAAGTAAGAATAGCTTAATAACAGGAGCAAGGTATGTTATTACAGACTTTCAAACTATTTACTCTTCCAATGTCACTAATAATTCAGGTCAAAAGGTTACGTGGGGTACTGAAGACTCCACTAACCCTTCTCCTGTTTGGAAGTTAATTGTAACAGCTATTACCAATAATCGATTAGACCCAAGAGTTGTTATTGACGATATTAGAATGAAGGATTGGGTTATTGAATATGACCCAACTAAAGAGACTCTTGAGGATGGGATTACTACTAAGGGTAGAATAACATTTATGAGGGATAGTCACTTTAACTCAGCACACTATGATTTCAAGAATATTAAATTCAGAAGAACTGCGGAGGAGTTAGATAATACTAATCTTAATCTTGGGGCAGCATATGGGGATTTCTATACATTCTCAGACTTAACTGGAGGAGTTATTACTGATAGTTCAGAATTACATAATACTAAGCACAATGAATTAAAACAAGGATGTACTAATAATATCTTTCTAGGTGATACTTACGATAATGTACTAGAAGCAGACTGTAGAGGTAATACTTTCCTAAGAGGTTGTCATGATACAACTTTAAGATGGAATTCCGTTAATAATATGTTCAATGAGAACGTATGTTATATGGAAGGTTCATTATATAATAAAGTATTTCCTATTGGAGATACTAGCTTATCAATGACCATTACTAAAACAATTCATAAGGTTAATGAGGCTACAATTATATCCTTCTTAGACCCTATGACATATGCTTATCAAATTATTCAAATCTAAATATGGCAGAGTTTATACGTCTTGATGAACAAGAACAGGATGCCCCCATTTTACCCGATTATCCTCATTCTATTTCTAATATAAAGCCCGATACTAAAATAATTGACGGAGTTATTGAGAAGGAAGAGGTAGAAGGAATCTGTGCTGACTATAGTGTTATTACAATAAATAAAATAGATAGTGCAGAGATAGAGGAAGAAGGAGTAGACCACATCTGTATCAAGGATGATTGTGATACTTCTAAGTACTATGGGTGTACTGGTGGAGACGACGGATTCCAAAAGGAGAATCTATTCTCAGAGTTAACTGATGAATATCAGAGAACAATAGCCAGAATTAATCTTGGTATAGCAGATGAATATGCTCTAAAGTGGGGAAACATCAAAGGTAACTTGTCTAATCAAAAAGATTTATATACCTTTGTGACTGATTCAATAGCCTTTGATATTAATAAGGTAATTGATGAAATAAATCTAAAACTTGCTCAATGGGCGTGTGAAATTGAAATAAGATTAAATAACAAAGCTGATATATATTCACCTAGCTTTACTGGAACTCCAACTACTACATTACCATTAATGACAGACAGTTCTAATAGAATTGCATCTACTGAATGGGTTAATGCTAGAATTGAAGCAGCAGCTATAGATGAAAATATCAAAGCCATATCAGTAGACCCAGAGTATATGAGTTATGGTGATGAGCCTACTGATGTAACTGTAACTTGGGAATACTACAAAGATGTAACTGAGCAGACAATCAACGGTGTAACTCTTAAGCCTGAAGCTAGGCAGTATACATTTGCTGGAATGACTACTTCTATGGTTATTACGTTACGATATAAATATGAGGATATTACTGCTGTAAAGGTAGTAACATTTGACATTAAATATCCTAACTACTATGGAACCTCACCAGACTATACTAAGTTAAACAAGACTATTGACAATATATTTACTACTACTGCAAATGGCAGTGAGTACATATACGTTATGATTCCAAATGGCTCCAGTGCAGTGTTGGCAGTTAGTAGTATTATTGGCGGATTTAGACTCTTAGGTACACAGGAAATATTTGGTAATATATACTATATATTCAAGAGTGCTAATGCAGGGCTTGGGGAAACAACAATAGAAATATTAAGTCAAGCTGGATTTGATTCTAAAGGGTTTGACACTACTACAATTAAAGAGCTTTTAGCATCTAAAGTTGATAAGTATACTGTCTACACTAAGGAAGAAATTGATAAGAAGTTGCAGGACATAGAATCAGGAGACATTCAGCTTAATAATTATTATACTAAGGATGAAGTTAAAGCACTAATTCCAGATGTATCAGGTAAAGCAGACATAGAAGACGTACCTACTAAGGTATCTCAACTAGAGAATGACTCTCACTACATTACAGATATTCCAGACGAATATGTTACAAAGCATGAGCTTGATAGCCGAGGGTATTTAACAGAAGAGATTGAGCCGGCATTTATAGCTAGTGCAGCTGCAACTATAAATACTACTGATATACAAAATTGGAACAACAAGGTAGACAAAGTCCAAGGAATGGGCTTATCTGAGCAAAGCTTTACATTAGAAGAGAAGAATAAACTAAAGGGACTAACTAACTATAGTGATACCAGTGTTAGGGAACTGATTAAAGAAGTTGATGAGAAGGTTAACACAAAAGCAGATAGGAGTGAAATCCCTGATGTCAGTAATAAAGCCGATATAGAAGACATACCTACTAAAGTATCTCAATTAGAGAACGATAAACATTACTTAACAACAATTCCAGATAACTTAGTTACTGAAGAAGAATTAGATAGTAAAGGATTTCTAACTGGCTATATTGAAACTGACCCAACTGTCCCAGAATGGGCTAAACAACCTAATAAACCTACATATACCCTTGAGGAGTTAGGTGCAGAAAGGGCTGGGACAGCAGCAGAAATACTTGAGATAGCTAACAACTTTACTAGACAGCAGTTTGACATACTTACTCAAGATTCTGACCCTTCTTATAATACCTTTAAGGAAGTTGGAGATGCTATTATAGAGAGTAATAGGACAATTGCTACAATAAGTACTACATTAGAGAGTAAGGCAAATAAGAGCGAATTATTCTCTGGTAAATATCAAGACTTAGACGGAAAGCCTGAGATTCCTAGTATAGAAGGTCTGGCTACCGAGGATTATGTTAAACAGGCTATAGCCAATATTCCTGAAACTGATTTAAGCAACTATGCTTTAAAGAGCGAACTTCCAGACATTAGTACTAAGGTTGATAAGGTTGAAGGTAAAGGATTGTCCACTAATGACTTCACTAATGAGAACAAAGCTAAGTTACAATCACTCGAGAATTATAATGATACATACGTAAAAGAACAGATAGGACTACTTAATGTATTTAAGTCAGATGTGCAGGGCTATATCATGCATATTGAGAAGGCTCTTTATCTATCTGAGAATCTGTCTGACTATTACACTAACTCTGAAGAGGCGTATGATTTTATAGTAGCTCTATCCAGGGCTAGATTAGTAACACTAGAATATGCAACTTTGAAATTTGTAACAGCTTACAGAAAGACAGCTACAGATACTAAAGATACTGATGATGTTAGAACTGTAGAAGTGATAATGATGTTTCACTATGATGAACTTCAGGACTTGAAGTTAACATTTACATTAGTAGTAGGAACTAAAACGACATATACATTTAATAAGGAATTTATAGCATCTTCTTCCACTGGAACTGAAGCCTTAGTTGAAAGACTTACAGCATTAGAGAAGTTGGTGCAAGGTCTTGATTTAAGTAAAACGATAGTATTAGAATAGAATGGCAAATGAAATGGTAAATAACAAGCAGGTAAATTTCTGGAGGGGTGACCAAATCCCTCCAACCATTTACCACATTTGGATTAAAGATAACAGTAAGATGCTCTTATTTGATGGGGAACAATGGGTTGTATTCCTTGATAATAAAGAGATTATCGACATTGTGAATAAGATTCAAGAGAAGCTTGATAATATGCAAAAAGAAATCGAGAACCTGGGCAATAAGACTGTAAATAAGAAGGCTATTAAGAATAATCCAGTACTAGACGGTACTGACTTACTTATTGGGTGGTCAGGTAACTTTATAGATAAAGGTCTAACTGTTGCTCAAACAGCTCAGAGGTTTGATGAATTATTAACAACTCAAATCATATAGGAATGATAATAAATAAGAAGATTGTATATGCTAGAAAGAAAGAAGAGTTTGAGCCACTAATACCCACAATACCAGAAGGGCTTAACCCAGTAGTATTCATTGAGGATACTAGAGAGATGTGGACTTGTGGTACTTACTTTAGTATTGGCTATCCAAGTATAGAAGTATCAGAAGTTAGCGGCTCTGTTAAGGTTCAAATAGGAAATAGCTTCTTCCTGCTAACTCCTACAGGTGACAGTATTAGCCTTAGAAAAGGTGATGGTAATAGAATTATTATCAGCAGTAATGCACTTAATAGAGTGGATACTGAACCTCCTTTGAAGTGGGATGCTTCTAATAGGAAGTTATTACACATGGAGAGCGGTGTAGCTTCAGGCTCTTATGGACAATCAACTAATCTAGGAAATGCTAGTGTGTTTGTTGTTCCAAACTTTATAGTAGATGCTACAGGACATATAACATTTGCAGAGAATCATAATATTGAGATTAGGGACTATGTTGAACAGGTAGCTCCATCTAATCAGATGGCTGAGAGAAACATATTATTATCCTACAATGAAGCTAACAATAATATGGACACATCTCAAGTTAGAAAGGCTAATGGTTTGACATTTAATGATGCTACACAAAGAATAACTGTAGCAGGAGGAATGGTTTCAGATGGTGCGGTAACAGTTAATCATGGAGACGTTTCTGTATTAGATGGTTATATTATTGGTAAGCTAAAGGGAGATGTAGAAGGACAAGCTACTCCTAAGATTCACTTGTCATTGAAGCCAGAATATGGTGGTGCTTCTACTAAATTGTATGGTCATGTAAAGTTACAAGACATATTAAGTAGGAAACCAGACCCATCAAGTGATAATGAAAATATAAATGATACTAACGTAGTCGCAGCTATTGCAGCATCTCCACTAATGGTATGGAATGCTATAGAAACTGCTAAGAGTTATGCTGATAGTATCCTCGGCTCTAATAATGCTATGCTATTTAAGGGAGCATTAGAGGCTGGTATATCTTCTCCAGGTACTTATACACCAATGGCAGATATAGGTAATACTTATGTTGTAACCTTTGGTAATGGTGCTTATAGGGATAGTGTGGGGTATATAAACGGAGTGTCGGTAGAGGTTGGTGACTTACTTATATGTAAGGAAGCTACTGCTGCTTCTGATGGTACTAACTGGGAAGAGGTTTCTAAGAAGTGGACATATGTTCAGACTAATACTACTGGAGTTGTTAGTGGGCCTTCATCCGCTACAATAGGACAACTGGCGGTGTTTGACAGTATAACAGGTAAACTAATAAAAGGATTACCAAATGGCTCTGTGGGACAAATGTTAGTTATTGGTGAGTCTGGAATACCTGCATGGGCTAATAAACCAGACAGATTAAATTATGCGTTATCTTTCCAGGTAAAAGGTGTGGAATTTACCTCATTCGATGGTTATGAAGCTAAGAAGGTAAATTTCATTGCTGGAGATAATATGTTTATCACTTCAGACAACCAAGGCAATTTAACATTAGCAGCAGACCCAGGAAGTGATACTGTGAATACAGCTGGAGCTACTGATTTAATAAACACAAAGTTATTCTTAATCGGAGCAGAATCACAGACTGAAAGTCCTCAAACATATAGTAACAGATATGTGTACGTTGGTGCTGATAATTGCTTGTATAGTGATGGTAAAAAAGTATCAACAACAGACCATACTCATCCTATATATGTAACATTAGATACTGAGCAGACTATTAATGGAAGTAAAACATTTACAACTCCTATTATATCTACAGTAGCTAGCGGAACTGCACCATTTAGAGTTGCTAGTAACACATTAGTGACTAACCTCAATGCAGATAGACTTGATGGGTTACACGCTAAAAGCTTTATATTCTACAAGGAAGAAGACTTTGACCCAGCCACTTATGATGGTTATTACATGGGAATGACTACAAAGTCAGGCATAAATACCAATTGGTGGCATATCATATCTATGAACTGGGGTGGTTCTAATATGGGAATTGTAGGAAACAAGACCTGGGTTACACAACTTGCATTACCTACACAGGATAGGCGTGGATTAAAATATCGTACTGGTAATTCTACTTCCTATGGTTCTTGGGTAGATATATTAGATGTTACTAATTATGCAGGAACTCTCGATGGACGTTACCTTAAGAAGGCAGGAGATACTATGACTGGTACTCTTGGAATGGGTGCTAATACTATATACTGGAGAGAAAGTGGTTTTGGAGACAAATTTGGATTAACACCATATTTTAGTGGTACTGATGATAGTAATTATCTAGCCTTTATGAGTTCTGTTGGTGCAGCTGGAACAGACCCAACTATGACTGCTAAGATGGTATTAACAGGACTAGGAAATGTGGGAATTGGCACTACAACTCCAACACAGAAGCTTCATGTTATTGGTGGAGGTTTATTTACTGCATTACTTACTACTACTGGTATTACTAATAATGGAACCTTAACCCAGAACGGAGATATCATAATAAACCAAGCTAGCACTACTGGAACTAGGCAAGTTAGATTCCAAGGTGGGGATAACGATTATGGTAGAATAGCTTTTGGGGGAACTGCAAGTAATGCAGGATGGATGGAGATAGCTTCTTGTGATGATGGTAATGAACCTATATATGCTAGACAATATACAGGAGTATTTACCACTGTAAAAAGAACTGCAACTCTATTGGATGCTAATGGAAATACAGTATTCCCTGGCACAGTCACAGCTCCAACATTTACTGGTGCTTTAAATGGTACTGCTGAATGGTCTAAGAGATTAGCTACTAATAGTCAGTTAACATTTGGACTAAATGGATTAACTTACTTCAATGCGAATTTAGGTGCTGGTACTGCTGCTAATCAGAATGTTGGACCAACAGCTCAATGGTGGCATATATTAAGAATGAATCATGGAAATGGTTCTGGGTATTTCGCTGATATAGCAGTCCCTTTAAATACATCCGATGGTATTTACTGGAGAAGAATACAAGGGGGTACTAACTATGGATGGTATAGAGTGTTAGATACTAATAACTACGCTGGAATTATAGACGGTAGGTATGTTAATGTTACTGGTGATACTATGACTGGTGCGCTATCTGTTGCTACTCATCTGGAGGTGAGGGCGGCTAACACTACTACTAATGCCATGTTAATCTTACATAACCCGAATAGGTCATGGGGAAACATCACATTTAGAGATAATATGTTTTATTTCGTGGATGGTAATTCTAGTACTGGAACCACATATAGACCTATAAAGGCTAACTACTATATAGCGTCTGCAACGACTTTATGTACCAATCTGAATGCGGATTTGTTGGATGGGAATCATGAGCATGTATTTTTAAGACATCGTGATACTTATGGCATTGACGGATATGATACCTTGTGGGCACAGATAGGAATAAGACAGTATAACAATGCAAAGCCAGACGGAATGGCTAATCCTATATATAATTATGGTGCTGTTATATCTCTTCCAGGAGCAAATACGAGATTAGATATATGGTATAATCACACGTCCTCAGCGTCAGATTCATCCACTAATGGTATTCAATATAGAAGCGGATGGGGTACGGATAAAAAACCTTGGAGAATGTTGCTTGATTCTGTTAACGCCAAACATTATAATGTAGGCTCTGCTACCAAATTGCAAACCGCTAGACAAATTAATGGAACTAACTTCGATGGCACTGCAAATATCGTAACATCATACTGGGGAACAGCCAGGAACTTTACTATTGGTAATACTACTAGGTCAGTAAATGGTTCTGGTAATGTTTCATGGTCTTTTGCTGATATTGGTGGTGCTCCAGCTAGTCACTCCCACAATTATATAAATTCTAGGGGAAATTTAAATCCACAAACAGGAAGAACTCAGAACCTAGGTAATGTGTACTCCTATAATACAGTTAGTGGAACTAGTAATGGTGCACCAACTACATATACATCCGTTATAGGATTTGGAAGAAGTACTGGAGGTACTGTTGAGATTGCTGGAGGATGGACTGCTGGTATGGGATTGTGGTACAGAGCGTTAAGAGATACTACTGACAATTGGTATGGATGGGTAAAAGTATGGGATACCAAGAACTTTGACCCTAACTCTAAAGCAAACAGTAATCATAACCACGATGGTTCATATATAACTAAAGGTGGTAGTAATAACAATGTAGTACTTGGTGCTGGTGGGTATAGAGCATTGTCAGACTTTACACTGAACTCAAATTGGGCAGCTTCTAAAAATGTTTCTGGATATGTTAAATTCCCTAACGGATTTATAATTCAATGGGGTGAAGTATATTTAGGTGCAAATTCTACGGGATATAAATCCTTCCCGATTGCATTCCCAACAGCTTGTATATCAGTACAAGTAACACATAAAACAACTGCAACCAACTGGGACAAGGTTTGTGTAGCAGGTAATTATACTAGGACTAGCTGCACAATAGCTAACTGTGAAACAGTTAATTCTATGATTAATTGGATGGCTTTAGGCTATTAGTTTATATATTTTATTTAATATTAATTTTTTAACTATGAAATTTACTAGAATGATTAATTTATCTGGCTCAGTAACAGTAGATACTATTGAAGTGTATGTAACAATGAACTACGAGGAATCACAAGCCCCTACTGAGGCTTCTTTTAACTTTACTATGGAGAATATGTCTGTAAGTGGTTCCTGCTCTAAAGATGAAATCACATACTATACTGCATCTCAAGGAATAGTAACAGATGAGCTTATGAAGAAAGTGGAAACAAAGGTAAAGGAATGTATAGCAAATTATGAGTCAATTTGATTGTCTCATAGTTAATTTTATAATTTTAACTAACTATACTTTGTTTCATACTCAATAATGTGTATATTTGCACAGAATTAACAAAATTAGAAAAGAACTATGACAGTAAACGAAATGATGATTAGGCACAACTTTATTACTAAGATTATACTTAGGGATAAGGACAAGGAACTCAGTAAAGATTTAAAGGTAAAGATTATGTCAATGCGTATTGAATTAGGTAAACTTCGTAGACAAGTAGAGGATGATTTACAAGAAGCTATCTCACAATTAACTCCGAGTGAATATAGAGAGTTAGCTAGTAAAAGTGACCTAACTCAAGATGAGAGAGAACAGATAAAGGAATGGAATAAGCAAATAACTGAGGAATACAACACCTATCTTGACCAAAGGAGTAAGGATGAAGTAGCTGACTGTGCCCACTTCAACGAAGATGAGTATGCTCAGATTGTTGAAGTAAATGCAGCCAATGATGTTGAAATAAATGGACAGAAGTTATGTGCTGCTGATTTTCTAGAAGTGCTTCATAGCTTGTTCGTAGAACAGTAATATAAAACGAGGGCTGTGTGAATAACATAGCCCTTTATTTTTATCAGCATGAATGAATATATTGAGGTAATTGGTCAATTAAAACCCAAGAACAATGCTAGTTTTGCACTAGCAGATGTTAATGATTTACGTGGTGGTTACATCCAAGTTACCAATATGAGTGATATGGAAGCTTTTCTTAACACAAACAAGTTAAAGGAAGGTATGCTATGTTACGTCAAAAATTCACCTGACAGCAACCATATGTACCAATTCTATAACGGAGTATGGAATATATGGAAAGTACAAGGAGGTGGCGGAGGAGGAATGTCTATTATAGTAGTTGATACTTTAGAAGAACTACTTGATAGGGATGACCTTAGAGTTAAGGGGCAAATAGTATTCGTTAATGATATTAATGAAATACGTTACTTTAACGGATTTGTTTGGGAATCCTTCTCCAAAATTTATATACAGGATACACCACCTGAAGATAAGGGAGGTATTTGGATAGATACTTCTGAGAATAAAGAACATATGACGAGCAGTACTGTAATTCAGGACTTATTAAAAGTTATATCGGTACTGCAAGACAAGGTACAGAAGTTAGAGTTTGCATTTAACTGCCAGATAGATTCGGGGGACTTTAGAAACAATCAGAGGTATGCCTATGATGGTATGCCTAATGAGGAACCTAACTACGGTACTTCAGAAGAAGAGGACAACGCCACTCAAGAGGCTAACAAGGATGTGGTTCTTGCTGATGCACCTGAACCTACTGAATATAAAGAGTATTTACCCAATGCCAAGCATATATGCATCAAAAGTGGTACATACGCAGAAATGCAAGCTAATAAAGGTGATTTCTTACCAAAGGAATTGTTATGGTGTTATGACACTCAGACATTATGGATTAAAGACCCTAAGACATATAAACTAATTAAAATAGGTAGTACAGGTGGTGGAGGTGAAGACCCAGGGCCTGGACCAGACCCAGAAACAATGGATGGAATATTAACCGAAGTCATTGGAAGCGGCAGTGGAGCTAAGACCAAGATTATTGGTATTGAGTTCGCTGACATGACAAATAAAGAGAATACATTCCTTATTCAGGTTAAGGATGGTAAGTTAGATGTACATGATTATAGATTAGATAAGAACACTTTAGCTGGTAATGCCCAGACTCAAGGTACTGGAATTTATTATACTACTCCTTATTTCCCAATTATTCCAGAAGAAGTTGGCTCTAAAGATTCTCCAAAGATATATGTCAACATGGTATATTGTGGGGGAACATCTGAGGATAAGGATTATAATCCAGTATCTCACAATTTCGTAGAACTATGTAACCTAGGTAAGAAGGACTTAAATCTAAAAGGACTATACTTACATTATACAGAAAGGAATAGTGGAGATTGGGTTACATTACCTCTAATTGGCACTCTTAAATCTCAAGGTACATTCTTAATTAAGGGTGCTCAATGTTCCGTAGAGAACATCAATACTACACTAATTAGAGTTGGTGAACCTGATATGTATTGGACTAAAGATGCTACTCTTAATAATACAAGGCTTGAGATTGCTGGAGATACAGGTGCTGGGGTTCAAGCTCATAGTATTTGGTCTAGTAAAGATAACTGCATCAAATTTAGTTATGACTGTGCATTCTATATTAGTAGTGAGGAAACAACAGATTACTTCAAGACTACTGTTATGAACAGTACAGCACCTTGGACTACTAATGGAGTAATTAAATGGTATGTAGATTTAGTCGGAATAGGTAGTTATAACGATAAGTCAATGCCATGTGAGGCATCTCCTATTGCCACTAAGGGAAGTAATGTGTTATTAATGCGTTACTATAATATGGATCCAGTTAAGCAAGCTACTAAGGCTCTGAGTGCTAGGAGTAATGTTAAGGATTGGACATATATTAATATGGACAAAATTAACCCTGCTATTGATATTCAAGAGTATACTCCAAGGAACTCATCACAAAATAAGAATATATTCTTTAATAAGCATCTATTAGTGGAAGGTGCTCCTAACATAGTTACTTGTACACTAGGACATGATGCCCATAAGACAAGATGCTTTAACTGGGTGTCAGTAGGATACTACGATGAGTATATCTGGATAAGGAAAGATAGGGAAGAATATACTCCAGAGAATAAGTTTGAGTCTTTTAAGAAAGAGGACTTCAATTCAGAGGAGGTTAGCCAGAATCCTAACAGACCTGCTAATCATAAGAATTGGACTAATAAAATATACAATAGGATTAGAAGTATAACTACAGATGGTACACCATTTACAGTTCATAAGTTCATTAAGGACTTCGACGAACCTGCTGATACTCAGAAGTATTATTACAAGGTAGGAAGAGATGGAGCATGGACTGAGGAAAGGTCATTCACTCTTAGGAATAGAGACAAGGTTATTGAGAAGGGATTCAACTTCCTACAAGTAAGTGATCAGCAAGGATTTAATGCGGAAGAGTATGAAATGTGGAGGGTTAGTGCGGAATACATCAACTCTGATAAAGCTGAAAATCCATATGAATGGTGCTTAAATACTGGAGACCAGACTCAGAATGGTAATAGATTTAACGAATGGATTGACTATTACAAGGGTGGAGATGTTATCTATAGAGATACAGAGCAAATGTACTCAGTAGGTAATAATGATTTAACCCCTGTGGATGTATACACGTTAGGGGATGGAGAAGATAAAAGTAAAACTAACCCCGCCAATGTAGAATTTTTCTTTACATTTGAACACCCTTATACAGTACCCATTTCGTCTGCTGGAGTGTACATACCCTGCTGCTATAGCTTCGTATATGGTAACACCTATTTCTTGTCTATGAACTCTGAAATCACTGAATTAGCGAGGACAGATGTGTTCGGAGATGTAGTTGGAGTAAACATATATAATGACTTAAAAGATTGGGCTACTGCTGATTTAGCCAAACACGCAGCTGATTCTAAAATTAAGTGGAAGGTTGCGTTCTGTCAT
>OGFM01001755.1_pt1 | contig 12430 bp, 9 predicted proteins | sample 1570871 | NCBI WGS metagenome assembly OGFM01 (sample SAMEA2581957, study PRJEB24529) | metagenome | biome: Human gut stool | place: China | collected 2011
TACATCATCAGGTATCGAAGCATCATCTCCACCTACATCATCAGGCTGTGAATCATCCCCATCATCACCTGAGTCTCCAACGTCTGTATTATCGTTATTATCTGCCGGTTTCTTTGTAGGGGCTGCCTCCGTATCTTTGTCCGTATTATTTTCACTGTCATTGTCCGGCGTCTCCGTCGGCTTTGTATTATCCATTGCATCAGGATCCATTGTAGGTACTGCCGTCACGGTTGTATTTCCGTCTGAAGTATAATCACCGCTATAATCCTGACCTGATGAACCGCTGCTATTCTGTCCCTCATAACTTTCAAATTCTTTATTTTCAAACCCCTGATGTATGTCAGACATAAACTCACGCCAAATCCTGAGTGGATAAGTATTTCCATACAAATCATAAAGCGTCTTAGGATTATCATAGCCTACCCATACTGTAGTTGTATAGTATGGTGTGTATCCACAGAACCATCCGTCTTTTTTATCACTCGTTGTTCCTGTCTTTCCTGCACACGACATATTGTCAAGTGCATTTCCCCTTGCAGTTCCACTTACAAGTACGCCCTGCAGAATACTTGTCATCATTCTGGCTGCATTCTGTTTGTAAACATGTTTTTCCTTCCGGTTTTTCTTGTTGTTTACTATGGTTTTTCCTTCAGAATCAGTAATCTTGCTTATACATGTCGGCTCTCTGAACACACCATCATTTTCAATAGCTGCAAATGCTGATGCCATTTCAACAGTTGTAACACCATTCGTAAGTCCACCAAGCGATGCCGCCGGATAATAATCTGAATCTACTATCTTTGCAAATCCCATTTTAATAGGATAAGACAGTCCAACCTCAGGTGTAAGCTCCTGAAATAATTTCCACGCAATTACATTTTTTGATTTTTCAACCGCATATCTGAGCGAAATTTTTCCTGCATAACTTCCGTCTGCATTGTGCGGCCCACCATTGAAATAAGTATCATCAACTATACTGTCAGGGGTGTATCCTCTCTCAAGCTGAGGTGTGTAAACAGCAACCGGCTTAAAACAGCTTCCCGGCTGTCTGTAACTCTGATATGCCCTGTTTAATGTGTAACCTGTAATATTTTTCTGTTTTCTTCCTCCTACGATAGCTACAACAAGACCATTTGAATTATCTATACATGTAGCCGCTCCCTGCAATTTATAAATTTTATCTTTCTTTGTTTTTTCTTTAAATCCTGCAAGCTGGTCATCAACCGCTTTCTGCAGCTTCTTCTGTTTCTTCTTATTTAAAGATGTATAAATACGATACCCTCCGGTATACAATGAATTATGGCAATCGTCGTACAATTCATCATATTCTTTTTCGTATTGTTTCTGTTCTTCCGTGCTGTCAAATTTATATTTAAACTCGAAGCCTCTCGCCTGCATAAGTGCCTTTGTCGCACAACTGATTGCATATGTTGTCATATAATTCTGCGTTTTAAGCGCCTGTGCAGGATTTAAAATTATCTCTTCATAATTTGCATCACTATATTCAGCAGCAGTAATACAATCTGCATCAAGCATCTGTTTTAAAATACGGCTTTTTCTTTTCAAAGTGTTTTTATAATGTTCTAACGGATTATACAAACTTGGTCTGTTTGGTATAGAACACAAAAATGCTGCTTCTGCAAGGTCAAGGTCTTTGGCAGATTTATTAAAATACCCTTTACTTGCCGCTTCTATTCCATAATATCCATTTGCAAAATAAATATTATTTATATAGAACTCAAGAATCTGGTCTTTTGTATACTTCTTCTCCAATTCCAATGCAATAAATATTTCTCTTACTTTTCTTTCATACGACCGTTCATTTGAAAGAAAAACATTCTTTGCAAGCTGCTGTGTTATGGTACTTCCACCTCTTGAAATATCCCGATGCCTCAACTTGCTCTCAACAAGCATAACAGCCGCCTTTGCAGTTGATAAAAAGTTTACACCTTCATGTTTGTAAAAATCTCTATCCTCTGTGACAACCATTGCATCTTTAACCGACTGCGGAATTTCATCAAATGTCAGATAATAAGAATCCTTGTCACCTTTCAGCTTTGCTATCATTGATTTGTTTGAAGCATAAATAATACTCGTCTCAGATGCTCTAAATGTATCTGATGTTGAATTTTCCACTATATCCGTAGCTTCCATCTTCCATTTTAAAAGGTCATCACCGAATTTAAAATAAATTACTACAAGTGCCGCTAATATAGCTAACAGGCAAATCAACATAAATATCTTAAAACCAAACCAAAACTTTTTATGTCTCTTATGCTTTCTAATCTTCTTTTCCTGCTTTTTCGCCTGCTTAGGCGTTAGTGTACCGGTACCATTCGCACGCTGGGCAGTTCTCATATTTTGTGAAGTTCTGCTATTTCTGTTTCCGGCAGCATTTCCCGATGCTGTAGCATTTCTTGTCTGTCTTTCTCGAACAATAATATCATCGGGATTAAACACTCTCGTGCTGTCTCCCCTTGTATTTCTATTTGACATATATTAACCTCCCAATTAAAGCTATGATAACATATTTACATCAATAATGCACCTTTTCAGCATTTTCTTAATAAAATCTTTATGTGATGCAAGGGTTAAAATATCTTTTTACCCCGACATCTTTATATTCCTGTATAAAATATTTTTTCACGGCAACACTTCAGATAAGACATGTCAAATATAAAAAATGGAGAATAACATGAACAAAATAAAATTATCAAAAATCATACTTATTATTGCCATATATTCAGTAGCATTTACACTTTTATTTATGAGTATAAAAAGCTATCAGACATATTTAAATACTTATAAAAGTTGTAAATCAGCCTCAAATACCAATATTTCTTCAACAAAAAAGATTAAAAACACAAACTGTATCAACATAAACAAATTTTCAACAACTGTTTTCAACAATGAAACAATACAAAAAAATCCTTACAAAACTTTGTCGCAGAGTAACCCGAAAATCCAAAAAAATATTGCCGGACATGTACTAAGACTACATGTTATTGCAAACAGTGACAGCGACGATGACCAGAAACTCAAAATTAAAGTTCGCGACAGCATCCTCTCAGAACTTCAAACCGGTCTTTCGGGCATATCTTCGTCGGCACAAGCAAAGCAATATGTCTCCTCCAAATTTGAAAATATTAAACAATCCGCCGATTATACTATTCACGAAAACGGCTATTCTTATTCAGCAAAAGTTTTTATACAAAACAGATATTTTCCTGCAAAAACATATGGTGACCTCACATTTCCGGCAGGATATTATGATGCGTTGTGTGTTGAAATAGGTAAAGCTGATGGGCATAACTGGTGGTGCGTCCTATTTCCAAGTTTGTGTTTTGAGGATGCTACAACTGCCACTGTACCAAAAGAGTCAAAAGAAAAACTCAAAAGCGAACTCACAAACGAGGAATACAATTCACTGTATAAATCAAACACCTCTAAAGAGAACACAAAAAATAATTCTAAGGTTCAAATCCGAAGCGGTATATATGATTTATTTCATTAAAACCGCATATCAAAACAAATTAGCAAAATATGTTTGATAATCGACAACTATTGTGTTTCTTTATTACCATGTGCTATACTGTTATATACTGATGTTGGGGTCAAAAGGTATTTTGACCCTTGCATTATATACTTAAAATACAATTACAGTTATAATGAAACGGAGATTTTTATGAATAATAATGTACTTGTTACCGTACATGGTTTACAACATGAAATAGATGATAAGGAAGGCATACAGACAAAACAGACAGGCAACTACCGCCTTGTTGCAGGAAAACATATTATTTCTTATAAAGAATATTTTAAAGATGAAAATACCGGAAAAGATGCTATTATATCAAATCTTCTTAAAATTTCAGACGATACCGTAACCCTCACTAAAAGAGGTGCTACAAATACAGAAATGACTTTTAAAAAAGGAAAAACACACACTGCTTTCTATGAGACTCCTTTTGGCTCAATGCAAATGCGGCTTGATACTACACGTGTTGATATTAATGAAGAAAACGACAAAATAGAGATTTCTATTGATTATGGACTTGATATGAATTACAGTCATGTATCAGATTGTACAATAAACATGATTATTGAGTCGCTAGATTAAAAGGTTTTCATACATAACTACAACAAAAAAAGACAGAAGAAATTCAAATCTTCTGTCTTTTTATATCTTATGAGTATATATACTCTGCTCTTATTTTTCTTTTGAAAACTTATTTTTAATCTTCTGTGAAAATTTCACTTTCCTTGGCTTTGCTTCAAGGTTTGTCCTAAGTCCCTGAACTTTTGTAATATAAATTCCGCTTACTGTCGCACGGACTGATTTTTTAACAGGTATAAGCTCAAAAATCTTTTCATCACAGATAAGTGTCATAATCTTTGGTCCGACCTTAGCTTTTACAATCGGCACTTTCTGACCTCTGAGGTACTTAGGTGTCTGGTCTATAACAAGCTGCGGAAGACCTGATTCTTTAAGTTTCATACGCTTTTTATCAACTACTAACAACGATACGCTCTGCGCCGCTGCCTCTATCTCTTTTTGTGTGTTTTCCTGACGTGTCTGCAGCTTTTTGCCATATATACTAAGAGCGACAAGTGCAGCTATCAGCAAAACGATAATTACAATCATAACTACAACCCACACTTTTACACCAAGCACAGGTACCAAAACAAATTCATTGTTCATAAAATGTAACCTCTTTCTGCATAAATTCTTTTTAATAAAATTTTATCTTTTTGAGTATAACATATTTTTAGGTATTGTGCAAAAAAAGTTTATGTTTGAATTATTTTCGCTGTGGCTATTACTTTTTAAACAATGTTTGAAGCTAGTCTTATGCCGTAAGATTTCACGACAGCTAAATCTATTTATATTGTCTGTTTTTCCGTCTCAATCTGCTTTATAAGTTCTAAAACAGTCTCTTCACTTTCCTCTATCTCATCTGCTATCTGTGCAATATCCTTGCCTTTTGCAAGTTTCTTTTTTATCTGGTCTTTTAATTTTTTATTTTCACCTTCGTTTCTTCCACGGTTATACATCTTCTTCGCTTCCGTTTCTATTACTTTTCCTCCCATTATTACGTCAACTCCTCTCCTGATTTTTTTATACTTTTTCGCTATATTATCTACTACTTTTTTTGACAGTTCTACTATTATTCTGCTTTCAAGTTCCGTCATCTTATTTTCCTGTACCAGCTGTTCCATTTTAGCACAGATTTCTTCAAACTCTTCCACAAGTTCTTTTAATTCTGTCTCATCCTCATTATATTTCGGAAAATTCGCTTCATGTGTAAATATGTAAAACGGTATTAACAAATACATTTCTTTGTTCCATATATCCTTCAATGTATACTTCTGCATTTTTATAACAGGTATATCGTATTCTAACTTTCCACCGGGTGTGACAAATTTCATTTTCATTACATCACCTGTGTTTTCATTTGAACGTAAAAATAATACTGCTGAATGCGGGAATGTTACTGTTAAAACTCCACCACTCTTTTTGCCATCTTCTGTTTTTCCCTCTTTCTCTATGGTTGCGTCGTCAAGTGCTATCTGTGAGTCATATTCAAAGAAACGTATTATCATACTGTTATCTATTGTAGCCTGACATTCCAAATGATATTTCTTTTCTCCCCATTTACTTATTACCTTGAAACTCGAATCTGTGATTATTTTTTCTTCTGCTCCGTCCTGCATATTTTTGAAATGATAGTCATTTGCAAACACTATTTTTTCCGTGCCGTCGTAATGCTCACCAAATATCTCATTTAAAAGCGGCAATATAAATCTGGTGCAATCGTTTAACATTGTACGAAACACATCATCATACGGTGTACTGCTGATATTGCTATTGTTATATTCTTTCTCTCTATAGTTTTTACTCATTCTTTTTCCTCCATTATACCTAGTTTTTATGGTGTTTTCAATCGTGAATGTGTTTGAATGTTACTTTGATTTTGTTTTTGTGAATGTTTCTGAAATAAGATTTATAAGACTTTATAATATCAAATTAAATTGAAGAATTGATAATTCCTTTAAAACCTTGTTGACATAATATCAGGTTACCCGGTCTATTTCTATCGTAATTTTTCACAGATTTAATTTTTATTTTTGTATGATTTATACAATGTCTTTTCACTGATATTTATTTCTAAATAAATATCATATAAATAAAATAATATGATGTATTAATAAAATAAACTGCACCTCAACACAATAAATTCTCCAACACAATATATCCCCTCACTACAAAAAAATAAGGGTACACCAGTCTTTTAACTAATGTACCCTTTATAAAAAGTAGTCATATTTTTATTACCATAATATCTATCTGTTGGCTTTCACTTTTTCGCCGATTATTTCTCTCACTTTTTCACCAACATGTTTTTTCTCTGCTCTTTCCATATCCTCCATATAAATCGGCTCACAATACTCTATAGTTACATGTGCGCTGTGAATCCAAGGAAGATGTTTTTCAAATACTTCATCCGTATTGTTTATGGCAACCGGAATTATAGGACATTTTGCTTTGTCTGCAAGTTTGAAGCTGGCTTCATGAAATTCAAGCAGTTCCTCGCCCTTATTTCTTGTTCCTTCCGGTGCAATATATATAGATGTTCCGTTTTTCAAAAGTTCAATTCCCTGAAGAATAGTTTTCATTCCCTCTTTTATATTTTCTCTGTCGAGGAATAAACAGTTCATCTGTTTCATCCACCACGAAATCATCGGCACCTTTTCAATCTCTTTTTTTGAGATGAATGCTGTCGGCATAGGTGCTGTTGTGTATCCAACTAAGATGTCAAAAAAACCTCTGTGATTGTAGGCATATAATGCCGCCCCGTCTCTCACAATATTTTCTTTTCCCTTACCCGTCAGTTTGACACCCGACAGGAACCGTATTGCCTTAAAACCGCCTTTTACACATACCTGTGCAACAACCTCTTTCTTTCTCTCATCAAACTTTCCGATTATCCACAGCACAAGAGCCATCGGAATAGTAAATATCGTATACAATATCAAAAAAATCGCAACTAATACAAGTCTCATAGCTAATCCTCATTTCCTTTTTCTTTAAGTAAAAGTTCCCATATTTTATTCAAAATATTAAATATAAAGAACTTTTACGTCACTGTCCACTCTTATAGTGCAGCTGACAACAATTTTTCCAATAAATAAGTTTATCATGTGAGACTGATGATTGCAATAAATCACAAATATTTTCATTTTACTTTTTTGATGTACACTATTACGCCAAATACCGCTATTATCGCTATGCCTGTCGCAAATATAATATATTTTGTTGCATAAAACCTCAAAAAACGGAAAGTTTTTAACCAAGTTTTACGATTTCATAGTTTCCGCAATTCTTAAAAGCATAATTCCATATTCTTAAATTATTCTTCGCATACACTTTTATATTTTTATTTCCACAAAATGCTCCTACCGGTATTTCTTCGATATTATCATTTAATACTATGGACTTTATTGAAAAGTTTTGAACTGTTGCGTCCGATAATGAGTTAAAAGCGTTCTCACATATATACTTTACATTATTGGGAATTGTTATTTCAACGTTTTCACTCTCTCCTATATAACCGCACAATCCTCCATCTTCAAGAATCACCATGTTATCTTTTATCGTAACACATCCTATTCTTTCCAATTCAGCCGCCAGCGATTTTCTCCAGAGCTGGTTTGAATTCCAAAATAACTTTACGCAGTCCTCATCAATATAGTTCGTATTTAACTCAATCTGAATATCCGTATATTTCTGCTGTCTTTTACCTGCATAAACAGAAATATTATCATCTGTTGAGAGTGTCTTAAACGTTGATGGGAATGTTATTTTTCTCAACTGACCGCAGCCGTTATAGCCACTATACACCGCTTTCGAATTGACATAACGGTATGAAGCATAGCTGTAACTGCTTACTCTTACTTCCTCACATCCCTCTGCAATTTTTACCTCGCTTTTTCCGTAAGGTATTGCTACGAGTGTCTTTCCATCTTTTGTATATATACATCCGTCTATGCTTTTATACTTTGAATCTGTTGATAAAACTTCATAATTTTTGCAGTCTCCTATATCTGTCAATCCATCAGCATTAAAATCAGTTGAAAACTTAACTTTATTTACAATATTTGAGTTTCCTTCTCCCAACAACAACGTACAAACAAGATTTTCTTTATTTTTTTTGACACCTATTGAATTAAAGTGTCCCGGCATTGTAACTTCCTGTAACTTCTTACAATTCTGAAGTACCGCTTGTCCTATAGACTCAGTTATTTTAGGTATTGTTATCTTTTTTACTCCGGTATTAAAGAATGCCCTCGCTCCAATAACTCTTACGGTAGAAGCTATTGTTATATTCGATGCCTTACTGCAATCTTTAAAAGCATCTTCCGGTATGCTTGTGACACCTTTTTTTACAACTATTTTTTTAATTTTCTTTTTCTGTGCCGCTTTTGGTGCGGCATATGATAACATGTCTCCATCCCCTGAAACCGTGAATACTCCGTTTTTTAATTTTGAACTTATTTGCTTTGCCGATGCTGTCTTAGGCATCAAAAAATTTAAGCTGCAAAACAACCCCGTCAATATTCCAAACATTATAATTATATTTCTTATTTTTACACTTTTTTTATTATATTTTTTTATACTCATAACAGCCTCCATTTCCGCACACATAACCATTATTTTATATGCGTCTGTATACATAAAAAACAAAATTAACCATCAGTCATATAATCTTTTTTAATACATAATTATTTCATAATTCTGATATGTCCCAAATACCTTTTCTGCCATCAAAATATTATTTCCTTTCACATACACTTTTGTATTTGAAACTTTACTATCCGGCGAATAATCTGCATTAAAAGCGTTATTTTCTATCTTCTGTACACTACTGCTAAGTATTACCGACCTCGTATAATAATCTTTAAATGCCTGCATTCCAATTGTTTTTACATTATCCGGTATAAGCAGATTTTGAAGCACTGTGCTTGTTCCCTCGGGTGCATCATTCAAAATATAAGTGCAAAGATAGCCGTCAGCAAGCATCATCATATGTTCATCTTTTTCATTTAATTTTGCAAATTCTCTTCTGAACAATTCGTCTTTCAATGAATTTTTCCAATATTCATTTGATATCCACAATCTCTGTATTGACTCATTATCAAGATAATCTGAATTCAATGTCACTTTTATATCTTTACATTCATAATAGTCCTCACGTCTTTCATCATTATAATCAAACTTTTTGTCATATTGGTCTTCTATTACACTTGAAACCGACTTCGGAAATACAATTTCACTTAAAAATTTGTGCGAAAAATCAATAAGCTCATGGCTGTAACTTCCCATAGAAACTGTGGTGCATTTGTCTGATATAACAGCTTTTTTTCTTCCAAGCGGTATCCTCACAAGTGTTTTTCCGTCTTTTGTATAAATCATTCCGTCAATACTCTTGAATCTTGAATCCTTCTGTGAAATCTCATAATTTTCACATGCTCCAACTCTAGGTAAAATGTCTGTATTTAATGCTGTTGTAAACTTAACTTTTTTTAGCGGCTGCGATGAAACATAATCGCCTTTCAGATAAAACAACCCTGTTATGTAATCTTTTCTCGGATTTATCTTAATCACGTCAATGTCACCGGGCATTGTCACTGTCTCAAGTTTAGTACAGCCATCGCATACACCTGAGCCAAGCTTTTTAACAGACTTAGGAATAGTGATGCTCTTTATTCCTGTATTTGCAAACGCATGAATTCCTATTCTCTTAACTGTAGATGCTATTTTTATACTGGTAACTTTCTTACAGTCCTTAAATACATCTCTCGGAAGTGATTCAACACCTTCTTTAACTACAATTTTCTTAATGTTATTCTTTTTGTACGCTGTCCGGCTGACTGTATCCCACATCGCACCTTTTCCTTTTACGGTAAGAACACCATTTTTCAGGCTCATATTCACGCCGCCTTCTGCCTGTTTCGATTTTTTCTGTGCCGCCGCTGCGCCTTGTGGTTTAACAAATATAACAACTGCTGTCACCGCCGCTAAAATTAATGTTATAACTCTCATAACAAAGTTTTTGTCCGTAATACTGCGTCCTAAATTATTTTTATTATTGTATACTCTCATAGACTTTCCCTCCTAAAATAATTTTGTTATACTAAAAACTCCTCTTATATTATAAGACATTTTTTGTATGCAAATGTTGCAAAAAAAATTAAATTTGTTTAGTATAAGTAAGATATTAAATACGATTGTACTACAAAAAACGAGGTATTATATGACTTTAGATTACTATAGAATTTTCTTTTATGTTGCAAGATACAAAAGTTTTTCAAAAGCCGCTGAAGCTTTAAATAATAACCAGCCAAATATTACACGATATATGAATATACTTGAGAGTGAACTCGGATGTAAATTACTTATCCGCTCCCATAAAGGAGTCAAACTCACTCCTGAAGGAAAACAGCTTTATGACCATGTGGCTGTTGCGATGGCTCAGCTCACTACAGGCGAAAACGAACTTATACGAAACAAAAGTCTCGAAACGGGTATGGTTTCAATCGGTGTCAGCGAAACTGCATTAAGACTTTATCTGCTGCCCAAACTGGAAAAATTCCACAAGCAATACCCTCATGTAAGACTTAGGATTTCAAATCATTCCGCGCCACAGGCAGTTTCGGCTCTCGAAAAAGGTCTTGTTGATTTTGCTGTTATCACAACTCCTGTTGAATATAAAAAACCACTGCATATGACTACTCTTTACCCTTTTAAAGAAGTGCTCATCTGCGGTAGAGATTTTAATGAAATCGCACAAAAAAGACAAAGCCTGCACGACCTTTTAAATATCCCGTTTATTTCACTTACTGACGGAACCGCTACCCACGACTCACATCACCAGTATTTTTTCGATAATCATCTTAAATTTACTCCTGATATAGAGGCAGCAACAACAGACCAGATAATTCCAATGGTAAAACACAATCTTGGAATCGGTTTCTGCCCTGAGGAACTTGCAAGACCTTTCATTGAAACCGGTGATATTCTTCAGATACCGCTTATTGAACATGAACCTGAAAGAGAGATATGTCTTATTCAGGATATGAGCCGTGGTACAAGTATCGCCGTATCAAAACTGATAAATATGCTTGTTGAAAATTAAATTTGGACAGTTCATGACTGAAAAAGAGATGTCTCCCTCAATGAAATCATATCATTGTTCAGGATAACATCTCTTTTTATTTATTCATATTTATGTTATTTTGTCCACCTATTTATTATCTTTTGGCACTTGCTGCCTTGATACGAGCCATTGCTCTTGCAAGAGAAGCTCTGGAATGATAGTATTCATGAATACTCTGCTTCTGGCGCATCTGCTCTTCCGCTCTCTCCTTCGCCTCTTGAGCTCTGGCTATATCTATTTCCTCCGGACGCTCTGCTGTTTCTACAAGCAAAGTTACACGGTTATTCATTATCTCAACAAGTCCCATTCCCACAACAGCTTCCTGCCACTCATTCTCACCTTCCGGTTTAAAACGCATATCACCACGGTTAATTGCAATTACCATGTTTTCATGATGAGCAAGAATTTCTTTTTCTCCGTCAAATTCAGGTACTACTATAGATTCGCATCTTCCTGAGAAAAATATTCTGTTTGCAGATATAACTTTTAAATAAAACGAATTAGCCATATTCCCTCATTTCCGGTTATAGTCATTTATGCACAGCCTGACAGAAAGTGTCCGGCATACAAATGAACAGTAACTTAATACTTCTGTTTACTCTGCGTCCTTCATAGTTTCTGCTTTCTTGCGGACATCATCAATTGTTCCGACATTGAAGAAAGCATTTTCCGGGTACTCATCCATCTCTCCGGAAAGAATTGCCTTAAATCCACGGATTGTCTCTTCAATTGGCACATAAACACCTTTAATGCCTGTAAAGTTCTCAGCTACATGGAATGGCTGTGAAAGGAATTTCTGTATCTTTCTTGCTCTGAATACTACTGTCTTATCCTCGTCTGCAAGCTCTTCCATACCGAGAATTGCGATAATATCCTGCAATTCTTTGTACTTCTGCAAAATTCCCTGAACCTCTCTGGCTACATTGTAATGTTCCTCACCTACTATATCAGCTTCAAGTATTCTTGATGATGACTCAAGAGGATCAACCGCCGGATAAATACCTTGCTCTACAATCTTTCTTGACAATACTGTTGTCGCATCAAGATGTGCAAATGTCGTTGCAGGTGCCGGGTCTGTAAGGTCATCGGCAGGTACATATACCGCCTGTACTGATGTTACGGAACCGTTCTTTGTTGATGCGATTCTTTCCTGAAGTTCACCCATCTCAGTTGCAAGTGTTGGCTGATAACCTACGGCTGAAGGCATACGT
>OGFM01001757.1_pt1 | contig 12424 bp, 11 predicted proteins | sample 1570871 | NCBI WGS metagenome assembly OGFM01 (sample SAMEA2581957, study PRJEB24529) | metagenome | biome: Human gut stool | place: China | collected 2011
CCCCTTTCGTTTTCGAGTATGACTCTGCTACGGAACAAACAAGTCCCGCAGGTTCCCGCTACCTTACAACGCGAGCGCCTGCGTTAGTCTCGGCGAGCTTGCGGACTTCTTCAAGGCGCGCCGTGCTCGTGTCGCCGGGAGTCGTCATCGCCAACGCGCCGTGCGCCGCGCCGTATTCGACCGCAAGCTTGGGAGAATCAAGCTCCATCATGCCGTAAATGAAGCCCGACGCAAAAGAGTCGCCGCCGCCGACGCGGTCGAAAATTTCGAGGGCGTCGCGTTTTTTTGACTCGTAGAATTGTCCGTTGCACCAGCAAATCGCGCTCCAATCGTTGGAGCTTGCGGAACGAACCTTGCGGAGGGTAGTGGCAGTCGCCTTGAAGTTGGGATACTTCGCAACGGCATTGTTTATCATCTTCTTGAAGGCTTCGACATTGATGTCGGAAATGTTTTCGTCAAGACCTTCTACTTCGAGGCCGAGACACGCGGTGAAGTCTTCCTCGTTGCCAATCATCACATCGACATACTTTGCGATTTCGGAGTTGATTTCGACCGCGCGCTTCTGCCCGCCGATGTCTGCCCAAAGCGAGGGGCGGTAGTTGAGGTCGTAGGAGACGATGGTTCCGTATTTTTTTGCGATTTTCGCGGCTTCGAGAACGACCTCGCCCGTGGTTTCGGAGAGAGCCGCAAAAATGCCGCCCGTGTGGAACCAGCGGACGCCCCGCTTGCCGAAAAGCTCCTCCCAGTCAATGTCGCCCGCTTTGAGCTGCGACGCCGCCGAGTGGCCTCTGTCGGAGCAGCCGAGCGCACCGCGGATACCGTAGCCGCGCTCGGTGAAGTTCAGCCCGTTGCGGACATTGCGCCCAGCGCCGTCTGCCTTGACCCATTTTACAAAGTCCATGTTCACGCCGCCCTGCATGATGAAGTCTTCGAGGAGGTAGCCGACCTCGTTCTTGGCGAACGCGCTCACAAGACCCGCGCGGAGCCCGAAGCATTTGCGGAGACCGCGCGCCACGTTGTACTCGCCGCCGCCTTCCCAAGCGCGGAACGAGCGGGCGGTTCTGATGCGGTCGTCGCCGGGGTCGAGGCGGAGCATGACTTCGCCGAGTGATACTATGTCGAATTTTACCGATTCTTTCGATTTTGTTTTCATTTGATAATGCGTATTTGTTTTGTTAAATTTTCATTGTGCTTTTTCTGATGATAAGCTCGCCTTCAAGGTGCTCTACTTTCGGCTCGGAGTTTTCCATGACGGCGTTGAAGCACTCTTTTGCAAACTGCTTGACGGGCTGCCTGAAAGACGTGACCGACGGAATGTAGTTTGCGGCGGAGGGAATGTCGTCGAAGCCCGTTATTGCGACGTCCTCGGGGACGCGCACGCCGACTTCGTAGAACTTCTTGATGACGCCCATGGCGATTGTGTCGGTCGCGCAGATGATTGCGTCGGGGAGCTTGTCCCTGCCGGTTTTGAGGAGGTCGCGCGCGATTTCCTGACCGACCTTGAAGTCGTTCGTGTCGGAGGACGGCGAGAGCGAGTCGAAGCGGCAGTCGAAGTCTTTTGCCACTTCCTCGGCGGCGGCGCAGCGCAAGTGGTGCGCGGGGATTTCGCGCGAGGCGAACGCGATTCTCTTCAACCCCAAGTCGCGCACGAGGTGCGTGAAGATTTTGCGCATGGCGTCGTTTTCGTCGATGCTGATTGAAAGCGTGAGGTTCGGGTGAGAGCCGTGCCCGATGCGCGCAATCGGAATGTCCTTGAACGCCTCAGTCCAAGAGAGGTCGCCGTAGGAGCCGAGGACGATTATGCCGTCAACCGAGTGCTTGTAGAGCGGAAGCAGGTCTGACTCGCAGGGCTTTCTGTTGAGGAAGCCCACCAGCAGCAGCGAATAGTTGTTGCCGTGCGAAAGCTCCTGAAGCTCGCTGATGAGGAAGGAGAAGTAGGGGTCGTAGAAGTCGTAGGCGACAATGCCCACCGTGCGGCTCTTCTTGCCCTTCAAAATGAGAGCCGCAGGCGACGGAACGTAGTTCATTTCCTTCGCGGTTCTGATGATGTCTTCAATCTTCTTGGGGTGGACGCCGATTTTGTGCGCCTGTCCCGACAGCACTCTCGAAACGAGCGAAGTCGAAACGCCTATTTTTTTTGCGATGTCGCGCTGGGTTACTTTCATGGGGAGCTTTCTGTGTGTTGAGGAAAAATTAAGCCTGCGGTGCGCAACTTTCTCAACCCGATTCTACCGAAAAAACGCGGGCGAAAAGTCGTTCGAAGCGCAAGAAATTACTTGACCAAAACTCAAACGTTTGAGACGCTTGAAGTCAATGGAAAAATTTATTTCGAACGATTTTCTTTTGGAGAACAAGTATTCGCGCGAATTGTACCACGAATTCGCCGAGAGGCTTCCCCTTATCGACTTCCACTGCCATCTCGACCCCAAGGAGATTGCCGAAAACAAACACTGGGACAACATCGCCCAAGTGTGGCTGGGCGGCGACCACTACAAATGGCGTCTCATGCGCAGCAACGGCGCGGAGGAAAAATACTGCACGGGCGACGCGTCCGACAGGGAAAAATTCCAGAAATTCGCCGAGGCAATGCCCTACATGCTCCGCAACCCCATGTACCACTGGTGCCACTTGGAGCTTGCCCGCTTCTTCGGAATAGACGACATTCTCCTTTCGGGCGACACCGCCGAGGAAGTCTGGAACAGGGCGAACGAAGTTCTCCGTTCGGGGCTCGGCGCGCGCGAGTGCATGGCGCAAAGCAGCGTCGAGGCGGTCTGCACGACCGACGACATCGTCTCCGACCTTTCCTGCCACAAAAAATTGGAGGACGAAGGCTTCCCCGTCAAGGTGCGCCCGACTTTCCGCCCCGACAAGGCGTTCGCAATAGAGGGGCACGAGGCGTACATAAAATACCTCGACGCGCTCGAAAAAGTGTCGGGCGTGGAAATTAAATCCTACTACGACCTGATTGCGGCAATCAAAATCAGGCACGACTATTTCCACGAACACGGCTGCCGCGTCTCCGACTACGGCATCGAGACCGTCTGGTACAAAAACTCGTTCTACTACGAAGTGGAGGACACTTTCAAAAAGGCGATTTCGTCGCCCGAACATCTGGCGCACGAAGAAGTGGTTGCGTTCAAGTCGGCAATCCTCAACGAATGCGCGGCGATGGACTACGAAAGGGGCTGGGTTCGCCAGCTGCACATAGGGCCAATCCGCAACGCAAACAAGCCGATGTTCGAGAAGCTCGGCGCGGACGCGGGCTTCGACTCAATCGGAGAGTCGAACTACGCGACGCCGCTTGCAAAACACCTCAACAAAATCGCCGAAACGGGCACGCTCGGAAAGACAATCATCTACAACATCAACCCGAAAGACAACGAGATGATTGGCGCAATGCTCGGCAATTTTCAGGACTCCCTCTGCCCCGGGAAACTGCAACTCGGCGCGGCGTGGTGGTTCAACGACAGCTTCGACGGCATGCGCAGACAGCTCGAAGCGGTCTCCAACCTGTCGCTGCTGGGCAGGTTCGTGGGAATGCTTACGGACTCGCGCTCGTTCCTTTCGTACGCCCGCCACGAATATTTCCGCCGCATACTCTGCAACATGCTCGGAAAGGAAATGGAAAGCGGCTTTTTGCCGAAGGACATGGCGCTTGTGGGCAAGCTCGTTTCCGACATTTCCTACTACAACGCAAAGTCGTATTTCAATTTGTAGTATTTTTTGAAATTTCTTTGAAAGTCCGTTCCATTGGGGCGGACTTTTTTTTTTGACAATGCGGCGGTGAATCGCCAAATGTTGCTTATTTTAACTTTTATATATTATGGAGAAGAAAAACAAAATCAAAGTAGCGGCGTTTGCCGCATTGTCGATACTTTCGGCAACGGCGTTTGCCGAAAATCTCGTGCCGGACAAGCCTTCGAAAGGCCCGAACATCTGGTGCACTTGGGGGATACAGAACGGAATCGGCGGAGAACAGGCGGAAAAAGTGCGCGAAACCGTAAAGCGCGAAATAGCGTTCGAGGGCGACCAAGGCGGCGGCGCTGACTTTGCCCGCTCGTGCATTAACGAAGATTTGATATTCGGAGAAAACGGCTGGGCGAATTTTTGGCCCGAAATTCGCAAAGATGTCTATATGCTTCTCGACGACGGCTGGGACGTTCCGTACAACACGCCCGCGAAAAAATCCGACGCATTCGGCTCGTTCGAACTTGACGAGAAAAAATTCCCGTCTTGCACGGGCAATCCCGCGCAGCGGCTCAAAACACTCAACAAAATGCTGAAAGAGCGCGGCTGGCGCGGCGCGGGTGTTTGGGTTTCCGCGCAGGCAAAGGGAGAAACCCGCAATAGCAAACTTTCGCCCGAAGCGTTGCGCAAATATTGGAAAGAGCGCGTTTTGTGGAGCAAAAAGGCGGGTGTTTCATACTGGAAGGTCGATTGGGGCGTTCACGAACACGACCTCGAATTCAGAAAAATGCTTTCGCAACTTGCCGACAAGTACTATCCCGAGCTTTTTGTGGAGCATGCCGTTCCCACCGCGCCGTTTAACGATTTCGACGTAAGGAAAATGCGGGGTAGCGGCGAATTTTCGAAGACAAAGCCCAATGTTTTGTCGAATGTGGACGGCACGGTAAAATTCTCGAACGTATTCAGAACCTACGACGTGCTTCCCCCGATTGAATCTACAACCACTGTCGACCGCGCGGCGTACGAGCTTTTGAGCGGCCGAAAATCCGGCTCGCGGGCGATTCTTTCCGTCGAGAACAATATGTCGCTTTCGGTAGGCCTCGGGGCGGCTGTCGGCATTATGGACTGGGATAATGTCGTCCACGATAGCGGCGTGCGCTGGGGGGCAATCCGCGCGGTGCTTTGGCAGCGAATCGCGCCCGCAGTGCCGATGAAAGACCTCGAAATTTTCGTTTCCAAAGAACGCCTCGAAGATGTGTGGACATTCAAGCCCAATTCCGTTTGGTTCGTGGCGGCGTGGGGCAAGCCCGTAAAGCAGAGCGCGCCCGCGGTAGTTTCGCGCGGCATCGAAAATCCGAAAGTCAAGCCCCGCAACGGAATGCAGCCCTACGTTCAGGCTACGCTCCACCCCAATGGTTCGTTCGCCCTTTCTATGACTCCGCGAATGACGGCGGATTCCGACAGAATCTACACGCCATGCGCGGATGTCGATGTGAACCTCGACTGCCTTAACAGAAAAATCTGCCTGTTCGACGTCAACGGCGACATAAGCTTCAAACTCGGCACCGACAAGAAAGTGGAAGTTCTCGCACAGGATTTGCTCGAAAAAGAGGCAATCGACGTAAGCGACTCTGTGAAGATTTCGGACGGCAAACTTACCATTCCCGCAAGCCTCGGCAAGAAGATTGTCAAACGCCGCAATGGCGACCGGACGGAGGCCTATGTGCTGCTTGTCCGCGAAAAAAAATAGCCGCTGGTTGAAGATTTTTTTTCGACAACCGAAAGTTCGCGTAGGGCGCACGCCAGACGCGAACTTTTTTGTTGAAGCCGCCCGATTGTGTGTTATCTTGAAACGTTTAATAAAGTAAAGACAGCGATATGAAAAAAACGGCAAATAAAACGACTGCAAAGAAATCCGCACCCGCGCCCAAACTAATGAAGGGTACGGACGTAGTCGTAAGATGTCTCGAAAACGAGGGCGTGGACACGATTTTCGCATACCCCGGCGGCTCGATTATCGACATGCACAACGCCCTTACGCGCACGAAAAAAATAAGGGTTGTACTTCCGCGCCACGAACAGGGCGGCGGCTTTATGGCGCAGGGATACGCGCGTTCGACGGGCAAAGTGGGCGTCTGCATGGCGACAAGCGGCCCCGGCGCAATGAACCTGCTTACGGCGATTTCGGACGCGTACATGGACAGCGTTCCGCTTGTGGCAATCACGGGGCAGGTGTTCCAGTCGCTCATCGGCAAAAGCGCGTTTCAGGAAACCGACGTTTTCGGAATGACGCTGCCGGTTGTCAAACACAGCTACTTGGTGCTCGACGCAAACGACCTTCCGCAGACAATCAGGGAGGCGTTCCTTATCGCGAAGTCGGGACGCCCCGGGCCGGTGCTTATCGACATTCCCAAAGACGTGCAGCAGCAGATGGTCTCGCCCGATTTCGACGCAAAGCCCGACCTCCCCGGACTGCCGAAAATTCCGCATGCCTCCGACGAAGAGCTTGTAAAGCTTCTCGAAATGGTCTCGCAGGCGAAGAAGCCCGTAATCTACGCGGGCGGCGGAATCATCGCGGCGGAGGCGTCGAAAGAGCTTGACGCGTTCTCGAAATATTTCGGCATACCCGTGGCGAACACGCTCATGGGCATAGGCTCGGTAAACCCGCTCGAAGACAAAAACCTCTACTGGTTCGGCATGCACGGCACGTTCGCGGGCAACAGCGCGGTTCTCAATTCCGACCTCCTGCTTGCGTTCGGCACGCGTTTTAGCGACCGCATTACGGGCACGGTTTCCAAATTCGCGCCCCGCGCAAAAATCGTGCATCTCGACATAGATTTTGCGGAGCAGAACAAGAACGTAAAGGTTGCGCTCGGCGTCCACAGCGAAGTCAAGTACGCGCTCAAACGCCTGCTTGAGCTCGCAAAAAAAGGCAGGACACCCAAGCCCGACCTCTCCGAATGGCTCAATACAATCAAGTGCTGGAAAACGCGCTACCCCTATCCGTTCTCTTTCAACAAGCGCAGAAACCTCACATCGCAGGAGGCGATTTCCGCGCTCTACAAGGCGTCGGACGACAAGGTCGTGGTTACGACGGGCGTCGGGCAGCACCAGATGTGGACTCCGCAGAACTTCGTGTTCTCGAAGCCGCGCCAGTTCATCAGCTCGCTCGGCGCGGGCACGATGGGCTTCGGGCTTCCGTCGGCAATCGGCGTAAAGGCGGCGCGTCCCGAAGCGAACGTCGTGGACGTTGACGGCGACGGCTCGTTTCAGATGAACATTCAGGAAATGGCGACGGCGGTCGCGGAAAAGCTGCCCGTCAAGGTGCTTCTGCTCAACAACCAGTTCCTCGGAATGGTCATGCAGTGGGAGGACATGATGTACGGCGGCACGCGCGGCAATACCGACCTTTCCCTCGACCCGAACAATCAGGGCGGGCCCGACAACCTCGACGCAATCTACCCCGACTACCGCAAAATAGCCGAGGGCTACGGCTGGGCGTGCAAACGCGTGTCGAAGCGCGAAGAGCTTGATTCGGCAATGCGCGAAATGCTCGCCTCGAAGAAGCCCTACCTGCTCGAAGTGGTCGTAGAGCACGACGAACACGTTCTGCCCTTCATTCCCCCGGGCAAGTCGGCGCAGGACATCATCGTTGAATGCCAGTCGTGCCCGAAATTCAGGGGCTGCGAAATTGCAAAACACAAATAGAAAGGAATTATAATGAACGAAAACACTTTCGTAATTCTTAAAACAACACAGGGCGACATCAAGCTGAAGCTCTTCCCGAAAATCGCGCCCAAGGCGTGCGAAAACTTCGTTAAGCTCGCGCAAAAGGGCTACTACGACGGCATCATCTTCCACCGCGTAATCAGGGATTTCATGATTCAGGGCGGCGACCCCACGGGAAGCGGCTGCGGCGGACAGTCCGTCTGGGGACGCGCGTTCGAGGACGAGTGCGACCCCAACGTCGGCTTCGACAAGCAGGGACTTCTTGCAATGGCGAACGCAGGCCCCGGCACAAACGGCAGCCAGTTCTTCATCACGACAGTTCCCACGCCGTGGCTGCACATGCACCACACGATTTTCGGCGAAGTCGCCGAGGGCTACGAAGTCGTAAAGAAGATTGAAAACTGCGAAACGGGCTTCATGGACAAACCCGTCGAAGAGCAGAAAATTCTTTCGGCGGAAGTCGTCGAAGCGTAGCGCGGATTTTTCCGTTTTGAAGCGGCGTCGGGCGTTTTTCCCGCGCCGCTTTTTTTATATTTTGCCATTACACGCGGACAATACAATGCGCGTTAAGGGCAAGTCGCCCAAGGGCACCGTGAAGACGAAAGTCTGCGATATGTCGGGCGCGGGCAACTTCAAAAGCGGCGACCCCAAAACATTCTCGATATTCTTCTAACGCGCTCTCCGCGCGCCCCGACTCCAAAGCAAAAAACGCTCGGCGGCTTTTTATTTCCACTTCGGCTCTATTGCGGTTTCGGAGACGGGCGCGGCGTATCCGCGCAAAATTTCTGCAAGCGTAAGAACCGCAAGCTTCCCGACTTCGCTTTGATTTTTTATCGCTCCCGTTTCGGGCGAAAAATAGCGTTCGTCGTAGTGGAAGAATTTCGGCTTTTTTGACGGGCGCAAATCCGCGCTTTCGATTGTGTCGGAAATATCCGTCGAATAGCTGAAAACCGCGTCGGGCGAGTATCTGTTTATGTAGTCCGCAAGCCGCTTCAAATTGCCCTTTTCGCTGCGCCCGAAAAACAGCGGCGGAATCGGATGCGCGTTTTTGCACGCAAGCTGCGCGCGCAAAAAGCCGCCCGAAAATTTCCCGTTTTCGTAGGTGTCGGCAAAGCGCTCCACAACGAACCCGACGCGCCTGTATCCCGCGCGGATTATGCGCTCTGTGAAGCCGCGCGTAATCAAAAACCTGTCCATGTAGACCGACTTCGCCACGGGCGCGTTCGCCCGCACGCCCATCGAGACGAACTTGAATTTTCCGATGATTTTTTTAAAGCCTTCCGGAATGCTGTTCTTGTAGTAGTGCCCGAAAATAATCCCGCCGCGAATGCCCCTCGCCGACATGATTTTCTCGAACTTGCTTGGCGTGAAATTTTTTTCGCCGAGCCAAATGTCGCACACATTCAGCCCGAGCCGCTCCGCCTGCCGCTTTGCCGCCGCCACATACCTTGCTATTGCCGAGTAGGACTTCGACACGTCGCGCACGCTTTTTGTGTTTACAAATGCGACCGTCTCGATGTTCGGGCGCGATGTCCTCACCGCCGACATTGCGCGTGAAAGCGGCTCGTTCCGCCTGTATCCGCACTTGTCGGCGGCGGCGCGTATTTTTGCCCGAAGTTTTTCGGACACATATCCCGAACCCGACAGCGCGCGCGACACGCTGCTTGCGGAGCATTTTGCAAGCGCGGCAACGGCTTCGAGGTTTTTTCTCTTACTGGGCATGTCGGTATTTTTTTTAGCGCAATTTTAAATTCAATTTTGCAAAAAATTATAAATGCGTCAAATGCAATATGCAACGGTTGCATATTTTTAAGCCTTGAAAAGTTTGACGCCGCGCGTCGGCGGTGCGATTCTCGCTTGAAGAAAGGTTTTGCGTTATGATGAAATTTACGACACTCGTTTTTTTTGCATTTTTGCTTTTGTCTGCTGCGGGGCTTTGTGCCGCCGAGTTTGACGGCTTTCGCTGCGGCATGGGCGTAGGCGGCTGGCTGACAAACTACAAGCGTCCGAATGTTCTGCCCGACGACCAAAAGTTTAAAATCACCGTCGGCGACCTCGAACATTTCGAATCGTACATTGCCGAAACCGATGTCGCATACATAGCGTCGCTCGGCTTCGACCATGTACGCTTGGGCTTCGACCAAATCGTCGTGGAGGAGTCGCCGCGCGTCTACCGCGAGTCCGCAATGCGGCAGATGCAGAATTTTGTAAAATGGGCAAAGGCGCACAAGCTGAACGTCGTGCTGAACTTGCACAAGGCGGTCGGCAACTATTGCGACGTTCCCGAGAGCGCGACGCTCCTCGATTCTCCCGAACTGCGCGCGCGCTTTGTCGCGTTGTGGGTTGAGATGGAGCGCAGGTTTGCGTCCGAGCCGCAGGTTGCGTTCGAGCTTCTCAACGAGGTTCTGAACGTGCCGCCCGAAAAATGGAATTCGCTTGCGGCGGAAACGGTGGCGGCAATCCGCGCGGAAAACCCGACGCGCAAAATAATCGTCGGCTCCACGTCGTGGAATTCCGCGTGGCGGCTCAAAGACCTGCGGCTCTTCGACGACCCCAACGTAATCTACACATTTCATTTTTACGAGCCGTATGTCTTCACCCACCAGCGCGGCGTTTTGCAGGCAAAGCCGCTTGCCTACAACAGGGTTATGCGCTATCCGTCCGACATCAAGCCGTATGCGGAGTTTTCCGAATTTTGCGGAGACAAAAACCCCTACGGAAGCGCGGAGCGCATGGACAGGGCGTGGCTCGAAAAAATGCTCTCGCCGGCAATCGCGTTCGCAAAAAAACACCCCGAAAAAATTTTGTGGTGCGGCGAATTCGGGACAATCCGCCACGCGCCGAAAGAGTCGCGCGAAAACTACATGCGCGACGTAATTTCAATCCTCAAAGAAAACGGAATTTCCTATTGCGTCTGGAATTATCTTAGCACACCCAACGACGGCAACAGGTTCAGCCTTGTGGACGACGACACGCGGAAAATTCTTTCGACGGAGCTTGCGGAAATTCTCGTCGGTCGCGCAAAGTGATTCGCCGCAGTCGGCGGTTTTTCTCGGCGTTAGAATTTGCTTGCAGTCGGGGGCGGGCGTGGCACACTCTTGCCTACAACAAGGATTATAGGACACCCCAATTTATGACCAAACGAACAAGGCTGAAATCGACTACTCCCGACGATACGTCGTTGCGCCGTTCGAGCGTTTACCGCGAATTTCTCGCGGAGCGCGAGGAAATTCTCAAACACAAATGGCTCGAATCCGAAAAGGCGGGGCATGACATCGGCTACGACAGAGCCCTTCTCGATTGGATTATGAACCATCGCGAAAAGTGGCGCGCCGCACACCGCGCGGAGTCGAAATAAAAACAAATGAAACGCCCGAAATCGGGTGTTTTTTTGTGTCTTTGCGCGGCGGTTTTGCAAGTTTGCGCCGACGTTTTTTTTGATGTGGGGTGAAGTTTGCCGCGCTCTTTTGCGGCGTTTCCGCGCGGTAGGAATAGGCAAACAGGACGGGGCGGATTTCCACCGCAGCACAAAAAATCCCGACAGATTTTGCCGTCGGGAATTGTCCGGAAATTGCCTTTTTCAACGCCTTGGCTTTGCGCGGTTATTTTGCCGCCGCCTGCTTTGCGTTTTTGTTTCTGTATTTTTCGACGAGCTTTTTTATGCCGAAGTATGTAATCGGCGTCATCGCCGCCGCGAACACGAAGCCTCCCGCAAAGAAAGCCGCAACGAGGTTTCCGCCGAGCGCGAGCAGCGAGTTCCAATCCTGCTTGTCGAGAACTTCCGACATCGCGCTTGTGATGTCGCCGTACGAAAGCGGGTTGCCAATCAGCATCGAGCCGAAATAGCATTGCAGCGGGTAAATCAGGAAAATCGTGAAGTGGTTTGTGATGAACGTTCCCACGACCGCCCCGATTTTGCTTCCGCGCAGCAGAAACGCCGCGGGCACGGAGAAGAAAAGCTGCACGCCGAACGGCAGCAGGCAGCCGAAAAACATTCCCACCGCCCAGCCCCGCGCGATGTATTCGGGCGACGCCTTTTCGTGCACGATTTTGCGGTAGAGTTGGAGGTATTTCCTTTTTATGTATCTTTTCAAGAGTGTTTCTCCCGTTTGACTTTACGGCAAGCCGCCGATATTCGAAGTGGAAAAATCGAATATCGGCGGGCGCGTGTCAATTTATTTCGCAGCTATCGTCGAAATGAAGTATCCCGCGACGAGCGCGGTGCCGATAACCCCCGCGACGTTCGGGCCCATTGCGTGCATGAGCAGGAAGTTCGACGGGTCGGCTTTTTGTCCCTCGATTTGCGAGACTCTTGCCGCCATGGGCACCGCCGAGACTCCCGCCGAGCCGATGAGAGGGTTGATTTTGTCTTTGAGGAACAGGTTCATGCACTTTGCCATGACGACCCCCGCCGCCGTGGAGAAGCCGAACGCCACGACGCCCAGCGCGAGAATCGAAAGCGTTTCGACGCGTATGAATCTGTCGCCCGTCATCGTGATGCCGACCGACGTTCCGAGGAAAATCGTCGTTACATTTATAAGCTCGTTTTGCGCCGCCTTGCTGAGGCGTTCGCAGACGCCGCATTCGCGCAGGAAATTGCCGAGCATGAGCATGCCGACAAGCGCGGAGACGTCGGGCACAAGCAGAATGCAGGTGATTGAAACCACGAGCGCAAACACGAGCTTTTCCACTTTTCCTACCTTGCGCATGCTCTTCATTCTGATTTTGCGTTCCGCCTCGGTTGTGAGCGCGCGCATAATCGGCGGCTGGATAATCGGCACAAGAGCCATGTAGCTGTACGCGGCGACGGCAATCGGCGCAAGCAAATCGGGCGCGAGCTTGTTGGTTATGAAAATCGAAGTCGGCCCGTCCGCGCCGCCGATAATGCCTATTGACGCGGCTTCGGGAGCGGTGAATTTAAGGAACATCGCGCCGATGAATGTCGCGAAAACCCCGAACTGCGCCGCGCCGCCGAGAATGAGCGTCTTGGGGTTTGCGATAAGCGGGC
>OGFM01001759.1_pt1 | contig 12404 bp, 7 predicted proteins | sample 1570871 | NCBI WGS metagenome assembly OGFM01 (sample SAMEA2581957, study PRJEB24529) | metagenome | biome: Human gut stool | place: China | collected 2011
GAGCAGTTGCACGCCTTCTACAAAGGACGGACGGTGGTGGTCGTGGCGCATCGACTAAGCACGGTACCTGACGCGGACAAGATCGTGGTGCTGGACAAGGGACGCATCGTGGAGGAAGGGACGCATCAGGAACTCACGGCCTTGCGGGGGACTTATTATAAGTTGGTGAAGAATCAGTTGGAGCTTGGGAATTGAGAATTGAAAATTGAAAATTAGTTGGAGAAGAGAAATAAGGACATAGAACTGAGGAGCGAGGAGGTACAGGAGGTGATGGGGCAAGTGCCGGCCTGGATCGTACGGTGGGGGATAACGCTGTTATTCCTCGTGGTCGTGACATTGCTGGTGGGAAGCTGTTTCTTCAAATATCCTGACGTGATCACGGCAGACATGACATTGACGGGGCAACATCCCGCGACGGCGGTAGTGACACGGGCAGCGGGAAAGATACAGGAGCTGCTCGTCAGGGATAATCGCCCGGTAAGGCAGGGGGATTGGCTGGCGGTCATAGAGAATCACGCCGACACGGACGATGCCATCTATCTGGATAAGGCGTTGGAACGATCCGGAAGCGACGTGGATAGCCTGGACAAGGCATTATCAAAGTACAAGGAGCTATCGCTGGGTGATATGCAAGCGGCTTACTCGGGACTACTCTCGGCGCTCCATGCCTGCATCAATTACAGGGAGATCGATTATTATCCGCAAAAAATGACCTCCATCCGCAAACAGATAGCGTTGTATAAGGCTTACTATAACGAGACCGAACGGCAGCGGAAGACCCTCTCGGAGCAATTCGCCTTGACAAGGCGGCAATACGCCCGGGATTCATTATTGTATAGCCGGTCCGTGATTTCCTCCTACGAGCATGAGACCGCACGGGCTTCCCTGCTGCAAAGCCGTTATTCGCTGGAAGGGGCGGCAGCCTCGGCCGAGAATCTCCGGATACAGATCGGGGAGCAAGAGCAATCCTTGCTGGATCTGACGCTGGAGCGGAGCGAGAAAGAATTTACGCTACGGCAGGAATTACAGACCGCCCGGGAACAATTGCTGAACAGCATGAACGAGTGGAGGTTACGTTATTGCCTCATCGCCCCGGTAGGGGGTGTCGTAACTTTCACTAAGTACTGGAATGAGAACCAGTATATCCCATCCGGAGAGGTGGCTTTCACCGTCGTGCCGCAAGGCGAGGGCCGGCTGGTGGGGAAGGTGCGCATACCGATAGCACGCTCGGGAAAAGTCCGGAGAGGCCAGCGGGCGATCGTCCGTTTCTCCAATTACCAACGGGAGCCTCTCGGTAAAGTAAAGCGCCTGGTACTAAACGGCGGATATCGATTTTCCAGAGGGCCTGAGAACCAATTACGGTATCGACCTGCCCGTCTCGCCCGAGACGCAAGCCTCCGCAGAGATCGTAACGGAAGAATTACGCCTGATCGAACGATTCTTCCTCCCGATCAAACGGATCGTGAAAGAAGGATTTTAGTGTAATATTATCCATTCTTTCCTATGCGTTTATCACAGATGTCACGAGTGACAGAGTTCGCCGCAGACTATGTCATTCAACTTCTATTACAAATTCTTACAATTAAGACAGCTCCTTATGAAAAAATTTTATTTTATTACGCTTAGTTTTTGAAAAAACTTATTGTACCTTTGCCCTAATCACTCAATAAAGGTATAACCATGACAACTAAGTTCTTGCTCTCGTCCGATGACAATACTCGCAGTGGCCTTCTGAAAAAGAAGATCATACATTATTATATGGCCAATGGAGACGCTACTATAGCGGAGGTATGTAAAGAAATGAATCTCAGTATCCCCACCGTCACTAAGCTAATTAGCGAATTACAAGAGGACGGTTATATACTCGACTTTGGAAAACAAGAGACTAGCGGAGGGCGTAAACCTAGTATTTACGGGCTCAATCCCGTATCCGGCTATTTTGTGGGCGTAGATATACTGAAAGATCAACTGAATCTAGCCATATTAGATTTTAAAGGAGATAAGATCCGCATTGAGCAGAATATCCCTTATACACTCGAAAACACACCAGCCGCTTTAGACCATCTTTGCGAATGTATCAATGAATTTATAAACTCGTTGCCGATCCCAAGGGAAAAGATATTAAGCATTGGCATTAATATATCCGGACGGGTAAATCCTTTCGCCGGATATAGCTATAGCATTTTTTACTTTGAGGAGAAGCCCTTGCCTCAAATCCTTGAGGAAAAACTACATATAAAGATCTATATAGAGAATGACACCCGTTCCATGGCTTACGGCGAATATCTTCAAGGAGTCGTAAAAGGAGAGAAAAATATCCTATTCATCAATATATCTTGGGGATTAGGTATCGGTATCATCATAGACGGCAAGGTTTATTTCGGGAAATCAGGCTTCTCCGGAGAATTTGGGCACTTCAGCTTCTTCGAGAATGAGATTCTTTGCCATTGCGGTAAAAAAGGATGCCTCGAGACTGGAGCTTCCGGTTCTGCCCTGTACCGTACCCTCCTTGAGCGGTATAAAGAGGGTAGCAACACCATATTGGCCAGTAAAATCGATGCCGGGGAATACATCGGACTCTCTGACTTGATCGACGCTATTCACAAAGAGGATATGCTATCTATTGAGATACTGGAGGAGATCGGTTTTAATCTAGGTAAAGGAATAGCAGGATTGATGAACATTTTCAATCCAGAACTGGTCGTACTGGGTGGGCCCTTGTCGCAAACGGGAGAATATTTAAGTCTACCTATTAAAAGTGCCGTTAGGAAGTACTCTTTAAACTTGGTAACCCGTGATACACAGATCAAAGTATCCAAATTAGGTGAAAGAGCGGGCATATTAGGGGCCTGCCTGCTATCTCGATCTAAAATTCTAGGTATGATTTAACAACCATTTCAAAGGAATTAAATAAAAATCAAATAATTATTTCATTTTCTTGATAAAATATTGGTTTATTATTAAAATATTTTATTTATATTTGCATCGTAATTAAAATCAGAGGTTAAAACTCATAAAAATAACGCAGGTATGGATAAAATTAAAGGACTGATCGATGCTCCCTTCACTCCGTTCCATGAGAACGGGGAAGTTAATTACGAGCCAATTGAAGCTTATGCGAAACTTCTTGTGAAAAACGGACTGAAAGGCGTGTTCATCAATGGTTCTTCCGGAGAAGGTTATATGCTGACAGAGGAAGAACGCATGAAATTGGCCGAGAAATGGATGGAAGCAGCTCCGGAAGGCTTTAAGGTAATTGTGCACGTAGGTAGCACATGCGTTAAGTCTAGTCGTAATTTAGCGGAACATGCTCAAAAGATCGGCGCTTGGGGTATTGGCGCTATGGCTACCCCTTTCCCTCGTATCGGTCGAATTGAGGAATTGGTAAAGTACTGCGAGGAGATCGCTTGCGGCGCTCCTGCCTTACCGTTTTACTACTATCATATCCCTGCGTTTAACAACGCTTTCCTCCCTATGCTGGATTTCTTAAAAGCAGTAGACGGGCGTATCCCTAATTTCGCCGGTATCAAATATACATACGAGAGCTTATACGAATACAATCAATGTCGTTTATACAAGGATGGTAAATTCGACATGTTGCACGGACAGGATGAAACGATTCTTCCTTGCCTTGCGATGGGTGGAGCGCAAGGAGGTATCGGTGGTACCACAAACTATAACGGAAAAGAATTAACCGGTATCCTAGAGGCTTGGGCAGCCGGTGACTTAGAGACAGCTCGCGAGAGACAAAACTTCTCTCAGGAGGTTATTAATGTTATCTGCAATTACCGTGGTAATATCGTCGGAGGAAAACGCATCATGAAATTGATCGGATTAGATCTCGGCAAGAACCGTACCCCGTTCCGGAATATGACGGACGAAGAAGAGGCCGCAATGAAAGCGGAATTAGAGGCTATCAATTTCTTTGAAAGATGTAATAAATTCTAAGGTATGGCAGCGTTTGACAATTTATCTAATCCATCGGAATATCTAGCTTATTGGGGCAAGACCTATCGGAATGAGCTTCTTTCCAATATTCTTCCTTTTTGGATGAAATACGGACTGGACAAAGAGAACGGCGGTTACTTTACTTGCGTAGACCGGGATGGTACTCTGATGGACTCCACTAAATCCGTTTGGTTCCAAGGACGATTCGCCTTTATCTTGGCATATGCCTATAATCACATTGAGAAGAACGAAGAATGGCTGAGAGCCTGTAAAAACGGTATCGATTTCATCGAGAAACATTGTTTTGATACGGACGGACGTATGTTCTTCGAGGTGACAGCGACAGGCATCCCTGTACGTAAACGCCGTTACGTATTCTCCGAGACTTTCGCGGCGATCGCTATGGCCCACTATGCATTGGCATCAGGTGACAAAGGCTATGCCGAGAAGGACGTGAACTTATTCAAGCAAGTATTGCACTATAAGAATACCCCGGGATTATTGGAGCCTAAATTTCGTGAAGGTCTCGTGGCGAAAGGCCATTCTTTCTGCATGATACTGATCGATACGGCGGCACGCATCCGTGAGGCCATAAACGATCCCATACTTACACAACAAATCGATGATTCCATAGCCGAGTTACGCCGTGATTTCATGCATCCCGAATTCAAGGCTATCTTGGAGACAGTAGGACCCAACGGTGAGTTTATCGACTCTATCGCCGGGCGTACCATCAATCCCGGCCACTCCATCGAGACCGCATGGTTTATCTTGGAAGAGGCCAAATACCGAGGATGGGACCCCCAACTGAAAGAGATGGGTTTACAAATCCTCAACTGGTCTTGGGACTGGGGCTGGGATAAGACGTACGGCGGAATCAACTATTTCAAGGATTGCAAAAACTTCCCTCCCCAAGAGTATTGGCACGACATGAAGTTTTGGTGGCCACAATGCGAGGCGGTTATCGCTACGCTTTACGCCTACCAAGCGACTGGCGACGCCAAATATCTCGAAATGCACAAACTAATAAACGATTACACATTTAATCATCTCCCCGACAAAGAATATGGGGAATGGTATGGCTACCTACACTTCGATGGTAGTGTCTCTCAATCTGCCAAAGGCAATCTATTCAAAGGTCCGTTCCACATTCCTAGAATGCTTCTCAAATGTAGTTTACTCTGCGACGAAATTCTTTCTAAATAACTTTATCTAAAATACTGAAAATTGGTCAATTGACATCAGGGGTCACAACCGTGGCTCCTGATGTTTCTAAGGCTTTGTTTTCCTTTTTATTTTCCTCAATCAAATGAAAAATAAGAAATTATATCCTTGGATCGTAGTCGGTTTACTATGGGTTGTCGCCTTACTGAACTATATGGATCGCCAGATGCTATCAACCATGAAATCAGCTATGATGGTGGATATCGTGGAACTAGAGTCTGCGGCGAACTTCGGACGTTTGATGGCAGTCTTCCTCTGGATCTACGGATTCATGAGCCCTGTAGCCGGTATGGTGGCAGACAGGGTAAACAGGAAGTGGCTAATCGTGGGTAGCTTATTTGTCTGGTCCTTCGTGACTTTGATGATGGGGTATTGCACGGATTTCAATCAGATCTATTACCTACGTGCCTTGATGGGGGTCAGTGAGGCCCTGTATATTCCTGCCGGATTATCGCTTATCACAGATTATCACCAAGAGAAAACACGGTCATTAGCCGTAGGTATCCATATGACAGGTCTATACGTAGGCCAAGCCTTGGGAGGATTCGGAGCTACGGTGGCCAGCGCTTATACGTGGGAAACGACTTTCCATTGGTTTGGTATCATCGGCATCGCTTATAGCGTGGTCTTGATCATCTTCTTACACGATAAGAAAGATCATGTAGAACAAGCCGTAAAACTGGAAAATTATCCGAAAGAGAATCCGATTTCCGGTGCGTTTAAAGGATTAGGGATGTTATTCACGAACATCGCTTTTTGGATCATTCTTCTTTATTTCGCCACGCCGAGCTTACCGGGTTGGGCGACAAAGAACTGGCTCCCTACCCTATTCGCTGAAAATCTCTCGTTGGATATGTCCGAGGCCGGTCCGTTATCTACATTCACGATCGCTATCTCTTCCTTTATAGGGGTAATCGCCGGAGGTATTTTATCCGATAAATGGATCCAGCGGAATGTCCGGGGACGTGTATACACAGGCGCCATTGGTTTGGCATTAACGATACCCTCTCTCCTATTACTAGGATTTGGGCACAACTTCCCGATGATTATCGGCGGTGGTCTTTGCTTCGGTATCGGTTATGGTATATTCGACGCCAATAATATGCCTATCCTTTGCCAATTCATCTCCCCCCGTTATCGGGCTACAGCCTATGGAATTATGAATATGACCGGTGTATTTGCCGGAGCCGCCATCACGGATATACTAGGAAAATCTACCGACGCTGGTAATCTTGGCCATGACTTCGCCATGCTAGCCGGATTGGTACTCATCGCACTTTTAATCCAAGTGATCTTCTTACGTCCGAAAGTCGCTAATATGACCGACGAATGCTAATTAATCTCATCCAATAAACTAAATAAACAACAAAAAAGTAATTCATTATGAAGAAGAATCTACTGCTCTTAATGCTTGCGCTCCTACTTCCGGCATTTATGTACGGACAAGAGCAGACAGTCTCCGGAACAGTGCTGGATACCTACAACATGGGTGTCCCCGGTGCGTCTATCGTTGAAAAAGGCACGACAAATGGAACGATTACCGATTTCGACGGTAATTACACTCTCACCGTATCCAACAAGAACGCCACATTAGTATTTTCTTTCATTGGGTACAAGACACAAGAAGTTCCAGTAGCCGGAAAGGCCAAAGTAGACGTGATCCTACAAGAAAACGCCGAACAGCTAGACGAAGTAGTGGTAACCGGTTACGGTGGCTCACAAAAGAGAGCGACCTTGACAACCTCTATCTCTAAATTGGATAACGCCGTACTGGAAAATGCAGCTATGGCCAATGCCGGACAATCTTTACAAGGTACGGTTTCCGGTTTACGCGTAGTAAACATAAGTGGCCAGCCGGGTAAAGACCCCAATATCGTACTTCGTGGTGGAGCTACCATGACCGGAAAAGACAATGGAGCTTTGGTAGTGGTAGACGGTATCGTTCGTAACTCTTTGGCAGATATCAACCCTTCAGATATCGAGTCCATCCAAGTATTAAAAGATGCTGCCTCAACGGCCATTTATGGAGCACGTGCGAATGGCGGTGTAATCCTTGTCACGACCAAACGGGGAAAAGAAGGCGTAGCTTCCGTTTCCTATAAATTTAAAGGAGGAGCAAACTTCGCCCGTACAGGATATGATTACTTGAACGCAGAGGACTATATCTATTATAATCGCTTAGGATACAAGCGAACCGGACGTTCGGGTATCGATAACCAAATGGGCTATGGAGTTGGTAACGATTTATTCGACATTCGCTATCTAGATGACACGACGAAAGGTCTGTTAAACGAAGGTTGGCAACAAATGACAGATCCCAATGATCCTACAAAGCAACTTTTATTTAAGGATTATTCAGGCCAATTGAAAGATGCAGCTTTCAAAGACCCCTCATTCACGCAAGATCATTATTTGAACATTACAGGCGGTAACGATAAGGGTACTTTCGCTGCTAGTTTAGGTTATTACAAAGAAGATGGTTTGATCAAAGGTACTAGTTACGAACGCTTCTCCGGAACGTTAAACGGTTCCTATAAAATATTCCCGATCTTAACTGTAAACGGCGGGGCGACTTACACTTGGTCTCGTACGCCGGGATTATGGATCGGTCAATACGAGTTCTTCTATCGTACGATGAGCCAACGCCCAACTTGGAACCCCTATATGGAAGATGGATCTCCCGCTTCCGGTTTCGGTACCGGTGATGGTAATCCTCTTTACTACAAGGACAAGCTAACGAATACAAATGGAATCCGTCGTTCAACATACAACATAGGTTTCGATTTGCAAATCATTCCCGAGAAATTAGTATTAAAGGCTAATAGCGCTTTGTATCACGTAGATAATCAAACGGATAAATTTGATAAAGCCTATCAACAACAGAACTCTAGCACACCGAACCTAACGCGCCAGGCTGAAGCGAAATATGTAAAGGAAAATCAACAGCAACATAGTGTGACCTTGACATATTCTGATAGTTTCAAGGACAAGCACAATTTGGAAGCCATGGTCGGCGGTGAGTATTTCAATTGGCATCAATATACGTTAAACGCCAAGACTCAAAATTCACCTTCGGATGATATCCCAACCTTGAACGCAGGAAGTAACCGTACGTATTCATACAGTTACAAACAAGGCTATCGTATCCTTTCCGGCTTCGCTCGTGTAAACTATAACTACAACCTCAAATATCTGTTGTCTGTTGTAGCTCGTTATGATGGTATCTCCAAACTGAGCGACCACCGTTGGGGTTTCTTCCCGGGTGTCTCCGCAGGTTGGAACATCATGGAGGAAGATTTCTTCAAGGACTCCAAATTAGCGGATATTATCTCGAACCTGAAACCACGTGTCAGCTATGGTGTAAACGGTAATGTAAACGGATTAGGCTATTATGACGTATACGGTAGTTACGGACAAAAAGACAAAGACGGAAATATCATAACAAACTACAACAATTCCGTTGGTTTTTACAATGACCAATTGGTTAATAGCGGTTTACGTTGGGAGCAAAGTAAGTCTTTCGAAGTAGGTCTGGATATAGGTTTCTTCAATAACCGCTTAAGCTTTATCTTAGACTATTATAACCGTACGACTTCCGATTTGTTGACTGATCTGGATTTGCCTAATTACACGGGATTCAAAAGTATCAAAACCAACTTAGGAACACTGCGTAACCAAGGTTTTGAGATGGAGGTAAAAGCTAACATCTTAAATAATGTAGGAGGTTTCAGTTGGGACGTAACAGCTAACTTATCTACGGTAGCCAACAAGATCATCAAGCTTCCGGCAAACGGAAACGAGAACAACCGCCAAGGTGGATACCAAGTATGGGATCCGAAAAAAGGCGAAGTCGTTTGGGTTGGCGGAAAACAAGAAGGAGGAAAGCTGGGTGACTTGTTCGCATTCAAGCAAGATCACATTTTCAAAGATTGGGATGACGTAAAAGCAAACGCAAATAATCGTTATGACGCCATTGGTGAATTATATGGTCCAGCGGCATGGGAAGCCCTGAAAGACAAAACCGGAAAACAACAAATCGAGCCGGGTGACGTATGTTGGGCCGATTTGAATGGTGACGGTGTCATCAACAATCTAGACCGTGTGAAGGTAGGCAATATCTTCCCGAACGTAACAGGAGGTTTCTCTACCACCGTTTCTTACAAGGATTTCTCTTTATACGCCCGTTTCGACTACGCATTAGGCCATACATTGTATAACGACTTGGCCGCACGCTCTATCGGACAATACCAAGGTTCATTTAACATCATCGACATGGTTAAACAAAGCTGGTCTGAAGAGAACACGAATACGGATATCCCGAAATTCTACTATGCGGATCAATTGAGCAAAAAGAATATCACCCGCTCCAACAACGGACTTACGGCTGTAGATAACAACAGCTCACGATTCTATGAAAAGGGTGATTACTTGGCACTTCGCGAGATCACATTGACATGGAACTTACCGAAAAGATGGATCAATAAAGCGTTTATGTCAAACGCCTCTGTTTATGTCACCGGACAAAATCTGTGCTACTTTACCGGTTATTCCGGAGTATCACCAGAACCAGCCGTAGATACCTATTATGGTCAAGGCATCGACAATGGTAGATATCCGACTCCTAAGACTGTCCTTATGGGTGTATCTGTAACTTTCTAATTAACGCATAAAAATTAAACATCATATGAAAAAGATATTTATAACCTTTATGGTGGCTGTGTCCTTGTTGACATTCAATCGATGCACCTCGTTGGACATGGAGCCAGTCAGCAGTATTTCCGATGCTAACTATTGGAAATCATCGGACCAATTCAAGGCATTCAATACAGGTCTGCATTCCTTGCTTCGCTTACGTAGCTATAATATATTCGTACTGGGTGAACCACGTGCCGATATTTATGGCGACCAGCCTTTCGGAGGTGAAGCCACTCAAGGCGTAGAACGATATCCGTATAATACGATCAACGCTGAATTTACGGGCATCAGCAATTTTGGAGATTTCTATGAGACAATCAACCAATTAAACCTCATGATCCGTAAGACCAACGAGACTACCTTATTAGATGAAAATGAGAAGAACTACTTCTTAGGTGAAGCATATGGTATGCGTGCGTATATTTATTTCCATCTATTACGTTCATGGGGAGATGTAATTTTGGTAACCGAACCTACTCTAGGTAACGAACTGGATATCTCTCATTTGGAAAAAGCGGCGTCTCCAGCAAGTGAGGTCATGGACCAGATCAAGAAAGACATTGACGCTTCCGTCAATGCTTTCGGTAGTGATTATTCTTACAAATATGGAAAAGGCTACTGGTCTAAATCAGCCACATTGATACTAAAAGGTGAAGTTTATTTATGGAGTGGTCGCCAAATGGGTGGAGGTACAGGAGATTATTCTACCGCCAAGGCTGCTTTGCAAGATCTTCAACAAAACGGCAACCTAAAGCTACAGGATAAGTTTACTGATGTATTCGCCTATGGGAATAAGGAGAATAGCGAGATCATCTTCGCTTTCAAGAGTATCAAAGATGAATTCACCATGTGGAAAGATTATAATTGGCGAAACAACATGGTTCCGCAACGTGAATACATGGCAAACTATTGCGATGAATCAGGAACCCCATTCATGGAAATTCCGGGTTATAATTTCCACGGTTTAATGCGTTACCAAGTTAAGAAAGATCATTACTGGAAAACTTTCCGCGAAAATGATTCCCGTCTGACAGGAACCTTGAAAGCTGTTTATCAAAAACAGGAAGACGGAAGCATAAAGTACATCGCTCCATTCGCATACAAATTCCAAGGAACAACATTGGAGGGTAGCAACGAACGTAACTGGCTGGATGATTATCCTATTTACCGTTATGCCGATGCCCTGTTACTACTAGCCGAGGCTAAAGCTCTCTTAGGAGAAGATCCTTCCACGGAGATCAATGCCGTACGCGAGCGTGCTTACGGTTCTGAATATTTCAACGCACATAAAAACGAGGTCGCTTATCCGAATGACAAGGGAAGTTTCTATAACGATAACCCATTTGAGGGGGGCGATGAGAACGTGATGGAAGCTATATTGAAAGAACGGCTGCGCGAGTTCTTCTTCGAGGGCAAGCGTTGGTATGACTTGAGACGTTTCGGTAATCAATATGTCTTGAAATACACGACCGCACAAGAGTCCCGTCTTTTGTGGCCGATCAACGAGGATGCATTGACAAACAATCCCGCATTGAAACAGACTCCCGGATACTAATCGTACATAGGTTTAAGGCGATTGGATATAACTAGGTTTTTGGCACGAATTCCAAAGGGGCTTTGTTCATATGAATGAATATCGCTACCTTTGGAATTCACATATCTATTAATTTCAACCTACAAACAAAAAACATCATGAAAAAAACTTTCCTGTATTTCTGCCTTCTTTTCATCGTACAAACGGCTTTTGCGGCAGACAGTCTTTATGTGCGAGAGCAACAAATCCCCATCTTGATAGACCGGATCGACAATGTACTTTACGAGATGCGGATACCGGCCCAAAAAGGGGATGTATTAAACGAGATCACGATACAGATCGGAGACAATGTCAATCTGTCGGACATCCAAGCGATACGTCTATTTTATAGCGGAGTGGAAGCTCCATCCCGCAAAGGGGAACATTTCAGTCCCGTTACGTACATATCCAGCCATATACCGGGAAATACCCGTAAGGCTCTTGAATCTTATTCCGTACGGCAAGATGAGGTTACCGCCCCCTTGTCGCGCACGGTAAAACTAACCTCTAAACAACCGATGCTTAAAGGCATCAATTATTTCTGGGTAAGTATCCAGATGAAGCCAGAGACTTCCTTATTGGCAAAAGTAGCGACTACGATACCTAACGCCCAGATCAACAACAAACCGATCGACATCACTTGGAAAGGAAAGGTGGACGAACGCCATGTAGGTATCGGCGTACGCCAAGCCGGGGATGACGGATCGGCGGCCTTCCGCATCCCGGGATTAGTGACGACGAATAACGGAACATTACTCGGAGTCTACGATATTCGCTATAATAGCAGCGTGGACCTGCAAGAGAAAATCGATATCGGAGTAAGCCGCAGTACCGATAAGGGACAAACTTGGGAACCGATGCGAGTAGCCATGACTTTCAAACAAACGGATGGCCTGCCCCACGGACAAAACGGCGTGGGAGACCCATCGATCTTGGTAGACGAAAAGACCAATACGATCTGGGT
>OGFM01001765.1_pt1 | contig 12380 bp, 25 predicted proteins | sample 1570871 | NCBI WGS metagenome assembly OGFM01 (sample SAMEA2581957, study PRJEB24529) | metagenome | biome: Human gut stool | place: China | collected 2011
AGTGTAACACAATATAATATAATATAATAGTGGTATTAAAATTATACCAGAAATAATACATATATTATATTATAAAAGAAGTAATTTCATTACTTCGTATTCAAGCACTTCGTGCTTTCATACTCGTAATGAAATTACTTCTTAGCCGCCGATAATTTTGCAAAATGTCGAAAAAGTGTAACACAATATAATATAATATAATAGTGGTATTAAAATTATACCAGAAATATTACATATTATACTATATTATATTATATAACTATTATATAATAATAATAATATAGGTAATGTATCATACCTTCGGTATGATACATTACCTTAGTGTAAATTAAAATGAAGAGTTTTATGCGGGGTGGGGTATTTAGTAGTTGAATCCGCTTTGTTTTAGAGGGACTTTTGTTTAATTTTAAAATATCAAGGAACGTTTTAAAAAATGATTTGAAAATTTTAAGGTTTAAATAAATTAGGAAAGTTTTTCGGAAGGTATGAGAAAAAGTAAGGAAAGAAGTATGATATATTTAGAGAATGGCAAAGAGTATTACTGAATAATAACAAAGAGTTAGAGAGTTTTGTTAAAAACGAGTTATGGTTTTTTGGTTAGAAGAATATGTAAGAGAGTATTTAAATTATAAGAGAAGTATGGGAGTGCGGAATTGAATTTAATTAAAGTGCTTCCGCATTTAAAAAGCAAGGTTAAATAAAAATTGCGGGTTACAGAATTACTTAAATAAAATTATTAAAGTTTTGCGTGAGGAGTTTGATTTTGGAGAGAATTAAGGGTAGCTTTAATAAAATATAAAGATTGGATTAAAGGTGCGTAAGGTTAAGATAATAAAATATTTTAGAATTAGAGGGAATTGATGATAGGTTAATAAAAATAATAAGACTGAGTAAAGAGAATTTAATGTTTGGATTAAGAGAAAGTATAAGTTAGATTAAGAGAGAAGAAGGTTGAAGTATATAAAATAATAAGCGGAAGTGAGGATTTTGAGATTGGGTTAAGAGAGGAGTGAGATTAGAGTGAGAGAGCGTAGAATTGGAGTGTAGAGAGGATGAGAGTGAGGCGTGAGTGGAGAAAGGATAGAGCGAGGCTGAAAAAATGCGAGAAAAAGGTGAAAAAAATTGTGAGAGTGAAGTGCTCAGCCTCACTCTCCCTATCCTACCTCAGAGCTCTTTATACGAGCCCAGAGAGGATTTTTCTAATAATTTCATCATCTGATAAAGCTTTTTCATTCTCCCGTTTTACATCTCTTTTTAAATCTGTATCTACTCTTTTAATTCCAAATGATCTTCCCCTTGGAATATCACCCATTTTACCAAAAGCTTCAATAGTCTTTTCCATCTTAGTAAACTCTGTCATAAGATTTTTTCTATCCTCAGCAGACTCTTTTTTATCAATAGCTCCAAGAGCAATTCCATACGCTACAAACGCGTCAACCAATTTGTTTCTCGCATCTACAATCGCCTTTGTGCGGGTTTCCTTAGTCTGCTCCGCCTCGATTTCAGCTCTTACCGCCTTAAGAATTTCATCTGTTGTTTTGCCTTCTGCGATCATTCTTTTAATATCCATAGTATGTTCTCCTTTTGAAATGTTTATTTGTTTTTCTTTATGTATATATTATATCAAAAAATTATAGAAAATTCAAAGGGGAAGACATCTTTCTAGCTATTGTTGGGCTTAATTAGTTTCCAAAAATTTTAAATGAGATAAGGCTCGACGTAAAAATGGAAGGCGGAAAATAAAAATGGCTTTTTTTACTATTGTATCATATATTTTGTTAAAAATCAAGCGGAGGGAGGTGAGGTATGTTGAAATTGCGGGATTCTAGAGTAGTGATTCAAAATTCCAAACATCTAGCGAAAAAGCCCATATGGACGATCTTTGGGGTAGGTCGGATCCGAGTCCTTTGAACTCGGACCGCTGATTATATCACAGCCGCCGCGTTTTGTCAATAGGCAAATTATATAAATTTTTCATTATTTTTTTAGTAATATTGCACAAAAAGTCATTTTTACCAAAAATTTCATTAAAAATAGGATTTTTTTTGGTAAAAATGACTAAAATAAATAAAAATGTACAAAAAAATAGCCAAAAACCGCGTAATTTTTGGCTATTTTATATAGAATATAGAATTTTATTAAATTTTTATAAGAAATTTTAGTTATTTTGTATAGAATAGTCAGAAATGTAAATTTTCTGACTATTCTACGTAATTTTTAGTTACCTTGAACTGCTTACTCCTCTACAGCTTCCTCTTCCTCTTTTGCAAGAGAGAAATAAGGAACTCTTTTTTCAACTGTTCTAACTACCTCTCCAGATTCGATAAGCTGTTTAAGAAGAGCCGATAATTTCTGAGAAGAAAGTTTACTCATTTCAGAGTTTTCCTTAATCATGGTTGAAACTGTAACAGGTTTATCAAATAACTCCAAAGCTACAAGAATAAGTTTTTTGACTTCCTCATTTTCTTTCTGGTTTTTGGTTTTTTTACCGCTGGAAGATTTTTTATTCAACAGCTCGATTTCATGTCTGAGAAAGTTAAGTGCTTCTTCTTTTGGTTCAAAGCTACTTTCTTCCAGAAAAGCACTGATAGTTTCAAACCAATCTTTTTTTGTCATTTTGTCTTTCATCATATTCATTACCTCTTTCTTTCTTTTGATATATTTATTATAGTATACTTTTTTGTTTTTGTCAATTACTTTTTTTATTTTTTTCTTTTCTGGTGCTTATCTAATGTAAGCACCAGCAATAGACTTAACAGAGCCATCAGCATTGAAAAAGATAACATTATTCTGGATAACGTTGATACCTTTATTCTTTGCAAAATTTCTGAACACAAAGTCTGTATTCCAGAGTTTGATAAAATCAGCTTTTCTCATGCTTGCAAAACCTTTTGTGTAATTCATTGTTCTCATAGACAATACCTCTTTCTTTCTTTTGATATATTTATTGTATCACATCTTTTGACTGCTGTCAAGCACTTTTATAAAATATTTTCAGCTTTTAAGTAATCTCTATAGGAAACATAGCCATTTTCCGCGAGCCATTTATCACAAGCGTTGGATTCTCTCCAATAATACTCCTCCCAGACTGGAAAAGTTATTATTATTTTATCACTTTCTTTGTTAAGAATAGTAATAATTGTATTAATACAATGTCCTTTACCCTCAAGCCATTCCTTGAAAGTAACCTTCTCTGCCGCTTCAAACGAAATTGTAAATGAGAAATTAAGCTCTTTTCCTTTTTCTGTGAGAAAATCAGTTAAATAATTTACAAACTCTTCTTCCTTATAGTTACTTTCGTCCAGTAGTGGAGTTTCTAAAAAATGCTCATTTGCTGGATTATAAAATCCATTTCTTTTGATGTCTTCAATTAACATTTTAATAACTTTTTTAATTTCCATTTTTGTTCCCTCTTTCTTTTTCTTTGATTTTTGTAATATCATTATATCAAATTTAATTTGGTTTGTCAAGTGTTTTTTATTTTTTTATAAGGTTTTCGCATAACACTTGACTAAAAGCATTTCCTTATTACTTTTCTATTAATATGATACTACAATTATTTGATTTTGTCAATTACTTTTTAATAAAGATAATTATCTAAAATCATACTTTCTACAATAAGATTCTTATTATCATAATAAGCAAGAGCAATAGAAGTCGCGTAAACTTCAAGCCCTGGACTCTCAAAAATACATTCAGAAGAGACACTAAATTCATAGTTTTTTCGCTCAGGATTTTTTTCTAAGAAATCAGAAACAGCTTTACTTAAACACTTGCCGTTTTCATTCATTTCCATGTAATTCTCTTTTTCGGAATCCCAAAAACCATCTTCTTCCAAAAAAATACAAAGATTACTCATTACATCTTTAAATAAATTTCTTGCCATACTATCTACCTCTTTGTTTTTATTTATTATTTATTTTATATATACATTATATCAAAAGAAAAAATAAAAGTCAATGGCATTTTGCACAAAGTATAATAAAATATTTTGTCTATTTTGACTATTGACAAGTTTAGCATTGTGCATAACAGAGAAAATTGGCGAATTTTGATATAAATTTTTGTTCATTTTACCTATTGACAAAGAATTTTGTGCAAAACAGAGAATTTTGGGATAAAAAATTTTTTATTTTTGTGCATTTTTTCTCTTGACAAAATTGTTAGCGTGTGATATAATGGATATTTCGGTCGCCTTGATCCAAGGCGACCCGCTATTATACCACACTTTCGGGTGCTTGTCAATAGGCAAAATAAACAAAATTAAAAAATTTTTGAGCATTATCTTTGTTACATTTTCACAAAATTATAGACTGGGACTTTTTGTGCAACAATACCAAAATTATAAAAATTTTTTGGCTATTTTTTGTAATTTATGTACATTGACTTTTTTGTTCTCTGGTATTTTTGCACAAAAAACATCCCTCCAGCAGCGGATTTTTTTGTGCAAAAAGTAGAAAAAAAATGCACAAAAAAGAGGGACGGATTTTGTGCAATCCGCCCTCTTGACAAGGTTTATAAGTTACTTTTTAGTTTTACTCTTCTTTCTCAGTTTCTTCTTCTTCTTCTTTTGCAAGAGAAAAGTAAGGAACTCTTTTTTCAACTGTCCTGACCACTTTGCCTGCCTCAATCATTTTTTTCAACAGTGCAGATAACTTCTGAGAAGAAAGCTTACTCATTTCGGCGTTCTCTTTAATCATTGTAGTTACCGTGACAGGTTTACCAAACAGCTCTAAGGCAATTCCAATAAGTTCCATAAGCTCCTCATTTTCTTTAACGTGAGCTGTTTTCTTTTTGCCTGGTGCTGAAGATTTCTTATTTAACAGTTCAATCTCGTGATTGATGAAGTCAAGTGTTTCTATTTTTTTGTCAAAGTTTTCGGTTTTTTCTACGATGCCAACCAGCAGTTTGAAAAAATCTTTTTTTGTCATTTTTGTTGTGTTTGTCATAATTAAATTCCTCTTTTCTTTCTTTAAAAATTTTTTTTGGTGGCTTGCGGTCGGTGGTCGATTTTGCCAACCATCCGAACCGCTTGAAATTGTTTATTACTTTGTTACAATGTTATTATACTACTTTTCTTTGCTATTGTCAATTACTTTTTTAATTTTTAATTTTTTTAAGATGCTCTTCTAAGAAAATTATAGCTTCATCTGCCCCGTGAATCTCACAAAAGTTTTTAAAAGCTTTTTCAAGTTCTTTTGCTCTTGTATCTTTTATAACTTTTACGCAAGTGCCATACTCTTCTTTTGTAATAACAAAAGGAACGCATCCATCTTCTTTCAACGTAAATCTTCTCATCTTATAGCCCCTTTCTGTCCTTGCTACTGCCTACTCAGCAGTAGCAAGTTTGTTAAACTGTCTAATTTTTATTTTTTCTTCGGCGGTCTATGTTTGATTAACGAAATTGAGTATTCCGCACCGCCAATTTTAAAAGTAATTTCTTTTTGCGGATTTGCAATGGTCACATTTTCAAAGTTTATTTCCTCAACTTCTTTCAAGTGATTTGCTAAAATCTCAATGATTTTAACTTTTTCCGCATCTAACTTCACCTCACGCTTTTTCGTGCTTTTTTTCTCTGGCGTACTCTGGACATAATTCTTAATGCCTTTAGCCTTAATCTCCATTTCTGCCATTTCAAAAGCTTCCTCTTTTGTTACGGGTTCTCCATCCGCTTCAAATTCTTTCATAAGCTTAATAGCAAGCTTTTCGATTGCATCTGCGGTCACTGCTGTTTTAGCCATGTTACATCACATCCTTTTTAAAATTTACTATTAACTTGTTACAATGGTATTATATCGCACCTTAGTTTAAAAGTCAAGCATTTTCGTGTAATTCTTTTCTTTTTTTCTGCGGTAGTCTCCAACATGACGGCTTAATACTTCTATCCATTTTTTTATGCTGGTCAAAACATTTTTTCATAATTTCAATTTCAATTTTTACATCTTCTAAACCTGTATGAGATTCTACAAAATCAATATTCTTTTTAATATATTTATAGCATACCTCAGCGTTAGTTAAAAGATTGCCTTTTTCAGACTCAAATCCGTTTTTCTCAGCAAATTTGATATAGGTGTTTGTACTTAAAATCATCTGGCAAGCCATATTCCAAATACAAAAATATTCTGTGCCATAAGGGAAAAACCAGCGAATAAAACTTTTGCTATGGTATCTAATAGCATTGTTTAATGCTTTTCTATCAAAATTCATATTGTAAGCACCAACTTTTTTCACATTATATTCTTCCATGTCTACAAGCATCTGTTTTCTAATATTGAAGATGCTTTTCATGGTTCTTTTTCCGCTTTTTAAATCATCCCAATATTTTGGGATTTTTTCAGCGTAGTAGGCACTATTCATAGCTTCTTTCAAGTCAATAAATGTCTCAGCGACTACAAAGCTTCTTTCGGTGACAATGTTACCGTGTCTATCTGCAATAGCATAACCAATATCATAAGGGATTGGCTCATTTACACTATTCGCAGTTTCTGTATCCAATACCATGAAAAACTCTTTTCTTCTACTCATTTTTGATTTCCTCAACTTTCATTTATTTTTTTTACTATTAACTTGTTACAATGGTATTATATCGCACCTTAGCTTAAAAGTCAAGCATTTTCGTTTATTTTTTAAAATCTTTTAACTGCTGGTTTGTAGACAACTCTTTAATTTTATATTTATGTAATCTGTTGTTTAAACAATAAATGCATGAACCATGGTTTCTGCACTGCATTGATATTGCTTTTGCTTTGCGGTATTCTTTTCTATGCTCTTTACCACTTTTAATTGCTTTGTCCATCATGTTTAACCACCTACTTTCTATAAGAAATTTTTTAATACTTCCATGATATTGTTTACATCAAAACTATTTTTGCCCCACTCTTTTCTATTGCGTTCCTCGTCATCAAAAAGCCATCCCTTACAATCAACGACAGTACTTTTTGGTGTACCATAGTTTACAATTTTGATTTCATCCCATTCAATACTAGGCAAGTGTTTTTCAAGCCATGCAAGTTTTACACTTGTTACCGCCGTATTATAAGAAGCTGACCCGCTTTTACTTAACCAGCTTACAATACCGATTCTATAGCCATTAGCTTGTAACTTGTGAAGCACTCTTGCGAAAGCTGAAAAATTGAAAAGCGGTTTTGCTACTTTGTATGGTGTAGTATCTTCTTTTTCCAAATATGCTAACCAGTTTTCCACGCCGTAGAAATTAGCAAGTGTGCCGTCCATGTCAAAATAAATAGTTCCCTTTGTGTTCATCATTTCTTTAATTGTATTATTCATCATAATATCTACCAATCCTTCCCTTTTTGATTATCGCAAGTGCTTTGCGATTGACTGACCCAATCATCATGTGAACCTTGCTTTGTTTCTGTTTTTTAAGTTTAATGTCCTTCGACAAGTATATATTACTACATCTTAGCGAAAAAGTCAAATTTATTTTTTATTGTGCAAAGTGATGAAATTTTACATAAAAATCATAGTATTTTTGTCAAAATGTATAGATGTAGAAAATTAATGCGGATTTAGGCGGATTCTTGTGCATTTTGCTATCTTAAATATCACATATTGTGTTTCTGCGTGTCAAAAAAGGTATGATTTTTTATTAAAATTTCGTTACTTTGCACAAGATATAGAAAATCTTAGTGTTATTTTATTAAATTTTGTACATTTTGTACACCATGTCAAAAAATGGGATTTTTTTAATTTATTTTTTGTGCAAATTGCCTATTGACAAAAAGGTGCTAGATGTGGTATAATAAAATTTCGGGGTGCCCCGACCCCGAACGGAATTCGTCTACTTCCATTATAACACAACCGAGCCACCTTGTCAAGAGTTTTTTCTAAAAAAAATGCACAAATTTTAGGATAAAAATTTTGAAAAATTTGTGCATTTTTTCTCTTGACAAAATGTCTCAACTATGCTATAATGGAAGGCTCGGCTCGCATGGGCTGCTCGCGAGCCGCTTATTATAACACATTTTCCGCGACTTGTCAACCCCTTTTAAAAAATTTTTTTATTTTCGTCATTTTGCATAAAAATAAAATTCAGCATTTTGCACAAATTTTATTTTCGTCATTTTGCATAAAAAAACAAAAGCCTAAATTATATAGGCTTTATCATTACTCTTATTAAGTTATTTAGTATTACATTTACATTTTTGCTTCTGTAATAATTTCTGTCTGATTAATTTCTGTATTGCTATTGTTATTAAAAAAATGGTCTGAGCCTTTTGCTAAAAAAACTATTATAGTTGCTAGAATCATTCCGATGATAAGAAAACCAATTAGACCATTCAAATCTCTTCTAAATTCTTCATCTGTTGGGGCTTTTTCTTCTCTCATTTATTTTTTCCTTTTTTAGAGTTGTGAGTTGTGAATTTCATGGACTTAATTATTATTAAGTCCATGAAACTTTTTATTTTCTCGTTTCATTATTGTTTCATAAGCAATCTCTACTATTTCTTTTGAAATATTTTGATTTTCTGCTATTTTACAGAACATAATCACTGTATCATTTTCAAACCCTTTTGCTTTAATCACATTGTCCATCATCTCTGTTCTTGTCATTATTGCTTTCCTCTCTTTCATTTGATAATGTTATTATACTATAAAGTCGGCTACTTGTCAACTACATTTTTTAAATGTTTAATTGCTTTTTCTCATTTTTACTATCTTTTTCTTTTTTCTTTGTCGCATGAGTTTTTAAAACTCATGCGACTTTTACTATTATTTTATTACTACTGCGTAAGCAAGTTCTACTGTTGTATTTGAAACTTCACTTTCTGCTAATTTACAAAACCAGATTGTCAGTTCATCTTCAAAGCCTCTTGCTTTAATCACATTGTCCGTCATTTCTTTTTTTACTGTTGTCTTTGACTGTCTTTATATTATCACAAAAGCTTGATTTTGTCAAGCTTTTGTGATATTTTTTTTTACTTTTTTTGTTTAAAATTACTATGTAATTCAATCACTTTACCGCAGTTGTCACAAGTCCAATAGTAAATTGTTCCGACATTTTTTATATAGTCTGCGTTTGCAAATCTCCATTTATTTCCGCACTCTACACAGTAGCCATTGTTCCAATTTACTTTATCGGATGATTGTTCAATTTTAATTAGCCATGTAAAAGTGCATCCTATTAAAAGAGCTAAGATAATGCCAATTACTGTTTTAATGATTCGATTTCCATTTTCATAAAAGATGTTTACCATAAATCCGCCAATGAATATTGTCATAAAAATCGTTACTAAAATTGTTTCAATCATTTTTTAATTCCTTCTTTCTTTATTTATTTATTATTACTATCTCTCTTAACTATATTTATAATATCACATTTTTCGGTTTTTGTCAAGCCTTTTTCCTCTTTTAAAATTCTATTGATTTGGTTTTTAATATCCTTCAAATCTTCAAGACTGCAATAAACTTTATCACCCCAACCGCCTTTAATTGTATAAGGATAACTCTTATCATCACTTTTTTCTACTGTCATTTTTATCAACCTCTTTCTTTATTTTCTATATTTATTATACAGTATCTATTGATTTTTGTCAAGTCTTTTTTATTTTTTTATTTTGAATGATTAACTTCAGTGTCAATAGGCTCTACTTTTCGACTTTTATCAAAAGCTCTAATCTGCCCAGATGCAAGATTAACTGCCATGATATTGTCTCGATAACTATCGAGAAAAACGCCACTTTTTTTATCAACAACCATGTACAATCCAACTTCATCAGTATTACTTCTTTTACTGAGAAAAGTGCTTCCTACTGTTAATTTGGTGATGCAAATTCCTAATGTTTTCTTATCAAGGTTAATTTTCATTTTTGTTTTCCTCTCTTTTTCTTTTTTTATTTCTGTATTTATTATATCATGTAGGGGCTAAAATGTCAACCCCTATTTATTTTTTTTAAATTAAACCGCAGATAATTTTTAATCCAGTTTTTACCAAACTCTTTTTCTAACTGTTTTTCCTCTTCTGGGTTCGTTTCCATGATTGAGATTTTCATAATTGAATCCCAGTCCATAGTTGTAAACCACGTTCCCTCTTTCATGCCTTTACTAAAGTGAAAAGTGTCAAGAATAAAATCCATTGTTTCCTGTCGTTTAATTGTTTTCATACATTCTTCTAAAGAAAGAACCCGATTGTCAAAAACTGGTTTAGTTTCAAAACCTGTTACTTTCCATCCGCTAATTTTACTTTTAATCTTTAACATAATTATCAACCTCTCTCTTTCATTTGATAATATTATTATACTATAGGTCTTGATTTTTGTCAAAACCTATTTTAAAATAGTTTTAAAGAAGTTCCCGAAGTTTATCGTCAGCATCGAATTGAAAGCTAATGCTTTCACCATAAGAGGAAAGCTCAACTTCAAAATAATCTTTTCCCTCATAGCAAATCTCCATGCCAGCTCTTTTAAAAATCTGTAATAAAATTTCTTTATCTGTTTTTTTCATTTTTATCAACCTCTCTCTTTCATTTGATAATATTATTATACACTACTTTTGAAAATCTGTCAAGACTTTTTTATTTTTTTCTTAACTATTTTTTTTACTTTCAACCATGTTTTTTGTTGTTGCTTTTTTATCATAATTAATTTTCATTTTAATTACCTCTCTTTCTTATTTAATTTCTTTAAAGATACTTTCACTTGTGGCATTACATAACTTATTATTTACGTTATACTTATCATAAAGCCACTTTTTACAATCCCATTTTAGCGGACAATGATAACAAGTTGTAGTAAAAGCCGTGGTTTCCATCGGAATTGCAAGAAATATCTTTTTAAGTTTTTTAGTTATCATATTATTTTTTTCTCCTTCCTTTTAACTATCTTTATAATACCATATTAAAATTAGTTTGTCAATCCCCTTTTATAAAAAATTATAAAAAAGGAAGATTTTTTTATCTTCCTTTTACTTTTGTTTTATTCTTGTTTTTTTATTTTTATCTTAATAATCTTAATAAATAGTTATTTTCATGCTCTTTCAAAAAAGCGTTAATTTCTTCTATTGTTTCAGCGTAGATTTCGCCTGTCTCAGTGTCTACCAACATCAATTTTTTACTTCCTAAAAATAATCCTAAATCTAACATATTTAAGCCCTCCATTAAGAAATTTTTACCAGATAACCGTTTGTATTTTTTTCTACTGAAAAAATGTATTGATTATCTTTTAAGTATTTTTTTACAGTTTCAAATGCTTTTTGAGTTGTCAGTAACATTGTCATATCCCTTTACCTCTCTTTCATTTGATAATACTATGATACTATATTTCTTTGCTTTTGTCAAGCATTTTAGGAAAATTTTCTAAAGATTTTTTACGCGGATTTCCGCTGAAAAAACCTGAACTTAAGGAGATTATAGGCGAACCGACTCCAGAACTATCAAGTTCGGGAGTCCCTTTTTTATTTAAGGAATGATTCTAAAGCCTTGTAGCATAAATCAGCGTTTTCTTTATCTTTTATGCTAGTACCTTTAGAAAAGTCATTCATAGCGGCTGTCAGTAGTTCTGGTACTGAAATAAATTCAAATACCAACTGTAAAGCCGCCAATTCATTAAGATTGACTTTTTTCATCGGTTCTTTCTTATCTCCTTTTTAAATATTTTATTTTCTTTACATTATTATTATATCAAATTTTTTAATAAAAATCAAAAAAGATACTTTATCTAAACAAGCAAAGAAAAGGGCTGAACTTATTCCGCCCTTTTCCCGCTTCCCCGCTATCCTATTATCTCTGCATCTGTAATAATATCATCTGTCACGTTGTCAGTCCCTAAAGAATCCATGTATAATTTAACTCTATCTTTTGCTTTAAAACCGTCTCCATAGAAACTCCAAACATGTCCGTAGCTATCCATAACCACCACCTCATCATTAAAAGAGCTAATCACTTTAGCTTCTCTTGTATACTTAGTAAAGCTACCAAAACCGCAAATACTACTTAAAACTGCACTTACTGCTAATCCTAAAATCACCTTTTTCATCATATCTAACTCCAACCTCTTTCTTTCTTAATCTTTTCGTATCTTTCTTTTGCTTCTTTTTCAATCTTCTCTCTGTCGTATACTCTAACTTTCATTCTAGTATATCCGTCTCTTTTTAAACACCAACGTTCTGTTTTACGTTGTACTACTATTTTATCAATAGCTCTTTGCTGTACCTCTTGCTTATGAGTGTTGTAATATTTGATACTCTCAATTTCTAATAAAGTACTTATTGGTCTGTACTTATTGGTTACACTAAACAAAGTGCATTGAATTGTTATCATCTTCTTATCACCTCTCTTTTCAAGTATTATTATACTACCTTATTATACCATTGTCAAGCTTTTATTTACAGTATTTTTATTTATTTTAATACATATTTATTTA
>OGFM01001790.1_pt1 | contig 12254 bp, 16 predicted proteins | sample 1570871 | NCBI WGS metagenome assembly OGFM01 (sample SAMEA2581957, study PRJEB24529) | metagenome | biome: Human gut stool | place: China | collected 2011
ACACCGCCACTTGCCCGACTGTCAGAAAGCAGATCGGCAAGACAACCTATATCGTCCGTGTCCATTTCAGCCAGACCGCAAAAGAGACGATGGAGGACAAAATCAAGCGTCTGCTCCGTGAGGAAGTCCGCAAAATGTGACTTCTTTTTGAATTTGATGAAAAAGTCCTTGACTTTTCGTCTCTGGCAAAACGGCCAAGTCGATTCTTATTTCCTGCGGTGCCCGGCTCGCACCCTTCGATATTCAGGAAGTCCGGGATGCCACCATGTACGATGAGCTGGAACTGGACAAGCTGGGTGACCGGAAAACGGCGCTGTTCCTTATCATGAGCGATACGGACAGTACATTTAACTTCCTGATCTCCATGATCTACACACAGCTTTTCAATCTGCTCTGTGATAAGGCAGATGACCAATACGGCGGCAAACTGCCAGTCCATGTGCGGTGCCTGATCGATGAGTGTGCTAACATCGGTCAGATTCCGCAGCTGGAAAAGCTGGTGGCTACCATCCGCAGCCGTGAGATCTCGGCGTGTCTGGTCTTGCAGACCCGCAGCCAGCTGAAAGCCATCTACAAAGATAATGCGGATACCATCGTGGGCAACATGGACAGTCAGATATTTTTGGGCGGCAGTGAGCCTACCACCCTGAAAGATCTTGCCGAAGCACTCGGCAAGGAAACCATCGACAGCTGCAACAATTCCGATACCCGTGGCAATAGCCCAAGCTATGGCACCAACTATCAAAAACTCGGTCATGAACTTATGAGCCGGGATGAGCTTGCAGTGCTGGACGGCGGCAAGTGCATTTTGCAGTTGCGTGGTGTCAGACCGTTTCTTTCAGACAAATACGATCTGACCCAGCATCCGAACTATAAAATGACATCGGATGCTGACCCCAAAAATGCTCTGGATATTGAAAAATATCTGAGCCACAGAGAAAAGATTCACCCGGATGACCAGTTCGTCCTCGTGGATGTTGATTCACTCCCGCCCGCCTGACAAAGACGAGCGATTATTTTTTATCCTGACCCAAAAGGCGCACCAGCAAATCAGCCCTTGCCGCAGTTTACGGCAGTTCACAAGTGGGTTTCGGGTGTGCGCAGGGGCGCTTTTTGCCAAACAAAGGAGACGAAATATGGAATTTTTCAATAGTGCAGTGGACGTTCTGAAGACTCTGGTGGTCGCTCTGGGTGCCGGTCTGGGTGTGTGGGGGGCCGTCAACCTCATGGAAGGTTATGGCGGCGATAACCCCTCTGCGAATGCTCATGTACGGTAGAGAAGCACAAAGCAAAACAAGGATAGCCAGCCCTGCCACTATTCCGAAGCAAGGCAACCACAAGGCATTTCCACCTCTTTTCCGTAGGATTATTCTGTGGTATAATTTGAAATATCGTGCCGTGAGAAAAACACTTGTGTAAGTGCGTTTTCCTGCCCGATAAAGATAGGCTACAACGAATTACCCACGAGGAACCTATTATGATGATACTCCTATTTGGCGTTTTGAATGATGAACAGCGGGCGCTGGTAGAGCGGATATTCCATGAGCATCGTGTACACTTCCAGCGCATTTCTTTCAAAATCGTAAAATCAGAAGAAGCCGCAGAAGATGTTGTGTCCACCGCATTTGTAAAGATTATGGACAACATCGAAAAAATTTCTGAATTAACCTGTCCCCAAATGACCGCTTTCTGCGTTACCATAGTGAAAAACGCTTCCATTGATGTGCTGCGTCATTCCCAGCAGAGCGTTCACCTTGACCGCTGGGACTGCGTTTCGGATGAAAGCTCCGATGACCTCGCAGACGAGTGTATTCACAATGCCGATGTGCGTAAGCTGACCGAGTTGATAGACCGGCTCGACCCTGATGATCGGCGCTTTGTCTATCTTCGGTACGCCGAGGAAATGGGACACAAAGAGATCGGAGAGCTACTGAACATTTCAGAGGATGCCGCTAAAAAACGCGGACAGCGGCTCGTCAAGAAGCTCAGAAAACTGTATGAGGGAGGGTAAAACTATGGATATGAGTTGGCAGGCTTTGCTTCAAGAAGCGGCGGCGACCAGCTTTGAAAAGACCGCAGACACCCTCGCGGCTGCTGAGAATGACAACTGCGCTTGTATTGATTTGCACCAACAACAGATCCATGAGTTGAGCAAGAAAATCTTGTTGCTGCCCCATCAGGGGCGCGTCCTGCTGTTGAGCAGATATTGTTTCCGCTTATCCCCGGAGGAGACAGAAATGTTTTTCCATCTGGAAAATGCCAAGGGGCGCTTTCGCTTCTACAAAGAACTGCTATCTTCAAGTATGGGCGTTGAGGCAGGCTGTATGATTCCCGATGATACTTTCGTGAAAGCCTGTCATATTGCCTTAAAGGGCTATTTGCACAACGAACTTGAAGAAGATGCGGATGATGAGGCGGCAGGAAACAACCGGACACATATTGCGTTCAGAAAGGTTTGGAAAACCGTTGCGGTTGCGGCCATCACTTTGACCTTGCTATTCTCGACCTGCATGGTGGCAAATGCCCAATTCCGGGAAAGAGTCATTTCGTGGGTAATCGAAACCTTTGAAAAATACAGTATTTTTGAATTGCACGGTGACGAGCTGGACGAGCCGCAGGACTTGACCGAGTATCAGGCTGGCTATCTCCCGGACGGAGCAATTCTGCAAGATACGACTAAGCAGCCGAATACGGAACCGGGGATTGTTCTCTATAAATATGCCATCAACGAAGCCGAGAGCTTTGAAATTATGATTACCCAGTCAGACAATCTGGTTTATTTCGATACCGAAAATACAAAGATAGAGCCGTTTGATAAAGGCGGGGTGACGGGCTACTTCTTCCAGAAAGATGGTATGAGCTATATCTGCTTTGAGCGGGACGGCTGCTTCTTCTCGGTTTACGGCTCTATTGATACGGACGAGCTGGCAAAGATCGCCGCAAGCATTACGAAAAAATAATTCAAAAAATATTGTCCCCTTTTTCCTCCTTGTGCGTTATATTGGATGAAACCCCAATGACAAACAAGGAGGATTTCATTTATGAAAAGGAAAGTGACTATAATCAAATACAAAAAGGAGAATGAAATGAAGAAGATAACCGCCTTAATCTTTGCGCTGATCCTAACGCTGGGGCTTGTTGGCTGTAACGGAAAAACGGTCAATATCGACTTCCCGTTTGAGGTTGAAGATGTCGAAAGCGTTGAAATGTACCACTACGACGGAGTGCCCGCATCAGCAGAAAAGAAAGTAGTCGTTGCTGAAAGTGATATAAAGACCCTGTATGCTATGTTCAAGGGCTTATCCCTAAAAGACAAAACGGCTGAGGAAACTGCTGGAGCGGATGTGACCAGCTTTAGATTTAACCTTTCAGACGGGACAAGTTACGATTTGATTTACGCCTGCTATGGAGCTAAAAACGGCAATTTGAAATCAGAATCAGGCGATTTTGAGTATTTCACGAGTGCGGATATTGGCTCTTATTGGAACAATTTGAATAACGAACTTGAAGCAACTCCCGTCAATGAGAGTGAACTGCCAGGAGAAGAAAGCACTTCTCAAAATGATATTCTACAAATTGGGATACGCAAGGCAACCGCAGGCGTATATGATGAAGAAGGCTTAAAATTCACATGGAGCGTTGAAAATATCGGCGATTATTCGGTGAGCTTTGATAAGAATATGATTGCCCAAATTGTTCTCAACGGAGAGGATTACGCCTTTGAAACCGAAGCCGTTACATTAGAGCCGGGTGAAGCCTATTCCGTCGATATTAGTATCCCGTATCCTGTTGCACGGCAGAACGGAACAAATAATGTGAAAATCACAGCAACAACGGGTGATACAACGGCAACCTATAAAGAGTCGTTTACTCATTGATGAAAGTAAAAAGGAGATATTATTATGTACATCACATCTATTGTTTTTACGCTGATAGCGTGGGGAGCCGGACTGCTTCTGGATGCAAATATTCATTTCGGTGATCCGCAAGGCTTTTTGTGCTTGCGGGTGCTGCTGCCCGTTTTGGCTATGGGACTTTGCCTGTTGCGGGCAATGAAAGAGAATAAGCGCGACGGAGATAAATGAAACAGAACGCGTGCGATTTACGCCTTTGAAAGATGGAAGGGGAAAGAGTTTATGAAGTGTCCTTATTGTGAAAAAGAAATGACATTGGGTTATATCCAATGTCGGGATGGCGTGTATTGGACATTGAAGAAGCAGCTTGTTGCATCACTTTCTTCTTTGGGCAAGGGAAGCACTTGCCTTTCCAATGGCGCAGCGGATAATTCCAACACCGTATTTGCGTTCAAGTGCGAAGATTGCAAAAAAATCATTATTGACTATTCGAGTGAAAGATAACTGTTCAGCGTATAAATCCGAACACATGAAACCGCCATTCGATGACGATTTTGCGTGCTAAAATCAACAGAACAGATAGCAAACCCAGCCGAGCCTGTCAACGGTCAAGATGAACGGCGCAAAAGCGCCGCCGTTGACAGCCCCGCCCGTCTTTGCTGTTCGGTAATCAAGAGGGCGACAGCACAAGATGCTGCCGCCCTCTGCCATTATTCAGAAAGGGGGATTTTCCATGACCGAACACGAAAAGTATCAAGAACATATCCGGCATACACACGATGCCTTTTGCAAGACTGTTATTCGCCACGCTGCCATAGACGCAGCCCGGAGCATACGGAGCCGCCGCAAGCGGGAAATCTCGCTTGAATATCTGATAGAAGAAAAACACTATCCATTCAGTACCACAGATAAATACTTTGCGGAGCAATCCGGCATGACCAGCTATCCGCTTTTCGTCTGTGGTCAGATGGTGCTTTTGGAAAGTCCAGAGCTTGCCGCAGCCCTGTCCGCACTATCACAGATGGAACAGGAAATCATTTTCTTGTACTACTTCCAACGATTGACGCATAGGGAGATTGGACGGAGATATGGACGGGCTGGCAACACAACCGGGCGGCGTATTCAGATGATTTTACGGCGGCTACGGGCAGAGTTGGAGGGTTTGTCCTATGAGCCAGCTACTTCCCTATGAGACAATCGTTAAGGCAAGCGAGGGCGACCCGGAAGCTGTTGCCGCCGTCCTATCCCATTATGCGGGATATGTCCGCTCTTGTGCGAAAATGGACGGACAGATTAACACGGATATGCAGGAGCATATCGTCAGGCAACTGATAGAAAGCCTGTTGAAGTTCCGCTTTGACCGCTAAACAGAAAAGTTGTATAATTAGAGCCTGACAAATTAAACTTCAATGAGGGTAGAGCAAATGGAACAGATTATCAATTATAGAGACATACCCACAGATAAAAGGATTGACATATTAAATGCTCTTGAGCGAATAGGTTTTTTTCCGGCATACGGCGGCGTGAGAACAATGCAGCAAATTATGGAAAAGTCAGTTCCAGGTTCAGGCCCACAATTCTATTTCGTTTTCCGTGAAAATGAGTTGATAGGGTACAATTTTCTCATTGGGGACACTAAGAAATATAAAGCGTTCCCATGGCTTGCTATTAGCAATATGGATGAGCAGAAGTTGACTGTTTGTGAAGAACTGATGAAAATACAAATTGCCTTTTTTGAAGAACTCGGAATGCAAAAGATAGCAGATCATTGCGTTAGGATTATGGAAGATTACAGAAAAGGAATTGGAAAGCAGAAAGAAAGCGATTGCAGATAAATTCCATTTGAAAAACGGCTGACAATTTAATACCGCCGCCCATCACAGCGGCAGATAAGCAGTAAATCTTGAAAAGGTTTACTGCTTTTTTTGCGCCCATTTTCAAAAATCTTTGGCAAACCACACCGCCGGATTGTTGTAGGGAGCAGACAGGGAAAACAAAAAAATTTCCGCTGCGTTTGCCAAAACGCCCCCTTTTCACCGTTGTAGTGGTGAACAGCGGGCAGAACACGCCGCCGCAATCGCTATATTGGTGGAGCAAGCCAGTATATCCGCAAACCAGAGCCGCCGAGGAAAGCGGTAGTTTTTTAGAGCAAGATTCTACCACGGTGCCAAAATCCGCATATCTGCGGTTTTGCCCCCTTTGGTAAATCTTGTTGGGGAGTGCCTTCCCCAAACCCTGCTCATGCGCCCTGTCGGGCGAGAAAGGAGGTCAACGCTTGAAGAAAAAATATAACACACCCCACCGCTGCCATGTGGTCAAAACCCGCATGACCGAGGAAGAATACGCCGACTTTACCGAGCGGCTGAAACACTATGACATGAGCCAATCCGAATTTATCCGGCAAGCCATTACACGGGCGACCATTCGCCCCATCGTTACCGTTTCCCCGGTCAATGATGAACTGTTGTCCGCCGTTGGCAGGCTGACCGCCGAATACGGAAAAATCGGTGGCAACCTCAATCAGATTGCCCGCGCCCTCAACGAGTACGGCACACCATACAACGCCCTGTCCGTTGAAGTCCGCGCCGCCATTTCTGACCTTGCTGCCTTGAAGTTTGAAGTCCTGCGAAAGGTAGGTGACGCTGTTGGCAACATTCAAACATATCAGCTCTAAAAATGCGGACTATGGCGCAGCCGAGCAGTACCTCACCTTTGAACATGACGAGTTTACCATGAAGCCCACCCTTGATGAAAACGGGCGGCTCATGCTCAGGGAGGACTATCGAATAGCCACGCTGAACTGCGGCGACGAGGATTTTGCCGTTGCCTGTATGCACTCCAATCTCCGCTATGGGAAGAACCAGAAGCGGGAAGATGTAAAAAGCCACCACTACATTATCAGCTTTGACCCACGGGACGCGGTGGACAACGGTTTGACCGTAGACCGGGCGCAGGCGTTGGGCGAGGAATTTTGCCGGAAGCAGTTTCCCGGACACCAAGCCATTGTCTGCACCCACCCGGACGGACACAACCACAGCGGCAATATCCATGTGCATATCGTTATCAATTCTCTGCGGATAGAGGGAGTTCCGTTCCTGCCTTACATGGACAGACCGGCAGACACCCGCGCCGGGTGCAAACACCGCTGCACAGACGCGGCGATGGAATACTTCAAAGCCGAAGTCATGGAGCTGTGCCACCGGGAAAATCTCTATCAAATCGACCTTTTGCATGGCAGCAAAAACCGCATTACCGAGCGTGAGTATTGGGCGCAGCGGAAAGGGCAGGCAAAGCTGGACAAGGAAGCTGCCGCCTTGCCAGCCGAGGAGCAGCCAGCCAAGCCCACGAAGTTTGAAACAGACAAGGAAAAATTGCGGCAGGCCATACGCACCGCGCTGTCCTCTGCCGCAAGCTATGGCGAGTTCACCGCCGTTCTCTTGCAACAGGGCGTGACTGTCAAGGAGAGCCGAGGGCGGCTATCCTACCTCACGCCGGACAGGACAAAGCCCATTACCGCCCGCAAGCTGGGAGATGATTTTGACCGCACTGTCGTTCTTGCCCTTTTGGAACAGAACGCCCACAGAGCCGCCGAGCAGACCGCAACCGTACCCGAATACCCCCGCAACATAAGGGAGCGTTTGCAGGGCAAAAAAGCTGTCCAAACCACCCCGGAAAAGGACGGTATTCAGCGCATGGTTGACCGGGCAGCGAAGCGAGCGGAGGGAAAGGGCGCGGGCTATGACCGCTGGGCGGCAGTCCACAATCTGAAACAAATGGCGGCTACCGTTTCCGCCTACGGGCAGTACGGCTATTCGCCGGAGGAGCTGGACGCAGCCCTTGTATCCGCCAATGCGGATTTACAGGACAGCACCGCCAAGCTGAAAGCCCTGGACGCTGCTATCCGGGAGAAAAAGGAACTTCAGACACAGGTGCTTGCCTATGCCAAGACCAAGCCTGCCCGTGACGGTCTGAAAGCGCAGAAAACGGAAAAAGCCCGCAGCGCCTACCGGGAACGGCACGAAAGCGATTTTATCATAGCGGACGCAGCCACCCGTTATTTTCGGGCGCATGGCGTTTCCAAGCTGCCAAGCCATAAAGCCCTGCAAGCGGAAATCGAGCAGCTTACCGCCGAAAAGAACGCCCATTACAACGAATACCGGGAGAAAAAAGCCCGTGTCAAGGAGCTGCATACCGTGAAAAGCAATCTTTCTCAAATCCTGCAAGGCGAGAAAGACAGAGAGAAAAAGCACGAACATGAGCGTTAAAAACCGCCCCGAAACGATACCAAAACGGGGATATGCCCTGCACCCTATCCGCAATACTGCCCACCTTTGAAACGGGGCGCACAGCGCAGGAAATCCCCGAAAATGACACCGAGAAACCACATTTTTACCGACCTATCCGCTTATACCAGCGGAAACGGCAGAAAGGAGCGAGAAATGCCACGCATGAGCAAAAAGCGGCGGTTGGAATGGAGCTTTTTCCTCAACCACCGAAACCGTATTACCTACAATGACCTTTGCCGGAGCTGCACACGCGGCTGCAAGCAGAGCTTCCGGGCGATTATCGTCCTCTGCCCCCGGTATTTCTCTAAGAGATGGAAACACAGGGAGGACACCGCCAATGGCAGATAACCGCAAATATTACTACCTCAAACTGAAAGAAAACTTCTTCGACAGCGATTCCATTGTGCTGTTGGAGGACATGAAAGACGGGATTTTGTATTCCAATATCCTCTTGAAGCTGTACTTAAAATCGCTGAAAAATGGCGGCAGATTGCAGCTTGACGAGCATATCCCCTATACCGCCCAGATGATAGCCACGCTGACCCGTCACCAAATCGGGACGGTGGAACGGGCATTAGCCATCTTCCAGCAGTTAGGGCTTGTGGAGCAGCTTGACTGCGGGCTGCTTTATATGACCGACATCGAGCTGATGATCGGTCAATCCTCTACCGAAGCGGAACGGAAACGCGCCGCAAGGCTTGAAAATAAGGCACTTTTGCCGCCGCGGACAAATGGCGGACATTTGTCCGACATTCGTCCACCAGAGATAGAGATAAAGAAAGAGATAGATATAGAGTTAGAAAAAGAGGGAGAGTTAAAGGGACAAGCCCTCGCCCGCAGCTATGGCAGATATGAGAATGTATTTCTGACTGATACGGAGCTTTCCGAACTGCAAGCGGAGCTGCCCGAAAAATGGGCGTACTACATTGATCGGCTTTCCGGCTATATCGCGTCCACGGGCAAGAAATATAAAAACCACGCCGCCACTATCCGCAGATGGGCGGCAGACGATACCGCAAAGGCTGCCCCGAAACAGGGCATACCCGAATACACCTGCAAGGAGGGCGAGAGCTTATGAGTAATCTGTTTACAGAACGAGTTTTGAATATGGCGGCTGTTACCCCACAGCCGGAGGACTACACGGGCGAGGACGGACTGCTTTACTGCGGCAAGTGTCACACTCCGAAAGAAGCCTACTTCCCGGAAAAGCAAGCCGCCCTGTTTGGGCGTGACCGCCACCCGGCAGAATGTGACTGCCAGAAAGCCCAGCGTTTGGAGCGTGAAGCCGCCGAACAGCGCAGAAAGCACCTTGACACCGTGGAGGACTTGAAACGCCGGGGATTTACCAATCCTACCATGCAGGAATGGACTTTCGCCAACGACAACGGGAAATGCCCGCAAATGGAGATTGCACACTTCTATGTGGAGCATTGGGAAATCATGCGCGAGGAAAATATCGGCTATCTGCTATGGGGCAAGGTCGGCACAGGAAAAAGCTATTTTGCCGGGTGTATCGCTAATGCCCTCATGGAGCAGGAAGTCGCTGTCCGCATGACGAACTTCTCTGCGATTTTGAATGACCTGACCGCCAGCTTTGAGGGGCGCAACGAGTATATCGAGCGTCTTTGCCGTTTTCCTCTGCTTATCATTGATGATTTTGGAATGGAGCGCGGCACAGAGTACGGTTTAGAACAGGTCTACAATGTGATTGACAGCCGCTACCGCAGCCGCAAGCCCTTAATCGTTACTACCAATCTGACATTGGACAGCCTGCAAAATCCGCTGGACACCGCCCATGCCCGGATTTATGACCGCCTTTTGGAAATGTGCGCCCCTATCCTCTTTACGGGAGAGAACTTCCGCCGTGAAACGGCGCAAGCCAAGCTGAACAGACTAAAAGAATTGATGAAATGAAAGGAGTTGCCTATGGCAGAGAACAAGCAGAACACCACCCCGGAACGCCGCCCGGACTGCGTGACAGAGATCCGCATGGGCAACACCGTCCTTGTCGTTTCCGGCTTTTTCAAAAAAGATACCACCGACACCGCAGCCGATAAGATGATGAAAGTGCTGGAGGCGGAAGCCGCCGCAGGACACAAAGCCCAGCTTTCGCCCTAACGCTACAAGCCGCACAGTAAAAAATCGTCATTTTGACAGGCGGTAAAGAAGCAGAAGCCACTATACAGACAGCCGCCCCATGTGGTATAATCGAAATACGGAATAGTGGGGCTGGCTGTCGGAAACGGAGGATTTTATGTTAAGACAGACCACCCAGAAAATCACTGCCCTTTATCCAAGACTATCCCATGAGGACGAGCTGCAAGGCGAAAGTAATTCCATTTCCAACCAGAAGCGTATCCTTGAAACCTACGCAAAGCAGAACGGCTTTTCCAATCTGCGCTGGTACACGGACGATGGCTATTCTGGTGCGAACTTCCAAAGACCGGGCTTTCAATCCATGCTTGCGGACATTGAAGCCGGGAAAGTGGCTACCGTTATCGTAAAGGATATGTCACGGTTAGGGCGAAACTACCTGCAGGTGGGAATGTATACCGAGATGATTTTCCCACAAAAAGGCGTCCGCTTTATCGCCATCAACGATGGAGTAGACAGCGCACAGGGCGACAATGATTTTGCCCCTCTGCGGAACATTTTCAACGAATGGCTGGTGAGAGATACGAGTAAGAAAATCAAAGCTGTAAAACGGTCAAAAGGCATGAGCGGCAAGCCTGTTACGAGCAAACCCGTGTACGGCTACCTCATGGACGAGGACGAAAACTTCATCATTGACGAGGAAGCCGCACCCGTGGTCAAGCAGATATACCGTCTGTGCCTTGCCGGGAACGGTCCGACCAAGATAGCCCGTATGCTGACCGAGCAGGAAATCCCAACGCCGGGAACGCTGGAATACCGCAGGACGGGCAGCACACGCCGCTATCACCCCGGCTATGAGTGCAAATGGGCGACAAATACCGTGGTGCATATCCTTGAAAACCGGGAGTACATGGGCTGTTTGGTGAACTTCAAGACGGAGAAACCGTCCTACAAGACCAAGCACAGCATAGAAAATCCCATTGAGAAACAGGCAATTTTCGAGAACCACCATGAGCCTATCATCGACACCCAGACATGGGAGCGTGTGCAGGAATTACGCAAACAGCGCAAGCGTCCGAACCGCTATGATGAAGTGGGCTTGTTCTCTGGTATGCTCTTTTGCGCGGACTGCGGCAGCGTCATGTATCAGCAGCGTTACCAGACCGATAAGCGGAAACAGGACTGCTATATCTGCGGGAACTACAAGAAGCGCACCCATGACTGCACCGCACATTTTATCCGCACCGACCTTTTGACTGCGGGCGTTCTCTCCAATCTACGGAAAGTGACGAGCTATGCGGCAAAGCATGAAGCCCGGTTTATGAAGCTGCTGATCGAGCAGAACGAGAACGGCGGCAAACGCCGGAACGCCGCCAAGAAAAAGGAACTGGAAGCTGCCGAAAAGCGTATCGGTGAACTTTCCGCTATTTTCAAGCGGCTGTATGAGGACAGCGTAAGCGGTCGCATTTCTGACGAGCGTTTCACGGAGCTTTCGGCAGACTATGAAGCCGAACAGCAGGAATTGAAAGAGCGTGTTGCCAGAATACAGGCGGAGCTTTCCAAAGCACAGGAAGCTACCGTAAACGCAGAAAAGTTTATGAACATTGTCCGCAAGCACATGAACTTTGAAGAACTGACCCACACCCTCTTGCGTGAGTTTGTAGAGAAAATCGTTGTGCATGAGTGCAGCTACGATGAAAACGGCACACGCAGACAGGATATTGAGATTTACTATTCTTTCGTCGGCAAGGTGGACTTGCCCGAATGACCGCCTGCCCTATCCGATACCAAAGACAAGTATCGGATAGGAAAGGCAAAATTTTTTACACTTCTATTACTTCTTTATCACACATAAGCAAAGAGCCAGGGCATGAAGCAGTTCATGGCTAATTAAAGGGAACAAAAAGAAAGGAAAAACCAATCCAGACGGTATCAGCGGCAGGCTACAAGAATAAATTGTGATTTCACAAGATTGGTGTTATAATAAGAGAAAAGTTCCTGCCGGGGCAGCCGCCCCGGT
>OGFM01001809.1_pt1 | contig 12133 bp, 9 predicted proteins | sample 1570871 | NCBI WGS metagenome assembly OGFM01 (sample SAMEA2581957, study PRJEB24529) | metagenome | biome: Human gut stool | place: China | collected 2011
ACCATGAGGATGAGCAAAAGAAAAACGCCCACGATCACCAGAACGTGTGCGTTGCTCTTGGCGGCATTCATCAGCCCCTTTACAGCGGTGCTGACGGCGGTTTTGCTCTTTTCTACGGCTTGTTCTACGCCAGACCGGGCGGCAGATGCACCGTTGGATGCCGCTTTGCCACCTGCGGTCTGCGCCGCTGTGCCCGACCGGGCGGCAGCATAATAGCTCTGCCGGATATCCTGTTTCTGCCGCCACCGGGAAAGCCAGTTGGAACCGCCCTCACTGGTGCAGGATGCGCCTGCATCTTGTGCCGCAGTCGGCTCCGATGCAGAAGATCTTGCGATTTTGGAGCCTTTCTTGCCCTGCATCTTGGCTTTCTTCTTGAGCTTCCGGGCATAGCGGCTTTTGGAAATATCACGGACATTTTCAGCCGCTTTTTCTCCCTCACTCAAAGCCTGTGTGCCAACATTATCGTCCTCATACTGGCCGATTTCCTGATGCACCGCAGAGCGGGCAGCATGGGCGGCATACATTTCACGCTTCTGCGCCTTACTCAGTCGGCTCAGTTCATCCGGGGTCAGCTCGGCCTTGCCAAAACGTAGATGTTGTTTCTTTTCGGCAACTTTTTCTGCATCCGTTTTCAGCTTTTTCTTTTTGGGCGTAGACTGCTCGACCTTGGCTTTTTTCGGGGGTGAACGGGTTTTCTTTGCAGAAGAATCTTCCTTAAAGTTCAGCTTCGGATTGCTCATTTCTGTGCGCCCTCCGAAACTTCCCCCAGCTTCGTGGTCATAATACGGTACAGCTCCAAATCAGTGGGGAAACGGTCAACGAAAGGCAGAATGACATTGCCAAAGAACAGCAATCCTTCACCCTCACCGGAGTGCGTGACGTAGGAGAGCTGGTGAGGGCTGATGTTCAGCTGCTTTGCGAGGATTTGCCTATCACCCGCAGCCTGATTCAACATGATTATCATGTCCGAGTTTTCAAAAATATTCTCGACTTCACGCGAAGAAAGTAGGTCTTTGACATTTTGTGTCAGCCCTGTGGGGATACCGCCCCACTTGCGAAAACGCTTCCAAATCTCGACGCTATATGCCGCAGTTTGCTCTTCTTTTAAGAGCAAGTGCATCTCATCCATATAATATCGGGTGGACTTGCCGCTGCTTCGGTTGGCTGTGACACGCCCCCAGACCTGATCCTGCACGATGAGCATACCGAGCTTCTTCATCTGCTTGCCCAGTTCTTTGATGTCATAACAGACGATGCGGTTGTTGACGTTCACATTGGTGCGGTGGTTGAACAGATTCAGACTGCCCTTGACGTAGATTTCCAACGCCGTAGCAACATGGTGGGCTTCTTTTTCATCCTGTTGGAGCAGGGCGTTGTACAAGTCCTCAAGGATGGGCATATTCTCCGGGCAGGGGTTCGCAAAATATTTGCGGTAAATCAGATGCACACAGCGGTCAATGACGGTTTTTTCCACCGGCAGCAGACCTTCCTTGCCGCCCACCACCAGCTCACACAAAGAAAGAATAAAGTCGGCTTTCAGGGACAGCGGATTATCCTCCTCGGAGTAGTTGGCGTTGATGTCCATGGGGTTGACAAATTGGGTGCTGTTGGGGCTGATTTTGATGACCTGACCTTTCAGCCGGTTCACCAGCGGCGAGTATTCGCCTTCGGGATCATTGATAATAATATCATCGTCCGTCACCAGAAACGCATTGGCAATTTCACGCTTTGCCGAGAAACTTTTACCGGAGCCGGGAGTACCCAGAATCAAGCCATTCGGGTTTTTCAGCTTCTTGCGATCCACCATAATCAGGTTGTTGGACAGAGCATTCAGACCGTAGTACAGCGATTCTTTTCCGCTCTGGTACAATTCCTGCGTGGTAAAGGGGATGAAGATAGCAGTGCTGCTGGTGGTCAGTCCCCGCTGAATTTCGATCTGGCAATCCGCCAGCGGCAGCGAGGACATCAGCCCATGCTCCTGCTGAAAATCAAGGCGGCACAGGTTGCAGTTGTGCTTCTGGGCGATGGAGCTGGCCTGAAAGACGTTGTTTTCCAGCTCCTGCTCTGTGCGCCCGGTGTTCAGAACAAGGAACGTCACCAAAAACATTCTCTCATTCTGGCTCTGAAGTTCTTTGAGCAGGGCTTTCGCATCCCGCCCGTAAGTTGCCAAATCGGACGGGATGATGTCAATATCATACCCGGCACGGATGGCTTTTTTCTGCTCCTCGATCTTGCTGCGGTCCAGTTCGGTGATGGTGCGCTTCACGGTCTTAATGGCACGGTTCTGGTCAACGGACTGGATGTGCATGGTAACGATTTGGGACGAATCCATGTCCAGAAAATCCTTCAAAAGCTGGTCGCTGATGTCGGATGCCGTGATGCTCAGAAAGCTGGCGGCGCAAAAGATACCGCCCATCTGGAAGGTGCGGCTGTTCTTGAATGCAAAGGCGGTGGGTGCAATGGCATCCTTCACGGAAAGCCCGCTTTTTACAAGGTCTTTCCAGTCAAAGTGGAACTTGCTGGCACCGTCCATGTTGAACATATCGTGCATGAGTTTCAGCCGCTGGGCACCGTTCAGGGGCTTTGCCTGCACACCCGATGCGGAGGAGGAACGGCTGTCGGAGTATACGAGTATGCCGACGGAGCTGTCCTTTATTTTATCATAAACGCCTGCCGCGGTAAGACTGCCGCTCTTATCGGTAGAGGAAGCGGTGGGAGTTTCGTTTATAGTAACGGTTGAGCTGTCTGCGGAAGCCTTTTCGCTTGTCTGCTTTTTGGCACCGTCCTTATTGCTGAGAGAAACCGCAATGCCCGTAACACCGAGTGCCACACAAACCACAACTGCGATTATGAGGGCTATAACGCCGCCTTTTTTATGCTTTGACGGCTTATTGTCAACCGGTTTTTTCGGCGGTTGGCCTGAATTTCCGTAATAGACATAGCTGTTATTTCCGCTGTATGTCGAGCTCGGACGGTATGCGCCGTTTGAGCCGTAGTAACCGTTGTTTCCGCTTGAATAGCCGTTGTTGCTGCCGTTTGCATTTGAACTGCCGTTATTTGTGTTTCCGCCGCCGTTCGAGTAAGGGTAGCCGTTATTCGGCTGATAGCCGCCGTTATAAGGACTGCCGCTGTTCGCTCTTTGAGCGTCATTGCCGGCTTCGGGAGCACTTTGGAAATTACCCGTGCTTTCCGGGGTGTTTTGCTGCTCGTTTCCCGAAGGGGTGTTGTTATTGAAATCGTCCATAAAAAGATCTCCTTGATTTATCTGATGAAGACAAGAGCTTTTCTCTTATCGTTGTCATAATCATAACCGACGGTTATTACAGAACTGTTAACTCGGTTTAAATAATCTGAATACTTTTACAGCTGCTTAGGCGGAAGATATTTCGGAATAGTAAACCAAAATTCGGTGTATTTGCCCTCTTCACTGTTGCAGCCTATGGAGCCGCCGTGCATTTCGACTATCGTTTTGCATATATAAAGACCGAGTCCCGCACCCTTGACGTCATAGCTGCGCGATTTATCAACCTTGTAGAAGCGCTCGAATATTTTTTCGCGCTCCTCCGAGGAAATACCTGCGCCCGTGTTTACGACCTTTATAAGTGTTGCGTTTTCGTCATCGTCTGCAAATACGCTTATGGTGCCGTTTTCCGTGAATTTGACCGCGTTGTCCACAAGATTGTATATGACCTGATGTATCATATCCTCGTCGGCGGTGACCGTTACGGAATGAAGCCTGTCAAGCCCGGATATTTCAATGTGCTTGCGCTCTATTATCTGCTCGAACGACAGCAGCACGTTGAATATTTCCGCGCTTATGTCAAACGCCTTCGGGTTCAGCTTTAATTCGCCCGCTTCGATTTTGGACATATTCAGCATTGCCGTAACAAGCCTTGACAGACGCTTGGTCTCATCGGAAACAATGCTCAAATAGTGTTTTTGCTGGCTTTCGGGAATGGTGCCGTCAAGGATTCCGTCTATGAAGCCTCCTATGGTTGTCATAGGGGTCTTAAGCTCGTGCGAGACGTTTGCCACAAAGCTTCGCCGCGAGCTTTCAAGAAGCGACAGATCCGATGCCATCTTATTGAATGCGCGCACAAGCTCGGCGAGTTCGTCGTCACCCTTTACCTTGACTCTCGGGCCAAAATCGCCCTCTGCGTAAGCTTTTGTCGCCTCCGACATATCGTGGAGTGGTTTTATAAGAGAAGCGGTGAGAAAATATACCGCGATAAAGCCTACCGAGAAAGCCATAAGACAGGCAAAAATGAACATTTTAAGGATATTCATCGCATAGTTTGTGAAGCCCGCCGTCATAGGCGCCACGGCAAAAACAACTGCTGCGGTTTCTTCGCCGACCTTTACCGGCTCCGCCGCGACAAGCTGCTTTTTCATATAGACGCCGTTTAAGGTGGTCTTTGCAAAATAGTCGCCCTTTTTCGCCTCGTCGATTACCTCCTGAGGTATTGTGTAGCCGCCGTGCAGACTGCATCTGCCGTTGTTTGAGATACTGTAATTCTGTGTTATGACGTCCTTGCACAATATTATGTTGCCCGAGGTATCGGTTATGTAAATATCAGCCGAGATAGCGTCCGAAATCATCGAGAGGTTACTGCATATCATCGCTATCGAGCCGGAGGCATCGGTTTGAATTCTTGATGAGAGAACAGATGAGGTAGTGTTCGCTATGTTTTTTGCGTTAGAGGAGAGAAGCTGTTCTTTTTGACTTGACCAGTAATTCGAGAGGAACACGCCGAGCGTTACTCCCAAAAGCAAAAAGCATATGAGTACCATTGCCACAAATACCGACAGAAATTTAGTGAACAGTGACTGATGACTGAATTTGCGGTAGGTGCGGTGCAATACCGTTTTAAAACGCGCCTTTACGCTCTGCTGCATTCTTATCAGTCCTTAGTTTCAAATTTATAGCCTACGCTCCAAACGGTTTTCAATTCCCATTTGTCGGAAACGCCCTCAAGCTTTTCGCGAAGACGCTTTATGTGAACGTCTACCGTTCTTGAGTCGCCGTAGTAGTCAAACCCCCATACCTCGTCAAGAAGCTGGTCGCGTGTAAATACACGGTTGGGATTTGAGGCGAGATGATATATAAGCTCGAGCTCTTTCGGAGGAGTGTCTACGGATACTCCGTTGACCTTCATCTCGTAATTTGTAAGGTTTATCGAGAGCTTGTCGTAATTTACCTCTTTGACGTCGCTTGTGTCGGAAGCGGGAGCGGTGCGGCGAAGTACGGCTTTTATTCTTGCCACAACCTCTTTTGTGTCAAAGGGCTTTGTAACATAGTCGTCCGCGCCGAGCTCAAGACCCAGAACCTTGTCAAAGGTCTCGCCCTTGGCGGTGAGCATAATTATCGGCTTGTCCGAGAATTTTCTGATTTCACGGCATACCTGCCAGCCGTCAAGCTTCGGTATCATTATGTCGAGCAGCGTGAGGTCGGGATTTTCCTGCTTGAATGCATTTATTGCCGACACACCGTCGTTAACTATTTTTACGACGTAGCCCTCTTTTTCGAGATAGAGCCTTAAAAGCTCGCAGATATTGGTGTCGTCATCGACGACGAGTATTTTTTCGTTTGGCATAAAATACCACCCTTTCGAACCTCTTATAATCAGAAATTATAAAGTACATTTAAAAATAATATGTGAACAAATTCGTAAGAAATTTAAAATAAAAGGGACTATAAAAAACAAATTTCTTTATAGCCCGATTTTATGATTATTTAAGCGACGACAGAAGTCCGCCTTTTTTGATTATATCCTGTATGAACGGCGGAAACGGCTCTGCCCGGTAGCTTTTGCCCGTGGTGTTGTCGGTTATTACGCCACTGTCAAAATCTACCGAAACCTCGTCGCCCTGCTCGATTTCGTCGCCTGCCTCCGGACATTCGAGAATCGGCAGACCTATGTTGAGCGCATTTCTGTAAAAAATTCTTGCGAAGTTTTTGGCGATTACGCAAGAAACACCCGCCGCCTTTATGGCAAGCGGAGCATGCTCTCTTGAGGAGCCACAGCCGAAGTTTACGCCGGCAACTATTATGTCGCCCTCTTTTACGTTATTTACAAATTCCTTGTCTATATCCTCCATACAATGAGCCGCAAGGTCCTTAGGGTCGGAGGAGTTGAGATATCTTGCCGGAATTATGACGTCCGTATCCACATGGTCGCCGTATTTATGAACTTTGCCCTGTATCTTCATATAAATCGTTCCTTTCTTACCTGAGCTGCGAGGGTGAGCATATATAGCCCGTAACGGCACTTGCCGCCGCTACGAAGGGGCTCGCGAGATAAACCTCGCTCTCCGGGTGTCCCATTCGGCCCACAAAGTTGCGGTTTGTGGTGGAAACGGCTCTTTCACCCTTTGCGAGTATGCCCATATGACCGCCGAGACACGGACCGCAGGTCGGGGTTGATACAACCGCGCCCGCTTCTACAAATATTTCGGTAAGGCCCTCTTTAATGCACTGCAGATAAACCTTTTGTGTTGCCGGAATTACTATAACGCGAACGCCGTCCTTTACCTTTCTGCCCTTTAAGACGGAGGCGGCAGCGCGCATATCCTCTATTCTTCCGTTTGTGCAGGAGCCTATAACTACCTGATCTATGTCGATTTTTTCAATTTCGTCAACGGTGTGAGTGTTTTCGGGAAGATGCGGAAAAGCAACCGTGGGTTTCAGATTATTTAAGTCTATCTCTATTGTCTCGTCATACTCGGCGTCCTCGTCTGCCTCGAATATACGAGGCTGTCTGTCGGTCCTGCCGCTTATGTATTTGAGCGTCTTGTCGTCTACCGGGAAAATTCCGTTTTTGGCGCCGCATTCTATTGCCATATTCGCTATGCAGAAGCGGTCGTCCATTGAGAGTGCGCCTACACCGTCACCCGTGAATTCAAGCGAACGGTATCTTGCTCCGTCAACGCCTATTTTACCGATAAGGTGAAGTATTACATCCTTGCCGCTGACAAATTCGGGCAAGGTGCCTTTTAGTACAACCTTAATTGCGGACGGAACCTTAAACCAAGCCTTGCCGGAGATCATACCGGCAGCCATATCGGTTGAGCCCACACCCGTAGAGAACGCGCCGAGTGCGCCGTATGTGCAGGTGTGTGAGTCGGCGCCTATAACGGCATCGCCGGAAATAACGAGACCGCTCTCGGGAAGAAGCGCGTGCTCTATACCCATTTTTCCCACGTCAAAGAAATTTTTGATTCCCTTTTCCTTTGCGAAAAGACGAACCTGTTTGACATTTTCGGCGGATTTAATATCCTTGTTGGGGGTAAAATGGTCCATAACAAGTGCTATTTTGTCCGTTGAAAATACGTCCTTAAAGCCCTTTTTTGCCATCTCGTTTATGGCAACGGGCGAGGTTACGTCGTTGCCGAGCACGAGGTCGAGCTTTGCTTCTATGAGCTGACCTGCCGTAACCGACTGAAGGCCGGCGTGCGCCGCGAGTATTTTTTGGGTCATTGTCATTGACATTCTGTTATTCCTCGATTCCTTTTATGTTTGTATCGCCGCTCTCAAGCGCGGTAAGACCGGAGCGTGAAAGCTCGATTATTCCGTGCTTTGTCATTTTGCCTATGAATTTGTCGATAAGCGACGGCAGACCCGTAAGCTCGGCAGTTATTGTTGTGTGGCCTATATCCTTTACCTTTGCGCCGAAGCCGTTGATTGTTTTAAGCACGGCTGTGCGCTGGCTGTTTGTGGCGTGAACCTTTATAAGCAAGAGCTCGGAGGATACAAGGCGCGATTCATTGAGCTTTACCACCTTTATTACGTCCTCAAGCTTTGAGAGCTGACGCTCAACCTGCAAAAATTTGTGCGGCTCAACGTCTGATACTATTGTTATTCTTGAATATACGGGATTTTCCGTTTCGGCTACGGTAAGGCTTATTACGTTGTAGCCGCGTCTCGCAAAAAGACTTGCGACGCGCAAAAGCACGCCCGTGCGGTTATATACGAGAGCCGAGAGGAATATTCTCTCAAGACTGTTTGCATTATTTTCTTCTGCCATTTTTGTTTTCCTTTCCTTTGCGGCTTATTCGGCTGAAAAACGATACACCGTGTCAGATACGAACGGATGGTTTTCGTCAAACAGATTTTGTATGAAATCGGGGTTGTTTAAAGCGTTCGGGTAGTACTGCGTTTCAAGGCAGAAACCGGAGCGGTGAGTGAGGGGAAACTTACCTTTACCGATTTGCGAGCCGTCCATATAGTTGCCTATGTAAAACTGGACTCCGGGAAGGTCGGTATAGCACGTCATTTTCCTGCCGCTTTCGGGGTCGTAAACCATTGCGAATTCGCGCAGAGCACCCGTGTAATTTTCGAGGCAGAAGTTGTGGTCGTAGCCCCTGCCTATTATAAGCTGCTCGTCGGGAGACGATACGTCTCTGCCTATCTTTTTCGGTATTCTGAAGTCAAACGGTGTGTTTTCAACGCTTCTGATTTCGCCTGTCGGGATGCTGTCTTCGTTCATCGGCGTAAAGTATTTTGCAAAAATCTGCATTTCGTGAGAGAGGATGTTGCCGGAAGCGTATCCGCCGAGGTTAAAGTATGAGTGGTTTGTGACGTTTATCGGAGTCTTGCCGTCGGGTCTGCAGTCATAGTGTATTTTGACCTCGTTTTTGTCGGTAAACGTGAAGGTGACTTCATTTTGAAGGTTTGACGGGAAGCCCTCGTTGCCGTCGGCGCTGAAATATGAAAATTTAACGCTGTCGTCGCCGAGTATTTCATAATTCCAAACGGCGTTTTCGTATTCGTGATTACCGTGAAGGGTGAATTTACCGTCGATGTTTTTTGTTATCCGGTAATTTTTGCCGTCTATGGTAATGCCGTTTCCGGAAATTCGGTTTGCGACTCTTCCGACGGTGCGACCCTGCGAATCCGTACAGCTCAGCTGACCCTCCATGGTGTCAAAGCCGACAAGTACATCGGCAAAGTCTCCGTTTCTGTCGGGAACCGATATTTTATTGAGCGTAGCGCCGTAATTCAGCAGTTCGATTTCAGCTCCGCTTTCGTTTTTTATTGTGAATGAAAAGACTTCTTTTCCGTCGGCGGTTTTGCCGTAGAGAGATTTGGTCATTTTCAAAGCTACCACCCCATTTTTAGCATTTTAATAAGTATAATATCCGTGCGCGCCGTTGTCAAGAAAGACGAAAAAACTTGCAAGAGCGAAAATAATGCTGACCGGAAAACAAAAGTATTTTTATTGACTTTTCGGCGTTTTAAATGTATTCTTAACATATATTATGTATTTGAAGGGAGTGTGCCGATTGGAGCAATTTTTAACTCAGTTTGAATTCCTGTCGCGATATGCTTTGGCTTTTCTTGCGCTTATAATACTTCTCCGGTGCATTTTTTCCCTTTTCAGGCTCAGACCGCGCCGCGAGATTATGGCAACGCTGATAAATCTTGCCGACGACAGCGAAATCGAGATACGAAATTGGGAAACCTCGATAGAAAGTACGGCACGGTATCGCGTTTTCACGCCGTTCTGGCTCTCAGAAAAGACGGCTGGTATGTCTTTGATACCGAGTCGAAAACCGGAGTTTACGTAAACGGCGAGCAGATAAAAAAATCAGCCAAGATAATCGACGGCGACACCGTCTCGTTCGGAAACGCGGTTATGAAGTTCACCTCAAACGGCTACGGCGTTGAGAGTGAGGAGGCTGAGGACGGTAAAAAGGTTGACTTCACAAACGCCACAAGGCTTGTAAATCTTGCCGACAACAGCGCGTTCTATTTAAACGGCACGTGCCTTATAGGGCGTGACAGAACCTGTAATATATGCCTGCCGATGCAAAGCGTCTCGGGTGAGCACGCCGAGGTCTATCCCGCAAAGGACGGCTGGTATGTTGCGGACCTCAACTCCAAAAACGGCACGCTTTTAAACGGCGAAGAGGTTTTCGGCGCATTCCCGCTGTATGACGGCGACATTATTTCAATAGGCGATTACAGCTTCCTCTTCCGCGAATAAAGCGGAGAAGAGGCCATATTCAAAGAAACGGAGGACGCATCTTTGGCTCAGGAAAATGCTCGTAAAAAGCAAAAAAAGACGAGAACCAAAAAATACAGAAAGCCTGTAAACTGGCTGATTCTGCTTATAATTATGACTGTTTTTCAGCTCGTTTGCGCCGCTCAGATAAATATGAACAGTCCCGACATACCGCTGACTACATTATATATTGTATTCGGTGCATATATAGCTATCGAATGGGCGTATTTTATATTTTTCGGCGGATTTTTACACCGCAAGAGCTTTGAAATAGAGCTTATAGCGTTTTTTCTTACCGGAATAGGTCTGACGCACACCAAAAGCGGGGTTTCCGACAAAGCGTTTGGACAGCTTGCGGCGGTGATTATGGGTATTGCGGTATTTATAGTTATGCTTTGGGTGCTCAGCGATATAGAAAGAGTTGTAAAGCTGCGTATGCCGGTGGCGATAGCTTCCGTTATCGTACTTGTTGCCACAAGGCTTTTGGCGCACAATATAAACGGTGCATACAACTGGATAAGGATAGGCGGCGTTTCAATACAGCCGTCGGAAATAGTGAAGATAGGCTTTGTCTTTGTAGGTGCGGCTACGCTCGAATACCTGCAATCAACGAGAAGCCTTACAAAATATCTTGTGTTTGCGCTTTCCTGTATAGGCTGTCTGTTCCTTATGAAGGACTTCGGTACGGCTCTTATATTTTTCTTTACATTCTTAATAATGGCATTCCTGCGCTCGGGAGATATAAAGACCATATTTCTTGTATGCGCGGCAGCTCTCGGCGGCGGCGGTCTTGTGCTTACGTTTAAGCCGTATGTCGCAAAACGCTTTGAAACATATCGCCATGTTTGGGAGTATGCAAACGACCGCGGCTATCAGCAGGCGAGACTTCTCATATATTCCGTCAGCGGCGGACTTTTCGGACTCGGAATAGGAAACGGCAAGCTGAGAGATGTATACGCAGCCACAGAGGACTTGGCGTTCGGAATGGTATGTGAGGAATTCGGAATTATTATCGCATTTGCTGTGCTTTTGACCTTTGTCGCCCTCGTGGTTTACAGTATACGCTATGCTGTGGCGGCTCGCTCGTCTTTTTACGCTATTGCTGCGTGCGCTGCGTCGGGCCTTCTTCTTTTCCAAGCGGCTCTGCACGTGTTCGGCGTTACCGATCTTCTTCCGTGGACGGGCGTTACGCTGCCGTTTATCAGCCGAGGCGGCTCGAGTATGATGTGCTGCTGGGGACTTGTGGCATTTATAAAGGCCATTGATGTCAAGACGTACAAACGGTACGATAAGGTAGCGGTGGCAAAGTCTTAAATTAAATCTGCCGAAAGGGAGTGTGAAACAATGAAAACCATGTCAAAAAGAGCCTGGGTGCTCTATGTGTTTATAGCAGCATTTTTAGCAGGGCTCATTGTGTTGTTTTACACATTTTACACGAACGCCGATTCGTGGGCTATGAAAAAGGCGAACAGGCACCTGTATTCATCAGGTACGCTGTCGGTTGCGGGCAGCATTAAGGATGAAACCGGAGCGGTGCTTGCGGAAACAAAGGACGGTAAGCGCGTTTATAGCAGCGATAAAACCGTAAGAACCGCAACCATGCACACGGTAGGCGACTCTGAGGGCTATATAGCGACGGGCGTTCAGACATCGTATAAGGATGTCATAACCGGCTATAATTTCGTTGACGGCATATATAACCTGAAAAAATACGGTAAGGGCAACGACGTAAATCTCACAATAAACGCGCAGCTCTGTGCGGCGGCATACAGCGCCCTCGGAAGCAACAAAGGCACGGTCGGCGTTTATAATTACAAAACCGGTCAGCTTTTATGCGTTGTATCAAGCCCGTCTTACGATATTGCAAACAAGCCCGTCTCAAGTATAAATAACGATAAGACAGGTGCTTACGAGGGTGTTTATTTAAACAGGTTTTTCTCCGGCGTTTATACTCCCGGCTCGACATTTAAAATGATAACCTCGATTTGTGCCATTGAAAATTTGCCGGATATAGATTCGCAAAAATTCAAATGCACGGGCGAATACAAGGTCGGCGGCAGCTCGGTTAAGTGCCTCGGGGTTCACGGAACCGTGAATTTCGAAAAGGCCTAATTGCGCTAACCATTGTT
>OGFM01001814.1_pt1 | contig 12116 bp, 18 predicted proteins | sample 1570871 | NCBI WGS metagenome assembly OGFM01 (sample SAMEA2581957, study PRJEB24529) | metagenome | biome: Human gut stool | place: China | collected 2011
GCCGACTCAATGATCAATGCCCCATGTTCTTTATGCAGCCATTTTTTTAATCGCTGTATTATTTTCATTCTATCCCCATGCAGCCTCTGGCTGCTCCTTTTATTATGTCGTGTTTACTCTCAAAATGTCTGGCTGCTTACTGATTCACATAAGGGATATTGTTTTCAATGGCAAAGGACTCTGCGTAACTGCCTGCCGGGGTGTAGATCGTTACATTCTCTGACATATAAAACGCATATGGATCAATTTCTGTAACTGACTCTGGAATAAATATTTCTTTTAATTTCGGGCATTCTCTAAAAGCATCTGAACCTATAGATTGAACTGTTGAAGCTAAAGTAACTTTTTCTAACACATCACATCCAGCAAAAGCACTCTCTCCAATTACCTCTACTCCATCTTCCATAGTTACTTCTTTCAAATTATCGCTGCCCTTAAATGCTCCTTTTTTTATTGTTTTAATGTTTGAGGGTACATTTAATGATTCAATCTTTGACCCGGAAAAAGAAGATATATTAATTTCACTCAATGAACTAGGTATAATAACTGATTTATAATTATTTCCCGAAAAAGCGGTGATTCCCATTTCTTGTAAAGAATCAGGTAAATTTAATTCCTGTAAATTAGTAAAGCTAAATACACTCTCTCCTATAGTAAGTAATGAATTTCCTAATTTAACATGCTGTAAATTATAACAATTCATAAATGCCTGTTTTTTTATTTCAACAATAGAATCTGGTAATTCCACAGTTTCTAATTCTGTATGATTAATAAATGTATTTTCTCCTATCACAGTAACTGTTTTACCATTTACTTCCCCCGGAACTTGTATGACTTCTCCATCCCCAGTATAATCAGACAACATAACGGTTCCATCATCCAGATAGGTTACTGTGAAATTATCTACGGATGCCTCTTTTGCATCCTGTGGTACCTCTGCTGTTTCCTGCGATTATACCACAGATGCCTGTTCTGTTGATACTTCCTTTGTTTCACTGTTCACTGTGTTATCCTCTGTTGTTGTGGAAGCTGTACTTCCACAGGCTGTTGCACACAGACATACTGCCAGTACTGTTCCTACTGCTTTTAACGATTTCTTTTTCATTTTTTCCCTCTTTCTGTATAGTGTTACAACTATACGTTTCATAATATTAGTTATATTTATTAGTACCCCTTGGATGTTTTGTACTCGAAGGTATTCCAGGTATCTGTATCCGTCACAGTGACTCCACTCTGCTGTGCATATGGTAATGTCATCATCATTGGCTTCACCCGCACCTTCGTTTCTATCGTATAATAGGTTAATGATTTAGACAATACAAACTCTGAGTCATTCTGCGCCATTGTGGTCTGTATCACATCTGCTGTTCTCTTATAGATATCATCCGGTGCTGTACACAATTCTATAAACAAAAATGTGCTGATATATTCACTGTATGAGAAAGATACTATGGATTCACTAATAGCTGGCTGTGATATATTCGTGATGGAACTTATATAATCCGTACTCTTATTTACTACCGCATCCTGAAATGCCGACCTGTTAGATAAATCAATTTGAACAAACAATTGATGACCTGGATCATCTTTATAAAATGCCACAGGTAATCCTGCTAATAAGTAATTTCTATCTACTGCTGATTCTGCTGCATTTACTCCCAGTACAATAATCAATTTAACCAATGGTGCCGGAATAATTCCCTGTGTTACTGCTGAAATTCCATTTGCAATTACCTTCAAATCTTCATCATTCCAATATAACTGCAGTATCGGTCCCAAATTTAATGCATATCTGATAAAGAACAGTGACGTATCTATTTTACTGTGGTTTTTGTCATTTGTCCCGCCATACAGGATATACTCTACTTCATTTCCATAAGAGATATTATTATCCTTATCCATCAACATGATAGAATCGCATATTGATTAGGATGTTTTTTCTGTTTGATATGATATTTCTCCAGTTCCCTTGCACATCTAACAGGATAAGTATCGTCTTCTCCTGCCTGACAGAAAAAATATGCTCCAACACCCATCCTTAAGCTGTCTGTATCACTTGGACGAAAATGATTTTCCTGAATAATAGATTGACCATTTTCTAATGATGTTCCATGAAAACATTTAAACCTTATCATCTATATCTCCCTTTACTTCCAAATGAAACATACCTGACACATATCAACAAAAATACCTTATTCTTCTAAAAGAATAACATGCAGACCACCTAAAATCAACCTGCTTTTAATAGTTCTTAGTAATAAAAAAATAGCTTTATAATGCGAAAAAGCACCGCGTCAATCTCTGCCGCGGTGCCTTTAAGTTCAAAACAATATTCAATTTTTCCTTTTCAAAAGCCGGCTCTTAAAACTACTTCAATCCGCTATTCATAATGCTTTTTATGCTTTCCTGAAGTATGCTCCTCCTCGCCGTTCTCAGCAGTCAGGTTAACCTTCTGCTGTACTTTTCTCTTCTTTAACGGGTGTTTTGGATTCTTATCCATATATATCGCTTCTTTCTTTTTGTCAATGATATTCGCAATCCGCTTCGCTGCTTGCTCATATAAAATCGATGCTTCGCATCTCTCCAGAAGCTTAGCCAAGCTTCCTGCAAAAGAGCTCACCCCATCACCCAAGGGTAATGGGTTTTCTCTTTTATTTTATAAATTATTGCATCAGCCTTCAATAGCTATATACTTCTTGTTCTCAACAGCCTTGGCATCCTTCTTTGGAACCACAAGTCTTAAAATACCATCCTCGTACTTAGCCTTGATGTCCTCCTCGGTAACACCTTCGCCTACATAGAAGCTACGGCTCATCGAACCTGCATAACGCTCCTTTCTGATGTATTTACCTTTCTTATCCTTCTCATCCTTATCAAGTCCCTTGGCGGCACTTATTGTAAGGTAGCCATTATCAAGCTTAGCATTGATTTCATCCTTCTTAAATCCTGGGAGGTCAATGTCCACCTCATAGCCTGTGTCAGTCTCCTTCACATCTGTTTTCATCACATGTCCTGCATGCTTACCATACAGAGCCTTGTCAACCTCAGGGAATCCAAAGTTCATCCAATCATCATTAAATAAGTTCTCTCCAAAAATACTAGGCATTAACATAAGTCATCTCTCCTTTTCCTAAAAAACAAAACCTAAAATTATTACCTTCTGTTACTTCATTTTTGGAACCGGGATGTACGAGGAATCTCAAGGTAATTCGTAACTTCTTTTACCTTTTTTAGTTCCTTTCCTTTGTTCTGAGTACGTTATACACCTAGTTGTTAGCAATGTCAAGAGGTGAGTGCTAATAAAATTATAAAGAAATTATTAAGAATTTATTATCTGTGAATATACATCCTCGTCATGTGCGGCTCACCATCCCCTTGAACCATACACAAAAACTCCCAGCCATACCTCTCATAGAAGCTTGTATGGTCTGTAATCAGATAAACAGGTGATATGCCCTTTGCTCTCAGGTCTTCCACAGCCATGTCAAGCAGATGCCCTGCAATCCCATTACAGCGGTACTCCTCCTCCGTGTAAACCGCACAGATATTAGGTGTGAGGTCTTTTCTGTCATGAAAATCATTCTCAATCACACCCAGACCACCAACGATTTTTTCTCCATCCATGCAAAGATACCAGCCGTATTCAGTTTCACTGTTAATATACGCTTCCATACATTCAAGATATGCCTGTTTTGGAACATACCACTTACTGTGGAACCACTCTGATGCATAATTCTTTAACTGTGGTCTTTCTCTTAATGTTATATATGTATACATAAAATCCCCCCATTTACTGCTCTACTTTCAATCGTGCTTTTCTTCATTTTCCATGTTCTCTTTATCACCCTGATTATGATTGGTTGTCGGTCCGTTATTACTTCCATTGTTTCTGTTATTGCTTCCGATTACCTGATGCTTTTTCGGTGAAAAGAACACCCCAAACAATGCTCCCGTCAGAAACAGAACCATTCCTGCAAGTATAATCTCACGACCCGTGTACTTTCCTTCATTGATACTGTTCATCAATGCCTCGTATTTTTTTCTCATATTGTTTTTCTCCCTTCTCTAATTCTTATTTTTAATCCGCAGACATGCTTCTATATGCATAATCCAGTGTCGTGAAAATGGCATTTCAGTCATCATCAAATATCATTTCAATGTCCGTAAACGCAAACGGCATATTCTCATAGCTTTTATAATATTCACAGTATTCCTCAAACGAACCGGTAATTCCTTCCGTTGAAAAATTCATAATAATATTTCTTTGTCTTTGATATAATCTGTTTTCTATTTCCTCTTTTCGGCTAATCGTATATTCCACTGCCATACCGTTATTAAGATTTACCATATCCGTCACATCATGTATGGCTATAACCGATACAAGATTACCTCTTCTGACCTCAATGAAAGCATCCCCGAGCATATCACAGAATTCCTTATAAGTTGTTCTTGTCTCGATGACCTCTCCGTTATCCATGTGTACATCTGCATGCTTTCTTCGCATATGAATATAAAGTATATGGTTGACTGAAAGTGTCCTTTTCCTTCTGTTGGATACTATTGTAATTGATTTTTGTGTATGCATGGCACTCCTTCACCTATTTATGGAGCAGGCAGCTTAACCAAAGCCTGCCCCTGTCCCGGATTTATTAAAATTCAATCTTACAGTCCGGCTCAACCTCCCTGCAGGCCTTCAGCACCTCTGCCATTACCTTTTTATCATCCTGTCCATCCTCAAACTCAACCTCCAGCTTCTGTGTCATAAAGCTGACAGCTGCATCTATGACTCCCGGTGTGTTATTGGCAATATCCTCCATGGTATTTGCACAATTGATACAGTCTACCGAAATATTGTACGTCTTGTTCATATTAGCTCTCCCTTCACCTTAAATAATGTAAGTATGGCTGTTCTCCCACACGTTCCGTATATACATATATTTTATGTATATCCCCATTATACTGCTTAATTAATTTTTTTCAATAAAAATTGACCAACTTTCATTTTTTATTGATAAATTATAAAGGAGAACACACCACAGCCAGCACGTTCTCCTTCTATATTTTTTATTCTCAGGTAATTAATGAGCTTTAACCTTCGTCCAAAGGTCTGCACAGTATGACTTAATTTCTGTCTCCTGATATGCAAATACTTCATCCTTATCATAACCGACTCTTGTTACATAAGCACTTATGCCCTTATAAACATCCTCCTGCATTGCCTCGAACGCAGACTTAACCGGTGAAGAATACCCAACCTCCTCGGTATTTGCAAGAGCGTTTTCCTCATCAAGCATGAAGTTCATGAACTGATGGGCAAGCTCTGTGTCTGTGCAGTCTTTTGTGATGACCATGCAGTCACACCAGATGTTGGTTCCCTGCTCCGGCTCAATATATGCAAGCTTATCGTTCTCAGACATGATATAAGCAGCATCGCCTGAGTATACAACCGCAATTGACTTGTTTCCCGAAATCATATTGTCAATAACGTCATCACCTACATAGACAGGATCCATGATATCTCTCTGATTGCAGAGCCACTCATAAGCGGCATCAAGCTCCGAATAATTCTTGGTGTTCATTGAATATCCAAGTGTCTTGAGTGCTATCATAAATGAATCCCTCTCTGAATCGTACATATAGAGGTCACCCTTGTACTTCTCATTTAAAAGAAGGTTCCAGCCCTCCTTCGCATCCTCCTCAGACACAACAGTCTTATCATAGAGAATACCTACAGAACCCCAGAAATAAGGTACAGAATATGTGTTTTCCGGGTCAAAGCTTCTTCCGTACAAATCCGAAATAATATTGTCCTTGTTGGTTATAAGGCTCCAATCGACCGGCTGAAGGTAATTTTCCTTAATAAGTCTTTCTATCATATAGTCCGATGGAATAAGGACATCGTACTTACTTCCGCTCATAACCTTTGTGTAGAGTGATTCGTTAGAATCAAAGGTCTCGTATACTACCTTGCAGTTATACTGCTTCTCGAACTTTGATAAAAGTGTCTTGTCAATATATTCTCCGGCATTGTACACCCTGAGTGTCTTCTTTCCCGAGGAACCACACCCGCTTAAGGCAAGTGCTGCCATACATACACATAATATTAATGCTGCTATTTTCTTCTTCATTTCAGTCCTCCATCCTGCCATTTTCCTGCGCTTATACATACATTATAAAAAACCTGTTTTCATAATTAAATCTTATAACCGCATTATATGTTCAGCAGTATATTCTACATTTTAATTATATTTCTTCATTCTATTCTGATTTATTTTATTTTTTCCTGTATCAGCTTCTTATTCTTTTCAGCTGTTTTTTCCTGTCTCTTCTTCACTGCCTCCGGGACAAGGTTAACGATGAGAAGCGTAACAATGATAATTACAATAACAATCGCCGACAATGCATTGATTGTAGGGTTGGTTCTCTTTGTCATGTTATACACGACAATAGAGATATTGGCTACTCCGTTTCCGGTTACAAAGTATGAGATAACAAAGTCATCAAGCGACATTGTGAACGAAAGCAGCATGCCTGCATATATCCCGGGCTTAATCATCGGCACGATAACCTTGGTGAGTGCCTGAAACGGTGTCGCACCCAAATCCATAGCCGCATTGGCAAGGTTAGGGTCAAGGCTTCTCACCTTCGGATAGACACTCGTTATGACATAAGGTGTACAAAAACATATATGTGCAAGAAGCATCGTCACATAACCTCTGTCAATTTTCATTGAAGAGAAAAGAATCATCAGCCCTATTGCCGTAACTATCTCCGGGTTCATAATCGGAATATTGTTGACATTTATAAGCCATTCCTTGACAACCTTGCGGTTTCTTGAAAGACCGATGGCTGTTATGGTTCCAAGTATCGTTGCCACAGCTGTCGCTATAACGGCGATACTGAGTGATACTCCGACTGCACTCATAATATTCCTGTCCTCGACAAGTGCCTGATACCACTTAAGGCTGAATCCCGTGAATCTTGTAAGTGACTTTGATGAGTTGAACGAGAACACCATGGTCACGATAATAGGTATATAGAAAAATGCGAAGCAGATTGCTATATATATTATTGAGCCTAACTTTCCACGCTTCTTCAAGCTTAAGCACCTCCATTCTCATCAGGATCGATTTTTTTCATAATTCTTATCATGATAAGGATTGCCACTGCAAGTAACATTGAGATAGCACTTCCGAAATTCCAGTCGCCCACGGAAATGAACTGTTCCTCAATAAGGTTTCCTATAAGCACATACTGTCCGCCTCCGAGAAGCTTCGGAATGACAAAGCTTGATATAGAGAGCAGGAATACCATTATCGTTCCGTTTACAACTCCCGGAATCGAAAGCTTGAAGGTTACCTTCCAGAATGCCGTGACAGGCCTGGCTCCAAGGTCATACGCCGCCTCTATAAGTGAATGATCCATCTTAGCCAGAGATGTGTGAATAGGTATAACCATAAACGGAAGCAGGTCACACACAAGACCTATTATAACCGAAAAGTCCGTGTACATCATCGTAACCGGGTCGAGTCCAAGGAACACAAGTAACGAGTTGATGATACCATTGTCCGATAGAAGGCTTATCCACGCATAGGTGCGCAGAAGCATATTAATCCATGTAGGTATTGTTACAGCAAGTATAAGTATATTCTGTGCCTTATCGCTGAACCTTGAGATAACATACGCAAGCATGTATCCGATTATAAGGCTTATTATTGTGGTGATTGCACCCAGCTTGAAGGAACGTATAAAAACATTCATATAAACCGGTTCAAAAATCTTTTTAAAATTCTCACCCGTAAACTGGATATTTACAAGACTGTTCCCCCCTGTGGTAACCGAATACAGTACAATGAGAAGCAAGGGCACAACAATCAATATGAATGACCAGATAAGATATGGTCTTACCAGATTTTTAAATTGTTTCATAATATCCTTTCCTTGGGACAGGGGTCAGACCCCGGTGTCCCAACCTCTGGGACACCGGGGTCTGACCCCTGTCCCAAATTAGTTTTCCATAGTGTACATTACATGGATGTCCTCATCCGTGAAGCTGAGTCCGACAGCCTTTCCGACCTCATGGTAATCCGTTGTATGAATCTTGTAATCACGGCGGTCAGTTCTCACGATTATCTCATAATGTACACCCTTAAACACGATAGAGGCAACCTTTCCCTTCAGCTTGCTCTTATCAGGCTCAACTATATCTATATCCTCAGGCCGGAGTACTACCTCAACCTCCTCGTTATCCTTAAAACCTTTATCAACACAAGGGAACTCTATGCCATCAAAGCATACAAGGCAATCCCTTATCATATTTCCTTCTATAATATTGGAATCTCCGATGAAATTCGCAACAAATCTGTTCTCCGGCTCATTGTAGATATCCTCCGGGGAGCCAATCTGCTGAATGATACCATTATTCATTACAACGACGGTATCAGACATTGAAAGCGCTTCCTCCTGATCATGCGTGACAAATATAAATGTGATTCCAACTTCCTTCTGAATCTTCTTAAGCTCGAACTGCATCTCTTTTCTGAGCTTTGCATCAAGAGCGCCAAGCGGCTCGTCAAGCAAAAGAACCTTCGGTTCATTCACAAGCGCACGCGCAATGGCGACGCGCTGCTGCTGTCCGCCGGAGAGAAGTGTGACATCCCTCTTTTCAAAGCCTTCAAGTCCCACAAGCTTAAGCATTCTGCTCACCTTCTGGTCTACAACAGACTTGTCAACCTTCTTAAGGTTAAGCCCGAATGCCACGTTGTCATGGACATCCAGGAAAGGAAAAAGTGCATATTTCTGGAAAACCGTATTAATCTCCCTCTTGTAAGGCGGAACCTTGGAAATATCGATTCCGTTAAACAGCAATTCGCCCTTACTTGGCTCCTCAAAGCCCGCTATTATTCTTAATATCGTAGTCTTACCGCATCCGCTTGGACCAAGAAGCGTAAGAAATTCATTCTCATATATATTCAAATCGATACCCTTAAGTACCTGCTGGTCATCAAAGTTCTTCGTCAATCCCTTTAACTCAATTATCTTGTTGCTCATTTTTTCCTCCCATACCACTTAATAGATTAATACTGAAAATATCCTTAAAAGCTTGGTGGTGAGCTTACCCATATAATAACGGCTCCGCTCTTCGACTCTATATAATGCTTATACTTAGGCTCAAAATAGAACGATTCTCCCTTTTTCGCCTTATACCGCTTATTCCCGACAATAATACTTATCGAACCCGACAGCACATAACCGAACTCTTCGCCCTCATGCGGATTATCCGGGTAGGTAGAACCGCCCGGTTCAAGCGTAAGCCTTATCGGCTCCATTATGTTCTTCTGTGCATTAGGGATAATCCATTCAATTACATTGTGCAGCTCGGTATCCGTCTTTTCAAAATAATCTTCCTTCTTAAATACAACACGGTCATCCTCCGTGTCATCAAAAAAGGTCTTAAGGTCCGTGCCAAGGCACTGCAGAATATCCACTAAGGTTGCAATTGATGGTGAAGTGAGGTCGCGTTCCAGCTGTGAAATGAAGCCCTTCGACAGCTCTGCCCTGTCTGCAAGCTCTTCCTGCGTAAGACCCTTCAACACTCTTAGTTCTTTTATCTTACTTCCGATCCGCACTGCCTGTCCCTCCCAGCACATAATGCAAATAATTAAACAAAAAGTTTAGCAGAGCTAAACCATCCACTATTATACATGATATAATCTGCATGTCAAGATACAACTCAAATATTTTGAGACTGCGTAGGCTGTGGCGGCTTGGGACACTGGTGTCCCAAGCCCCTGCGCCCCAAAAGCAAAAGGGCAGCTACAGGATAATCTCCCATATCTGCCCTTTTCATCATTCATTAAATTCACATGTCACGAAGAATCCCCTCGGAGTCTCCTCAACATCAATCACTTTTCCCTGTCTCGCCATAAGCCTTTCGGCAAGACGATAATTGCCGGACATTGCCACAGCAGGCTCTATTGTATAATAGAAGCTGGACGGAAGCTTTCCCTCCGTGATATCAACTATCTGCCCGACCTCCACCTGCCCCGGCCTTTCCATCTTAAACTGCATGGTACGCACCGCATGCCACCTCTTATTCTGCTACATTAAGGTTCTTTCCCTTGAGTCCGATAAAGCTTCCCTTAGGAAGTCCACCCTCCTCATGTCCTATAAGCCACTTGTTAGTAGCTGTTATAAGTGCATCCTCACCGCCACATACCGGACATTCAGCATGCTGTGTTGTAAGCTCATAGTTCGTTCCCTTCGGAAGTACTACAGCTACCTGAAATCCCTTGTTATCAGGTCCGCATGGTGCATAGTGAAGTGTTGTGGCATACAGCTCAACAGCTGTTCCAGCAGGCACTAAGAATGCCTCCATCTTAGCTGTATCGTATGTAAAATCGTCCTCTACATCCCAGAGATTTCCAAGAATAAGAATAGCGTCTGTTGCCGCAACATTGATTTCCGAGCTTCTGTGATACTCTGCCGCATTTAAAAGCTGGTTGTGGCCGTTGCAGTATCCAATCTGTATAGGAAGCTCACCGAAAAACTTATTCTTAATCTCCTGTGCTGCCTCAAGACTCTCAAGCTGCTCAACCGATGGCTCATATACAACACCCTCAGGAACCTCTGTCTTTTTCATCTCTTCAACCAGTGAGCTGAAATCAATGTTCTTAATAACCTTTCCATACTTTTTAAATCTCTTGTCTGCTACCGAAATGATTTCCATTTCAATGTACCTCCTCAAAATATAGTTGCTTTTATTTATATAATTTTCGCTCCGGACAGCCCCATACCATCCTGATATGAAATTATATCTCTGAAATTATATCTCTGAAATTATCCCTGATACTTTCTGATATGCTCATCAATAAGAGCCTGATCCGCAAAATAGTTTATCTTCATTGAGTTCTTGACATCGTCAAGTGTCTTTGCGGCAACCTCTCTCGCTGCCTCGCTGCCCTTTTTCAATATCTCATATACATAGGCGATATCCTTCTCGTACTCTTTTCTTCTCGCACGGATAGGATTTAACTCCTCATTCATTACATTGATAAGGAATTTCTTGACCTTGACATCGCCAAGGCCACCGCGCATGTAGTGAGCCTTGAGCTCATCAAGGTCAGAGTAATCCGGAAGGTACTCTGCGAAGTGCTCAGGCTTGCAGAAAGCATCAAGGTATGTGAATACCATATTCCCCTCAATATGTCCCGGATCCTCAACCCTGATATGTTCCGGGTCGGTGTACATATTCTTCATAATCTTCTCTTTTACCTCTGCCTCAGACTCGGAAAGATAGATACAGTTGCCGAGTGATTTGCTCATCTTTGCCTTTCCGTCGATACCCGGAAGTCTTAAGCAAGCCTTGTTATCCGGAAGAAGAATCTCCGGCTCAACAAGCGTATCGCCGTATATTCTGTTAAAGCTTCTCACAATTTCCTTGGTCTGCTCAAGCATAGGAAGCTGATCCTCGCCTACAGGAACAGTGGTTGCCTTGAATGCCGTTATATCGGCTGCCTGACTTATCGGATAAGTAAAAAATCCGACAGGAATACTCGTCTCAAAACCACGCATCTGTATCTCGGACTTCACTGTAGGATTGCGCTGAAGCCTTGATACTGTTACAAGATTACTATAATAGAATGTAAGCTCTGTAAGCTCCGAAATCTGCGACTGTATAAATAAAGTGGATTTAGCCGGGTCAAGTCCGACTGAAAGATAGTCAAGTGCAACCTCTATTATATTCTGTCTTACCTTCTCCGGATTGTCAGCATTATCCGTAAGTGCCTGTGCATCGGCTATCATTATGAAAATCTTGTCATACTCACCTGAATTCTGAAGCTCCACTCTTCTTTTAAGAGAGCCCACATAATGACCTATATGAAGTCTTCCTGTAGGTCTGTCACCCGTCAAAATAATCTTTCCCATATAATCTCCTCCGTCCTGCAGGCGCATATCCATGCCGCATGCACTATACATTTTCTATAAAACACTTAGCAGGATTCGTATGTCAAAACATGCTATATATACTTAGCTGTGTATAACGTATTATATTTATGCGTATCACGACTTTTGGGAGAAGCTTAGATGTTCTTAGAACTCTGCTAAGTCCCCAG
>OGFM01001848.1_pt1 | contig 11951 bp, 12 predicted proteins | sample 1570871 | NCBI WGS metagenome assembly OGFM01 (sample SAMEA2581957, study PRJEB24529) | metagenome | biome: Human gut stool | place: China | collected 2011
GCGGCGACTGGTGGAGCGGCCTGTTTGGCAGCAGCTCCTCTTCTTCCAGCACCGAGACCGGCACCGAACAGGGCACAGCGGGCAGCGGCGACTCTTCGCAGAAACCGCTGACCGACTGGTGGTCCTCGCTGCTGAGCTGACGGAGGCGTGCATGAAGGGATATATCACAAAGGGCATCGGCGGCTTTTACTATGTAAAAACGCCGGAGGGCATTGTGGAATGCAAGCCCCGCGGCATTTTCCGCAAACAGAAGATCACGCCGGTGGCGGGCGATGAGGTGACGCTGGAGACCGAGAACGGTGCAGCCGTCATTGCCGAGATCGCACCGCGCAAAAATGTGTTCGTGCGGCCTCCGGTGGCAAATCTGGATGTGCTGTTCCTTGTGGCCAGCACCACCCAGCCCACGCCCAGCACGCTGGTGCTGGATAAGCTTGCCGCCATTGCGGTGGACAAGGGCGTGCAGCCGGTGATCGTGTGCACCAAGGGCGACTTGGCCGAGGCGGAATTCCTGCGTAAGGCCTATGAAAAATCGACCCTGCCGTTCATCCGCATCGATTACGAGACCGGCGGCGGGCTGGACGAGGTGAAGCAGTGGATCAGCGGCAGGCTGTGTGCGTTCTGCGGCAACTCCGGCGTGGGAAAATCCACCCTTTTGAACCATCTGCTGCCGGAAGCAGAGCGCGAGACCAGTGCCATCAGCCAGAAGCTGGGCCGCGGCCGCCACACCACCCGTGAGGTGACGATCTTTGAAGCCTTTGGCGGGCGCATTGCGGATACGCCGGGCTTTGCCAGTCTGGAAGCGAACCGCGCCGGGTTCATCCCCAAGGAAAATCTGGAGCATGCGTTCCCGGAGTTCGGGCCTTATCTGGGCCAGTGCCAGTTCACCGGCTGCTCCCACCGCAGCGAAAAAGGCTGTGCCGTGCGCGCCGCACTGGCCGAGGGCAGGCTCTCCCAGACCCGGTACGACAGCTACTGCGCCATGTACGAGGAAGTCAAGGACGTGAAGGATTGGCAACGCCCGAAAGTATAAAGGATAAGGAAGAGATTCATGTCACGCTGTGTGATCATTTCGGCCTGCCCGGTTTCTCCGGAGCTGGCAGAGGCCCTGCGGCCGGACGATTTTATCATTGCCTGTGATGCAGGCTACCGCAACTGCGCACCTCTGGGGCGCAGACCCAACATCATCGTGGGTGATTTTGACACCGCCCCCTGCCCGGAACAGCAGGACGACGATATCATCGTCCTGCCCCATGTGAAGGACGATACCGACACCGAGTATGCCGCAAAGCTGGTCTCGGAAAAGGGCTTTGACGAGGTGCTGCTGCTGGGCGGCCTTGGCGGCAGACGGGTGGAACACACCCTTGCAAACCTGTGCACCGGCCTTGGGCTGGAACAGCGCGGTGTGCGCACCACCCTGCTGGATGAGCGCAGCCGCATCACCTACGTGATGCCCGGCGAGACCCGCCGCTACCCGAAGGAGAAGTACTTCTTCTTCTCGGCCTTTCCGATAGAGGGCAGGGCGCAGGGCGTGTGCGAGCGTGGCTCCTACTATGAGCTGACCGATGCGGAGCTGACCGCCGGCTACCCGCTGGGCGTCAGCAACGAGTACGCTGCCGGGTCGGACTGCATCACCATCTCCACCCGCAGCGGTGCGCTGGTGGTGGTGGAGACCATCGCAGACTGAGCGCTGCTGCCCTTGCCGGAACGTTCCGGCCCCTGCCTGCATAGGATGGGCCAGAAAACGGAAAGGCGGGGAGCATATGCAGGTAGTTGTGATCCGAAGCCCCAAGGCGCTGCGCGGCATTCTGCGCAGACTGTTCGGCATTCAAAAACAGTAAAAAAGATCCCCTCGCTGCTGGTCGGCGGGGGGATCTTGCTTCATAATACTCCTTTTTATTGCGTCAAGGCGTTGTAACAGGCATCGAACGCCTGCATAAAATCAGTGATCTCCTGTTCCGTGGTCAGGTGGCTCAGGCTGATGCGCCACGAGGACAGCGCGTTGCGCCGGTCATGGCTCACGGCAAACACGGCGCGGGAGGGCAGGCCGTCCGAAGAGCAGGCCGATTTGACCGAGACGCATACGCCCTGGGCATCCAGCTCCCGCTGGAACACGGTGCCCTTCACGTTCTGTACGCTCAGGTTTAAAATCTGCGGCACGGCGGTGTCCGGGCTGTTGATGCGCACCTTGGGGTATTGGGCAAGCCCGGTGCGCAGGCGGGCGTTCAGGGCGCGGATGTGCTCCACCCGGGCGGGCAGCCCGCTCACTGCCTTTTCCAGTGCCAGCGCCAGCGAACAGGCCAGCGCCACGGTGGGGGTGCCGCTGCGGTAGATGGTGGTGCTCTCGCCGCCATGGATGAGCGGCTCCAGCGCAAGGCCGCGCCGCTTGACCAGCACACCGATGCCGTTCAGCCCGTAGAATTTGTGGGCGGTCAGGCTCATGGTGTCGATGCCTGCAAAGCTGACCGGCAGCTTGCCCACGGCCTGTGTGGCATCCACATGGAAGTGGCAGTGGGGGCAGGCCTTCAACATTTCCGCGATCTCGGCCACCGGCTGCACCACGCCCAGCTCACTGTCCACGGCAGTGACGGCCACCAGAATGGTGTCCGGGCGCAGCAGTTCTTTCAGGTGGGCAAGGTCCACCGTGCCGTCCTGCCGGATGTCCACAAGGTCGATCTCGTATCCCTGCTCCTGCAGGGCGGTCAGGCTGCCGCTCACCGAGGAGTGCTCCAGCGGGGTGGAAATGATGTGTCTGCCATGGTGGCGCTCCAGCCGGGCGATGCTCTTGATGGCAAAGTTGTTGGCCTCGCTGGCACCGGATGTATAGATGATCTCGGCGGGCTGCACATTCAGACTGCGGGCAATGCTCTGGGTGGCGGCATCGATGGCAGCCTTTGCGGCAGTGCCTGCTGCGTGGCGGGAATTGGCATTGCCCGGGCAATTGCGCTCCACCTCGCAAAAGCGCTGTAAAACCGCCTCGTCCGCAGGGGTGTTGGCGGAATAATCCAGATAGATCATAAACTCTCCTGATAATTCTCTTATAATACAGATTGCAATAGTAGGCTATATTATAGTGCGCTTTGGGCCGGATTGCAAGAGAAACGGCGCAAACTTCCGGGCTGGAAATACAGGAGAATTAAGCAAAATAGTTGCACGGCGGCAAAAAGTCTGCTATAATCTCTTGAAGGACTGCCCGCCGCGGCCTTTTGCGGGGCTTTTGGCGGCGGTTTGGAAAGAGCCTGAATGAAAGGGGGAGCGCACCATGCTGCACAAGAATCATCGACTGCGCTGTATTGCACTTCTCATTTCCGGGCGGGATCATTGTTCCCAAATTTCAGGGGCATTGCCGTTTTGCTGACGGCGGTGCCTCTTTTTTTGGGCTGCGAGTTCTGTAGGAGGCAGAAAAACTTCATGAGTGAAAAGATCGATTACTCCAAAGGCATTTACGACGCGCGCCAGCTGGGCGCAGGCCGCATGTTCATTCTGGGCGTGCAGCACATGTTTGCCATGTTCGGCGCAACGGTGCTGGTGCCGCTGCTCACCGGCCTGAGCGTTTCCACCACCCTGCTGTGCGCAGGTCTGGGCACCCTGCTGTTCCACCTCATTACCAAAAAGAAGGTGCCTGCATTCCTCGGCTCCTCCTTTGCGTATCTGGGCGGCTTCTCCATCGTGGCCCCCATGCTGGCAGATGCAGACGGCAACCTGACCGTTGCCAACACCAAGATGCTGCCTTATGCCTGTGCGGCCGTCGCATTTTCCGGTCTGGTGTATCTGGTGGCCAGCCTGCTGATCTCCACCTTCGGCATCCGCCGCATCATGCGGTTCTTCCCGCCGGTGGTCACTGGCCCCATCATCATCTCCATCGGCCTGATCCTGGCTCCCTCCGCCATCTCCAACTGTCAGGCAAACTGGCTGCTGGCCTTTGTGGCACTGGGCACCGTGGTCGTGTGCAACATCTGGGGCAAGGGCATGGTCAAGATCCTGCCCATCCTCATCGGCGTGCTGGTGTCCTATGCAGTGGCACTGGTGACCGGTGCAGTGGACTTCCAGCGCATTTCTGAGGCTGCATGGGTGGGCATCCCTCTGCACAAGGAGGCCATGGGCCTGTTTGCCATCGACGGCAGCCCGGAGTTCATCAGCGCACTGTTCACCATCATCCCCATTGCACTGGCAACCATGATGGAGCATGTGGGCGATATCGCCGCCATCAGCGCAACCGTGGGCCACAACTATATCAACGACCCCGGCCTGAACCGCACCCTGTTGGGTGACGGCCTTGCTACCACCATGGCCGGCCTGCTGGGCGGCCCGGCCAACACCACCTACGGCGAGAACACCGGTGTGCTGGCCCTGAGCAAGATCTACGATCCGCTGGTCATCCGTATTGCGGCTGTGCTGGCCATCATCCTGAGCTTCAGCCCCAAGTTTGAGGCTGTCATCAACACCATCCCCACCGGCATCATCGGCGGCATCAGCTTTGTGCTGTATGGCATGATCTCCGCCATCGGTGTGCGCAACGTGGTGGAGAACCGCGTGGACTTTACCAACAGCCGCAACCTGATCGTGGCCGCTGTCATTCTGGTGTGCGCTCTGGGCTTCAACTCTGTGGGCGGTGTCAGCTTTGCCGTTGCAGGTGTCACCATCAACCTGTCCGGTCTGGCTGTGGCCGCGATCGCAGGCATCCTGCTGAACGCTATCCTGCCCGGCAACGACTACGAGTTTGATGCTGCTGACGGCTCCGAAGCCGCTACCAGCAGCAACCTGCAGGTCTGATCTCCCATAGAAGAAGGAAGAACAAGGCAGAAGCCGTCCTGTGTGTGCAGGGCGGCTTTGCTGTTTTTAAGGTGCACAGGGCAAAGCACACAGTTTTTGAGGATGGTTTTTAGTGACCCTGCCGGAATTTATCTGTAAGGCAAAATAAATAGGAATTATTCTTAAAATTATCCTTGACTAACTAAGAATCATTCGCTATAATAGAGCCATGACAAGGGCCGGTGAGTACCAACACCGCCCAGCCTGTTTTCTAACTGATATAAAAAGAATGATGGAGGTCTATTCTTATGAAGAAGTACGTTTGCACCGTTTGTGGTTATATTGCTGAAGGCGAGATCCCGGCACAGTGCCCCGTCTGCAAGGCTCCTGCTTCCGCTTTTGTGGAGAAGACCGGCAACACCTATGTCACCGAGCATGTTGTGGGCATCGGCAAGGCCGAGGGCGTGCCGCAGGAGATCGTGGACGGCCTGCGCGCAAACTTTGAGGGTGAGTGCAGCGAGGTCGGCATGTATCTGGCAATGGCTCGTGTGGCTGAGCGCGAGGGCTACCCCGAGATCGCTGAGGCTTACAAGCGCTATGCCTACGAGGAAGCAGACCACGCATCCCGCTTTGCAGAGCTGCTGGGCGAAGTTGTCACCGACAGCACCAAGAAGAACCTGATGATGCGTGCCGAGGCCGAGTGCGGCGCATGTGCAGGCAAGATGGATCTGGCCAAGAAGGCAAAGGCCCTGAATCTGGATGCCATCCACGACACCGTTCACGAGATGGCAAAGGACGAGGCCCGTCACGGCCGTGGCTTTGAGGGCCTGCTGAAGCGCTACTTCAACACCGAAGTCTGATAAGGTTTCCCCGGTTATCCATTCTGACCGCTGCATGGCTTTGCCGCTGTGCAGCGGTTTTTTGCTGCCTTCAACCCCCTGAGATGTCTGGTTGACAGGTGCCGCAGTGCGGTTTATAATTTGTCATATCGTATTGCGAAACACAGCAAAGGGGAATATGGATAATGGAAAACGAACGACGAGTGCAGCAAAAGGCCCCGGCGGGCCGCTACGCCCTGCTGGACGAGCTGCGCGGACTGGATCTGATCAGCATGATGCTGTATCACGCCTGCTGGGACCTGATGTTTCTGTTCGGCATCTGGATGGACTGGTATATCGGCTGGCCGGGGCGGCTGTGGCAGCAGAGCATCTGCTGGGTGTTCATCCTGCTGTCCGGCTTCTGCGTGCCGCTGGGACATCACACCCTGAAACGCGGCGCACAGGTGTTTGCCGCCGGGGCGCTGGTCACGGCGGTGACGCTGCTCTTCATGCCGGAGGATCGGGTAGTGTTCGGCGTGCTGACCTTTCTGGGCAGCGCCATGCTGCTCACCGGTGTGCTGGAACCGCTGCTGAAAAAGATCCCGCCCGCCGCAGGGCTGGCGGTTTCGGCGGTGCTGTTTGCACTGACTTATCATCTGGACGAGCGTTGGCTCGGCTTCGGCGGGCTGCGCCTTGCGTTGCCGGATGCATGGTACGCGAATTACTTTACAGCGTTTTTCGGCTTTTTGCCCTTCGATTTTTATTCCACCGATTATTTTGCCCTGCTGCCGTGGCTGTTTTTGTTCTGGGCAGGGTACTTTCTGCACGGCGTGGTGGGCCGGGCGCGGATGGAACCGCTGCGCCGTTCGGTGTGCCCGGCGCTGGGCTGGATGGGGCGGCACTCGCTGGTGCTGTATCTGCTGCATCAGCCGGTGATCTACGCGGTGCTGACGGTGTGGGCGATGATTTTTCGCTGAAAAGGCTTGACAGGGCAGGGAAGCTGTGGTATTCTATCAATGGTTAGAAGATACTAACCAAATGAGGATGCGTCTGCGTGGTTGGACGCATTTTCATGGAACATAAAGTTAGATATATCTAACTAATATTGATTTGAGAGAGGACGATCTTTATGAGCAAAGTAGCAGTCGTATTCTGGAGCGCAACCGGCAACACTGAGACCATGGCAAACTGCGTGGCAGAGGGTGCAAACGGCACCATCGTGCCCTGCAGCGAGATGAACGCCGCAAAGCTGGCTGAGTTTGATGCAGTGGCTTTTGGCTGCCCCGCAATGGGTGCTGAGCAGCTGGAGGAGAGCGAGTTCGAGCCGATGTTCTCTGATCTGGAGGGTTCTCTGAACGGCAAGAAGATCGCCCTGTTCGGCTCCTACGGCTGGGGCGACGGCCAGTGGATGCGTGACTGGGTGGAGCGTGCTCAGGGCGACGGCGCACAGGTGCTGAACGGTGAGGGCCTGATCTGCAACGAGGCCCCGGACGATGATGTTCAGGCTGCATGCCGCAAGCTGGGTGCAGATCTGGCTGCATGGTAAACAGGAGAAGCTTCTCTTGACAAACAGAGACGGGTGCGATAAACTATGAGAACACCGAAAAACGGTGTTTTTGCAGAGTTGAAAGTTAGTAAATGCTAACTTTCGCGCAAAAGCAGCAGCCTCTGTACAGAATGCATCAAAACTGCGGCAGGGGACAGCAGGCGGAAAGGTCTGCGCTCCTGCCGCTTTGGTTTCAGAAGGCGGTGTATATGGCAGTGGCTGCAGCAATTGGTGTTACGGTAGGCTTTGCATTTTTGCGCCGTGCGGTGCGCCGCGCTGCAATGCGGTCGGGCCGTAGAAAAAATAAGACAGCAGGAGGCCCCGTCCCATGCAGGATACCCCGAAGAACTTGGATCAGAAGCGCGCAGATGAAAAGATGCTGGTGAGCGAGATGATCGCTCTTTACTGCCGCAGGCAGCACAAAACACCCAAAGGCAGCCTGTGCCCGGAGTGCCGGCAGCTGCACGATTACGCCCTGACCCGCATTGACAAATGCCCGTTCATGGAGACCAAGACCTTCTGTTCGGCCTGCAAAGTGCACTGCTACAAGCCGGAAATGCGGGAGAAGATCCGCGCGGTGATGCGCTGGGCAGGCCCGCGGATGCTGCCGGTGCACCCGGTGCTTTCCATCCGGCATGTAGCAGTCACACTCCGGTCTAAGCGCGAAGCGAAAAAGGCTGGCTGAGTTTTCCAGAATAAACACCCTGCCCGCAGGCCATACTGTGGACAGAGAGGTGATAAATATGGAAAACATCGGCGTTACCTGTGATGTCTGCGAGTGCTGCCACAATGTGAGCGGCTGCAAGTGCGACCTGCCCCAGATCAAAGTGACCGAGCAGTGCACCTGCGATACGCAGCAGGTGGAGACCCCGCACTACTGCCAGAGCTACGAGAAAAAGTAATTCCTAAAGCAGCAAAACAGCTCCTGCCAGAGCATTTCCGGCAGGAGCTGTTTTGGGTCACGGAGGTCAGCGCAGGGCCACATTACAGGTGGCAAGGCTGCGGATCAGGGTGCCCACGCTCTCCTTCATCTGGATGCCCACGAAGCCCAGCGTGAATGCGGCCTGCACATTGGCCAGATTGTCGTCGATGAACACGCACTCGCTGGCCTTCAGACCGTATTGATCCAGCAGGGCCTGATAGATGCGGGGGTCGGGCTTGTTGACGTGCACCTCGCAGGAGGCTACGCCGCCGTCAAAGCGGTCCAGCACGCCGCGCTCCTTGAGCAGGGCCAGCACGTCCTCCGGGATGTTGCTGAGATAGTACACGCTGTAGCCATGGTTCTTCAGGCGGCGCACCAGCTCCTGCATCCGGCGGCGCGGGCGCAGGATGTGCAGCCAGTCGTCCAGCACGCCCTGCACCTCAAACTCGCGCCCGGCGGCCTTGGCGTTGCGCAGCATGGCCTGATTGCCGTCAAAGCGGGAGACAAGCCCCGCATCCAGCTGCTTCCACTCCTCGCTGCCAAAGGTCAGGTCGTACACCTGCTCCTCGATCTCTTCATTGCAAATGCGGTCTACCAGATAGGCGCGGGGGGCAAAATCCACCATGACACCGCCCAGATCAAACACGATGCTTTTATACATTTAAAATTTCCTCTGTTTCTCATGGAATGCTCTGCCCACAGTATACCACAATCTGCCATGCGGTTTCCACTGCTTTTTGCATGATGCGCCCGGCGGCTGCATAAGCTGTGGCAGAAAGGGGAGAAGGGCATTGACCATCCGGGAACTGTGTGAAAAAGAGGTGGTGCAGCTGGAGCAGGGGGTCTGCCTTGGCCGGGCCGATGACCTGACCTTTGACCCTGCCACCGCCCGGCTGCAGAGCCTGATCCTGCTGGGGCGGCCAAGGCTGTTCGGATTGCTTGGCCGGGACGATAGCCTGACCATTCCATGGCAGGAGATCGAGACCATTGGCACGGATGCAGTGCTGGTGCACACGGCCCTGCCGGAAGCACCGCCGCAGCCGGAACAGCTCAAATGGTGGCAAAAGCTGCGCGTGAAGCTGGGTTTGTAAATTTTTTGCAAAAACAGGGTGGACTTTTTTGTGGAAGTGACTATAATAATCGCAGAAGCTTTGTGCAAAAAGCGTAAAGAAATGTGCTTTTGCGTTTGATCTGAGGTTTCACGGATGAGGAAAGGAACAGGAATTATGAAAACTCCCAAACCGCTTTTGGCGCTGCGGATGGTATTCCCACTGGCGGCATCGCTGATCGTGCTGCTGCTGGGCGAGGGAATCGCCCGCGGGAGCCTGAGCGCAGACGTTTTTGCAAGTTTTATCTTCCCGCACATCGGGGCTTATCTGCTGGCGTGGCTGCTGCTGTTTCTGGTGTGGCTGCTGCTGGACTGGGTGTTCCGCTGCCCGCCGCTGTCCACGCTGGGCATGGCGGTGCTGGGCTGTGCGCCCTGCGCGGTGAACTTTTACACCCTGCAGCTGCGCGGCGAGCCGTTCCTGCCATGGGATCTGACACAGGTGTCGGAGGCTGCCGGTGTGGCATCCGCTGCGGGCCTCAAGATCCAGCCCAGCATGGTCGTGGCCATCATCGTGGTGCTGGTGCTGATGGTGGGCAGCTTTTTCCTGTACCGCGGCCGTCACAAACAGCGCTGGCTGCCCCGGCTGGCGGGCAGTGCCGCCACCGCGGCGGCCCTCTGCCTGCTGGTGTTCGGCGTGTACCTGCAGCCCGCTGTCACGCAGGTGCTGGGCATTACGCCGGATGCATGGATGCAGGACCGCTACTACCGCTACTACGGCGTGATCACCGGCTTTATGACCAACCTCACCAATCTGGAGATCTCGAAGCCCGAGGAATACTCGCAGGAAGCGGTGGATGCCCTGCTGGACAACGTGGACGAGAGCCAGAAGTTTGCCACCAGCCCGCTGTACTCCACCAGCTACAGCGCCGTGACCCCCAAGGACGAGCAGGTGAAGCAGCCCACCATCATTTATGTGATGGACGAGTCCTACTGGGATGTCTCGGAGCTGGAACAGTACGGCATCACCTTTGATACCGATGTCTCCAAGAACCTGCACGCCTTGCAGCAGACCAGCGCCTATGGCCGGGCCTACAGCCCCAGCTTTGGCGGCGGCACCTGCGATGTGGAGTTTGAAGCCCTTACCGGCTACTCGGTATCCTTCCTGCCCAGCGGCAGCAAGCCCTACCAGCAGCATGTGACCAAGCCCATGTTCGCCATGCCCAATTACCTCAAGCTCAAGGGCTACCAGACCGCAGCCGTGCACTGCTTCTGGGCAAAATACTGGAGCCGCGACAAGGCTTACCCCAACCTCGGCTTTGACGATTTTATCAGCCTTGAGGATATGCATGGCGTGACCAAGGTGCGCAAGCACTACTGGACCAGCGGCCTTGTCACCGATGATTCCATGGCCGACCAGATCATCCAGCAGTACGAGAGCATGAAGTCCAGCTCGGACAAGCCCATCTTCCTGCACGCTGTCACCATGCAGAACCATACCAATTATAACAAGGACAACTACCCGGACGACGAGCGCGTAAAGGTGCTGTCCCACCCGGCGGGCCTCAAGCCCAGCACCGTGGGCGCGCTGGAAGATTTTGCTACCGGCATCCGGGATGCAGATGCCATGATGGGCAAACTGACCGAATACTTCTCGCAGGTGGACGAGCCGGTCATTCTGGTGTTCTGGGGCGACCACTATAACCCCATCGATTCCAATTACGATGTCTACACCACTACCGGCTATGCCAGCGATTCCAGCGCAGACCCCCGCCTGCACCAGACCACGCTGCTGATGTGGTCCAACTACAGCCAGCAGCAGGTGGACCTTGGCACCATTGCCGCTTACGATATCTCGCCGGTGATGATGGACATTTACGGTCTGGAAGAGCCGCTCTACTTCCAGTTCCTGAACCGTCAGCTGCGTGTGGCCAGCCGCACCAATACCCGCGGAACCACCATGAATCTGGACGGCACCACCACGCAGGAGCCTACCGAGTTCCAGCAGCGGTGGAGCGCAGAGCACTGGCTTTTGCAGTACGACCTGATGTTCGGCAAAGGATATGCGCTGCAGCGCATGGGCCTTGCGGGCCTGAGCGGCGTGGACACAGGCAAATGAGCGAAAAACAGACGATTTCTTTGTAAAAAACAGAGAAAAACTCTTGCAACCGGCGTTTGTTTGTGATATTATAACAAGGCATTACACACGCATCACTATGCCCTTTTGTGCCCAAATGGGTGGAGGGCAGTCCCGAACCGTCCGATACGGCCCGGGATCACGGTGTGCGGAGGCAAAACAATATCTGGAGGTATTTTTACTATGGCAGTCGTTTCTATGAAGCAGCTTCTCGAAGCAGGTGTGCACTTCGGTCACCAGACCCGCCGCTGGAACCCCAAGATGGCGAAGTATATCTTCACCGAGCGCAACGGCATCTATATCATCGATCTGCAGAAGACCGTGAAGAAGCTGGACGAGGCTTACAACTACGTGAAGGAAGTTGCAGCTGAGGGCGGCGACATCCTGTTCGTCGGCACCAAGAAGCAGGCTCAGGAGTCCATCCGTGACGAGGCTCTGCGCTGCGGCATGCACTATGTCAATGCTCGCTGGCTGGGCGGTATGCTGACCAACTTCCGCACCATCCGCAAGCGCATCGACCGTATGGATCAGCTGGCTAAGATGAAGGAGAACGGCACCTTCGAGCTGCTGCCCAAGAAGGAAGTTGCTAAGCTGGAGCTGGAGATGGAGAAGCTGGACAAGTACCTGGGCGGTGTCAAGAACATGAAGACCCTGCCGAAGGCTATGTTCATCGTCGATCCTCACAAGGAGCGCATCGCTGTTGCTGAGGCCCGCAAGCTGAACATCCCCATCGT
>OGFM01001854.1_pt1 | contig 11927 bp, 10 predicted proteins | sample 1570871 | NCBI WGS metagenome assembly OGFM01 (sample SAMEA2581957, study PRJEB24529) | metagenome | biome: Human gut stool | place: China | collected 2011
TGGCAACCGTAGCCAGTCCCGCAATACGGTAAGCTTTTGCCGGCGTGGCCAAAACCATCGGAATCAACATAATATCAGGCGGAATCGGAAAAAAAGAACTCTCGACAAAGGCCACGATAAACAAAAAGAGCATGGCATTTTTGCGAGCAGCCAGCTCCAGCATATAATCGTATGTTACCTTAACTAAATGATGACCCCAGTCCAGTGTCTTGCGTAAAAACATCAGTTTCATTCCCGTCTTAAAATATCTCCGCCGGAAATGATAACATACCTACTGCAAAAGTGTAGCTAAATTTTCCAAATTGCGCGGATTTTCCACATAAAAGATTTTGTCATGTTTCAGCTGCGGCTGAATTTCCTGACACTGTTCATAAGGCAGATAGAGACAGACACAACGCGGAAAATTCTTTTTCAAATAAGCTTTGGCTCCGCCCAAATCATGCACTTCAAAGCAAGTCAGGTTCTGCCGGCCCAGTGTCAGCAGGGCCGCCGCCGACTTCTCTCCATATTCGTCAAGCAGCCAAACATCATGCTTTTTACGCCCCATTATGACGGAAAACGGCGGCGGAATTTTTGAGCAGACTATATTCTATCCGTTTATGCACGCGTCAAATTACGGCAGAGGAACCGTTTTACTCTCAAACACAGTATGCGGCAAGCACGACACAAGAGAGTTTACCGATGTTCCGGACGTGGACTCCGTGGCGGTTTTAAGTGACGACGGCAACGCTCTTACCGTATTTGCGGTAAACAGAGACCCGAACGAAAGCTATGATATGTGCATAAAGCTTTTGGATCTTGAAGACTTTTCGGGCAAGGAGCATATTGAAATGTGCGGCTTTGACAAAAACGCTGTCAACGGATTCGACAAAATAAACGTCTTCCCCGTAAACGGAGAAATCCCCACGGTTGACGGCAAGACGGCACACGCCGTTTTAAAGCCGTTTTCATGGAATGTTATAAGATTTTATAAAAACAAATAATAAAGAAGGATTGAGAATTATGGCAAAATGTCCCAAGTGCGGAGCAAAGCTTCATTGGTACGACTTCCGTGCCGAATGTAAGCACTGCGGAGTTAATATCCCCAACTACAAATGGGAAGAGAGGCTTGAAAATGATGCCGATACGGCCGAGACATCATTCGCAAAGCTGCATTACAAAATGAGTAACTTCAAATACGGCACGATAGGCTCTCCGCTTATGATAGTGCGCCTTGTTTTTACTCTTTTGCCGCTTGTGGCTCTTGTTGTGCCGCTTGTAAAAATCACACTCTGCTTCCCGTTTTACGAAAAAACGGAGAGTGTTTCATTTCTCACGTTTATACTTAACTATTTGACCAAATATGATATAAAGCCTTCGCTCTCGCTGATGCACGGCGAGGCGCTCGGCGGTGTTTTTGCAAAAATGTTTCTCGGCGTGGGATTTGCGTTTTTGGCCGCCGCGCTCGGAGTTGTAAATTTCTTCGTTGTGCTTATAGCGTCAATGTCACTCAGCAGCACCAGCATGTCAGCCTTGGCGCAGCAGGCCACGATGGCCGCCAGCGTGTCGTTGTCGCCAATAGAGGTGATCTCATCGGTGGCAACGGTGTCGTTTTCGTTGATGATGGGCAGGGCACCCAGCTCCAGCAGGCGGGACAGGGTGTTCTGAAAGTTCACGCGGCGTTCGGTGTGCTCCACGTCCACGCCGGTGAGCAGGATCTGCGCCACGGTGTGATTGTAGGCGTTGAACAGCCGGTCGTAGGTGTACATCAGCTCACACTGGCCCACAGCGGCGCAGGCCTGCTTGGTGGTGGTGTCCTTTGGGCGGGTTGGCAGTGAGAGCTTGCCCACGCCCATGCCAATGGCACCGGAGGACACCAGAATCACCTCATGGCCCTCGTTTTTCAGGTCGCTGAGCACCTTGACCAGCTGTTCCGTGTGGCGGATGTTCAGCCGTCCGGTGGCGTATGCCAGAGTAGAAGTACCTACTTTTACAACGATGCGCATGATATCCTTAACCCTTTCCCATTTCCTTTGTCTTATTGTACGAGGCGATCACGGCATCCATCACCGCACCGCGCAGGCCGTGCTCTTCCAGCACGCGCACGCCCTGAATGGTGCTGCCGCCGGGGCTGCATACAGCATCCTTGAGTTCGCCGGGATGCTTTCCGCTTTCCAGCACCAGCTTTGCGCTGCCCAGAACCATCTGCGCGGCATATTCCTGCGCTTTGGCGCGGGGCAGGCCGCAGGCCACGCCGCCGTCGGCCAGAGCCTCAATAAACTGGTACACCCATGCCGGGCCGCAGCCGGAAACGCAGCTGGCGGCATCGATCAGACTTTCCGGCACGGCATCCAGACGGCCCGCAGGAGCCATGATCCTGAGGAAGGCTTCTTCTTCCTCAGCGGTGACATTGCTGGAACAGTACTGGATCATACCCTCGCCCACCGAAGCCGGGGTGTTGGGCATGATGCGGATCACAGGAAAGTCCTCACCGGCCATCTCCTGAATACGGGCGATCGAAAGGCCCGCTGCCATGCTGCACAGCACAAAACGGCTGGGGCGCTCGTCAAAGGTGAACTTGAGCGGCTGGAGCAGAGCTTCCATCATCTGGGGCTTTACCGCCAGAAAAATCAGGTCGCAGTCACCGGCCACCTCGGCATTGGTGGCTGTTTTGCAGCCCAGTTCTTTGGCCAGTGCCTGTGCCTTGGCCGCAGTGCGGTTTGCCAGAAAAACTTTCTTAGGGTCAACAGCTTTGCAAACGGCACGGGCGATGGCTCCACCCATGTTGCCGCAGCCCAGAAAACCAATGGTATCCATCATAGTTTGTACCCTCCCTCAAAACGGCACTTCAATCACAGCCGTCTGCTCCCATTCTAAGCGTAGAGGAATATAAAATCAAGGGCCTTTTCCGCTTTTTTGCCGGAAGAAGCCGCTTTTGCAGGCATTGCGCACCGACGGAAGGGGTTTGGGGGCTGAGAAACGGCTTTTGAAGCGAGAAACTGCCGGAGTGAAAACGCAGGAAGTCATTCTTAGTTTACAAAATGGACAGAATCAATGCTTGCAATCGGAACGACTTTTGCGGTATTATAATGTACGAAGCTGCCAATCGCCGTACGCAGCGGGAAAAATTTCTACGGTCGGGAAAGGAAGGTTTTTGTGTCACAAACAACGAAGCGGGCACTGGAAGCATCGCTGAAAAAGTTGCTGCTGGAAAAGCCCCTCAATAAAATCACAATCAACGATATCACCGAGGACTGCGGCGTGAACCGCATGACCTTCTACTACCACTTTAAGGATATTTACGATCTGGTGGACTGGATCCTGATGGAAGATGCGGCCAAGACGATGGAAGGCCGCCAGAGCTTTGATACATGGACCGAAGCATTTCTGGACATCCTGCACCAGATCCGGGATAACAAAGCACTGGTACTGAACGTATACCGCTCTGTGGGTCGTGAACAGGTGGAGCAGTATCTGTACAAGCTTCTGGACCCTATGCTGAAGGAATTTGCGGATCGCGAATGCCGCGACATCACCGTGCAGGACGATGACAAGCAGTTTGTGGTGGATTTTTACAAATATGCGCTGGTGGGCGTGGTGCTGGAATGGATCCGCCGGGATATGAAGACCGAGCCTGCTGTGATGGTAGAACGTATGGGACGGATGCTGCAGGGCGATCTGCGCCGCGCGTTATGCCGCCTTGCCAGCAATAAGATCCATCTGGAACAGGACGGTTGAACCGGAAGAGCGACAAAATTTTATCATAATCCGCGCCGTGATGGGTTTTCTATCACGGCGCTTTTTCTGTTTATGGCAACTTGTGGGATAAAATGGTAGAGTAATGGCATAGAAATAGAAAAAGAGATCTCCGAAAAATACCGTTTGGAGGAAAAGGATAATGAATACTTCTGTTGAGAGCCTGACTCATAAAATGCAGCGTGCTGCCGTTGGTAAAATGGTGGACGTGGTGCTTTCTCATGCCGATAAAGATCGTCAGAAAACCGTGGGACAGCTGGTGGATGTTGCAAAGCAGTTCTATGGCAGTTCGTTCAGCGCTGAAGCCTACGAACACGCCAGACAGACCCTGACCGACCCCGACAGCAAGTGGTCCAAGCTCATCAACTGTGTGCTGGATCAGACCGACCCCAATGTGGCCCGCACCATGGCGCTGAATCTGGGCTACGAGGCTTTCTTCCGCGGCACCAAGACCATCCGCGAGAACCGTGTGAAGTACCAGTGCAACATCCCCTGGCTGATCCTGTTCGACCCCACTTCCGCCTGCAATATGCACTGCGTGGGCTGCTGGGCAGGCGAGTATGGCCACAAGAACAACCTCAGCTTTGAGGATATGGACAAGATCGTTACCGAGGGCAAGGAGCTGGGCGTGTACCTGTACATGCTGACCGGCGGCGAGCCGCTGGTGCGTAAGGCTGATATCCTCAAGCTGGCCGAGAAGCACAATGATGTGCAGTTTGCCATCTACACCAACTCCACCCTCATCGATGAGCCCTTCTGCAAAGAGGTGGTGCGTCTGGGCAACATTGCCTTCATGCTGTCCATCGAGGGCACCCCGGAGACCAACGATGCCCGCCGCGGTGAGGGGCACTATGCCGCTGTTATGCATGCTATGGATCTGCTCAAGGAGCACGGCATCGTGTTCGGCACGTCCATCTGCTACACCCGCGATAATATCGAAGCTGTTACCAACGATGAGTTCATGCGTTTCCTGTGTGAGAAGGGCGCACACTTCGGCTTCTACTTCCACTACATGCCCGTGGGCAACGAGGCAGCACCGGAACTGATGCCTACCCCGGAGCAGCGCAAATATATGATCGACCGCATCCGCTATCTGCGCTCGGAAGAGTGCGATATCCCGTTCTACCCGATGGATTTCCAGAACGACGGTGAGTTTGTGGGCGGCTGTATTGCCGGCGGACGCAACTACTTCCACATCAACTCTGCCGGTGACGCAGAGCCCTGCGTGTTCATCCACTACTCCAATGCCAATATCCACGACCAGAGCATTCTGGAAATTCTGCACAGCCCGCTGTTCATGGCTTATCACAACGGCCAGCCCTTCAACAAGAACCATCTGCGTCCCTGCCCGATGCTGGAAAACCCCGAACTGCTGCAGAAGATGGTGCACGAGACCGGTGCCCACAGCACCGACCTGCAGTCGCCGGAGAGCGTGGAGCACCTGTGCGAGAAGTGCAAGAACTATGCAGCCAACTGGCAGCCCACGGCGGACGAGATCTGGTCCCACACCAAGATCCGCGAGAGCCGCTACGAGAACTACAAGGACTGGAAGCCCTCGCAGCCCATTGAAAAGTAACGAAGGCAGACGTCATAATGCAAACAAAGCCCAGGCGTTCCATTGAAGTGCGCTCCGTCAAGTAGGCAGAGAAATAATATCAGTTTTTGTTCGCCGTTTCCACAAGGAGACGGCGAATTTTTTGTGCAAAAGTGATTGTTCTTTCCTGACATGAAAATACCCCCCAGAGTACGCAGAGTTTTTGCTTTACTCTGTCTACTCTAGGGGGAGCATATCACACTCAGAGAGGGTCTTACTGTTTCATGAAAGAGTGGTTTTGAAAATTACCAGAACCAGTAGCGCTTTTTCAGCACAACATATGCAATGCCGATCAGAACCACTACAACACCACCGGCAATGAAGAAGGTCCAGTTGATATTGGCAAATTTCAGGTTCTGGTTGGTCAGCAGATAACGGCCTGCAGTATCGGCAGTGATGATGCCGTCGGTGTAGCTGTTCAGGTACTGCCACTTGTTGGAGACGGCGTTGTACAGATACAGGCGGGTATAGGTGCTCACATCCAGATCGATGCGCACCGAGCAGGGAAGAGCCTTGCCCTTGTCCAGCTCAAACTCGATGCCCTGATCGGACTCAGTCAGGATGAGCATGGTGTCCAGCTCACTGGTGGTGCTCTTGACACCGCTGCCTGCAATCTGCATGGTGTAGCCATCACCCACCACGCACAGGGTCTTGCCGGTGGTGCGCAGCGCATTGAGGATATCACCGGTCACGGTAGGCACCTCGGCCTGTGTGAAAACGATCTCGTTGTCCTCACTGTCCTGAATGGCCTGCACAACGGGATCGATCTCGATGGGAGTATCGTTATCCGGTTCGGTGGAGCTGCTGTCCGAAGAATTATCGGAAGAAGATGCAGCCGAACGGTTGACGATGACCGTGACCATGGCGGATGCAGTGCCATTGGAAACGGTAATGGAAGTAGCGCCGGTGCCCACAGCCGTGATCACGCCGCTGGGGCTGACCGTGGCAATGTTGCTGTTGGCGGACTTATAGGTGAACTTCTGGGAAGCGGAAGAAGGCTTGACACTGGCGGTCAGGGTGCGGGTGGCACCGGGCTTGAGCACAACGTAGGAAGGATTCACCGTGACGACCTGACCGCTGTTGGAAGAACCAGTGCTGGCGGTGCTGGTGCCGGAGTTGGGAATACTCATGACCGTGACATTGGTGGTAGCAGTCACCGAACCGCAGGTAGCGGTAATGGTGGCGGTGCCGGGGGCAATGCCGGTAACACGGCCGAAATTGTTCACCGTGGCGACCTTCTCATTGGAAGAGGTCAGGGCGACGGTGGCATAGTTGGAAGCCGAAGTAGGCCGCACCTGCAGCTGTGCCGAGACCGAGTTGCCAACATAAATGGTGTTGGAGGAAAGGGAAAGGTCCATCTCAGTAACGATCATGGAAGAATCCATGGAGACAACGATGGTGTAGGCACAGATCTGGTTGCCTGCGGCAGCGGTGATGCGGGTGGTGCCTACGCCCACAGCCTGCACGACACCGGAGTTGCTCACGGTCAGAATGGAAGTATCGTCCGAGATAAAGACAACCGAGTCGGTAGAGTTGCGCGGACGCACCACAGGAGACAGCTGCTGAGAGGAACCCAGCAGCATGTTGGCGGTATAGCTGCCGGCCTCAATGCTTTCGGCAGGCACGTCCTGATCCCAGGGCATGGCAACGCCGCTCAGGGCAAGGCCGGAGACAGGGCTTGCTGCGGCCGCAGACACAGCTGTGCCGCAGGCCAGCAGGCAGAGCGCTGCCGCACAGACGGCCAGTTTTTTTGCGGTTGATTTCATAGTAAGTGTACCTCTTTGGGTGATATAACGGCGGCTGGCAGTCAGCACAGCTCCGGTTTAGCGGAACAGAACGCCCAGGGCTTCCATTGCGTACTCGAAATAGGTGACCTGATCGTACTCCACGCGGGCAGTAACGCTCATGCCGTTGGAAAGATCCACCTTGTCGCCGCTGCGGCTCACCACATAAGTGGCATCGGGCTTAATGGTCATCTTATAGTAGGAAGCGTTGGAGCTGGCCGTCACGTCACTGTCAATGGCCGTTACAGTGCCGGTCAGGGTGCCATAGGAATACTCCGAAAGGCCGGTAATAGCGATCTTGCACGAGTCACCCACATGAAGCAGCGGGCGGTCATTCACGGTGACCATGGCAACGATCTCCAGATCGTCGTTCTCGCTGGCAACAGTGGCCAGCGGGGAGCCTGCGCTCAGCACCATGCCCTCTTTGTAAGGAGTATCCATGTGGATCACACCGGAGGTGGGGGCATAGATGTAGTAATCGTTGGCACCGGTGTTCAAGGCATCGAGCTGAGCCTGAATGTTGTCCACGTTGCTCTGTGCGCTGGTAATGCTCTGGGAGATGGACTGCATGGTGGAGTAGTACAGAGCTTCTACTTCGCTCTGGCTCTGCTCCATCATGGTCTTGATCTGAGCATCGGAGTAACCGGCAGCCTGATAGGCCGTGGCATCAAAGGTCTTCTGGGAGACCTGGCTCTTGTAGGTCTCGTACTGATAGTAGTAGGGCTGATCTTCGGGGTTTGTCTCGCTGAAGTAGTTGGTATCATCCTGCACGCACTGCAGCAGCTTGTTGTACTGGTCCAGCTGGGTCTGGTAGATCTTGAGCTGGCTTTCCAGGTTATCCTGCTGCATGTCGATATCCGTGCTCTTGATGTGGGCCACGAGGTCGCCCTCGTTCACATAGCTGCCCTCCGAAATATACATCTCGGTAATGGAGCCGGAATAACTGGACATGATATAGGTTTTATTGCTGGCCTGCACGGTGCCTGCGTTCTGGCTGACATAAATGCGGTTGGTATGGGTGCTCCACACCACCAGAAACAGCATGAAGATGCCCACCAGAATGACAAAAGCGTAGCCATAAGGCGGCAGCTTTTTTTCCATCATGATGCGGCGGTCCTGCAGATCCGAAAGGTTCTGAACTTTAATCGTCATAATTACTTGGTCTCCATAAAGACATCGACCACGGCATCATCCTCGTCCTGATTGACATAGATGGTATAGGAGGTGCCGGTCAGTTTCTGCTCATTCTCAAAAGCGTGGACCTGCAGCTTGTAGGAAGCCAGCTGGCTTTCGGGCATGGGGCCGGTGTAGTGGGCATACAGGCAGTTCTTCACGCGCAGAATAGCATCCATATGGTAGTCCTGCTCCATCTGGCCGATGAACTGGGTAGCCTGCTGCATCATGTACAGGTGCATCTGACGGTCCTCACCAACCACCATGGCCTGCACAATGGGGCCAATGGGCTGTGCGTTGTTGCTCTTGATAAAGTTGTGCATCTGGGTCAGCACCACGGGCAGACTGGCCATCTCTTCCGGATGGATCTCACGGGAGAGCACATTGGTGAGTTTCAGGGTCTTGTTCTCGGCTACTTTGATCTCTTTCATGTTGAATACCTCGGTTCCTTTTCAGATTTACCTCAGAAGAGGCAGTAATAGGCAATCGAGAAAGGGGAGAAAACCGCTGCAGAAAGCAGCTTCCTCTCCGCTCCCGATCGCCTACTACTTATAAAAGTAATAGGGATCTTGCGAATAAAATGTGCCCGGAGGCGTTTTGCCTCCGGGCACACCATAGTGAGGCATAGTCACCTGAGCAGGCAGGGCCTGTTCAGGATAACACCATCTACTTCTACTAAACAGAAAGTCTTTCTAGCTCTTTTTTATCTGACACAGCAAAACTATGTCAAACCAAGCTATCCATCAAGAATTACTCCCTTTCATATGTAACCGGGTGCGCACCCGGCTGCAACACATCAATAGGTGATCGACTCACCGTCGTCATCCTCTTCCACCACGGCCTGCATAACAGGCTGCTTGGGTTCAGCCTGTTTGTTGCGGTAAATACCCTGCTGCATGTTCCAAAGCTCGTAGTACTTGCCCTCCTTGGCAAGCAACTCCTCATGGGTGCCGCGTTCCACGATCTGGCCGTGATCCATCACAAGGATCAGATCACAGTCACGAACGGTGGACAGGCGGTGCGCCACGATCAGCATGGAACGATCTGCAAGCTGATCGTAGATCATGTTGAAGATCAGATTTTCCGTAGCAAAGTCCAGATTACTGGTGGATTCATCCAGAATGTAGAGGTTGGAATCTTTCAGGAAAGCGCGTGCCAGCGCAATGCGCTGCTTTTCACCGCCGGACAGGCCATTGCCTGCTTCCTCCAGATAGGTGTTATACTGCAGGGGCAGGTGGCGGATAAAGTCGTGTGCATCTGCTTTCTTGGCAGCTTCCTTGACTTCGTCCATCGTAGCGTCCATACGGGAAACGCGGATGTTATCATAAATGGTCTTGCTGAACAGCTCAACGTTCTGCGGCACATAAGAAATTGCGCGGCGGACAGAATCATTGGTGTATTCAGCCAGATTCACACCGTTCAAGTCGATCTCGCCATCTTCCGGCTCATAATACTTGAGCAGAAGCTTGGTGATCGTGGATTTGCCGCTGCCGCTGCTGCCCACCAGCGCGACCTTTTTACCGGCCGGAATGGTAAAGCTGATGTGATCCAGTGCAGGGGCACGGTTGCCATAACGGAAAGTGACATCCTTGAACTCGATATCGCCCTCCACCTTGTCCAGATCGGTGCGGTCTTCGTCGCCGACCGTCTCGGAGGGATAATCCATGATCTCGCCCAGACGCTTCATGGAAATGCTGGCCTCCTGAATCTGCATCTGCAGACCGATCAGGTTGCTCAGCGGGGAAGTAAAGTAAGAGGACAGTGTGCTGAAGGCCATGAATCCGCCCAGTGTCATCTCCCCCTTCAGAACCTGACTGATACCCACATAGGTGGTCAGCATGCTGAAACCGGTGGAAATGAAGGAGGAGATCAGGCCCTGCGTGGTGCTGATCTTGCTGGAGCGCAGGCTGATCTTCAGGCTCTTGATGTACTCACGCTCGAGGTTCTCCATTTCGGTATCCTCGTTGGCGTTGCACTTGACCGTCTCAATGCCGCGCAGGCTTTCGATCATCTGGCTGTTCAGTGCAGCGGACTGCACCATGGTCTCTTCGTTGATCTTTTTGTAAGGCTGCTTGTAGATCAGCACCAGCAGAATGCTGACCAGAGCCATGAACAGCGAGATCGAGAAGAGCATCGCATTCATGCGGAACAGGATGATACCGGTGATAATGGCCATCGAGATATCCATGATCAGGCTCAGCGCAATGCTGGTGAAGATGGATTTGATGGTGTTTGCATCCGAATAACGGGTGGTGATATCACCAGTCTTGCGGGTGGCAAAGAACTTCATGGGCAGACGGAAGATATGCCCGAAGTAACCCAGCATCAGCGGAATATCGATCTTGATGGATAGGTGGATCAGAACCCACTGCCGGACAAAGCCCACCAGCGTATTGGTGATGCTGACCATGCTGAACACAAGGATCAGCGTGACCAGCAGATTGTCTAGGCCATATGGCAAGACCTCGTCCATCAGGATCTTGTTGAACATGGAGGAGGCGATGCCCAGGATCGTAACGATCAGAGAACTCAGGATCGCATAGGCAAAGAGTTTTTTCTGGGGCAGCAACAGGTCGATATAACGCTTGAACATGCCGCCCTTTTCGATCTTACCGCCCTTGAACTCCGAGGTGGGGTTCATCAGCAGCAGAACACCGGTAAAGTTCTTGTAGAACTCATCCAGAGAGATCTTTTTCAGCTCACTGCCAGGGTCGCCGATCACGACATAATCCTTGCACTTGTGTTTTTTGCCGTTCTTCTCATCTTCCTTGGCGGCTTCGGCTTCTTTCAGCATGTGCCGACGACGCTCACCGTCATCTTTGATGGTGGTCTTTTTAAAGACGACCACAAAGTGGGCCAGACCCTGATCGGTGATGACCTGCGCAATGCAGGGCAGCGAGAAATCGCTGAGGAAATTTTCACGGTCTACGCGAACCGCTGCAGTGGTGAAACCCAACTCATTAGCGGCTTTCTGCAAACCAACAAGGTTCGTGCCTTTCAGGTCGGTACCCATCATATCGCGCAGGCGGGTGATGGTAACTTCCTTTTTGTAATGGAGGCACACCATTGCGAGGCAGGCAGCCGCACAGTCAGTGGTGTCGTGCTGCCGGACATAGGTATAACGCATAGATGCTTCCTTTGATCATATACAAATTTATTCAAACAGCGGCAGGCGTTTTGAAGAAGCGGCCTGCCGCAGATCTGACAACGTGAAAAGAGCCGGAGCCTGAAACAACAGCACAGAGACCGGTGCTTTGTCCTGTCCTGCGGAGAACCATGACAAAACACCGGTCGGCTGCTATCAAAAGAAGGGAGCACCTACCCTTTGATCTGTGTGCCGGACTTTGGAAAAACAGATACAAATTCCCAAAGCTTATAAGCAGTATACCACAATGTGACATCTTCTTCAAGTAGTCAAATTTTAAGAAATCATTATGCTTGATGCTTTTTTCGCATGGATGCTGTGTTTTTGGGACAGAGAAGCCCCAAAACAGAGGAGAAACACGACTGCATGGCTGTACAGAAAAAGGGTGTAGTGTGGGACAAACAAAAAAGGCAATGTTCTGTGGAACATTGCCTTTTCTTCTGGCGCCTCTTGCCTGACTCGAACAGGCGACACCCTGATTAACAGTCAGGTGCTC
>OGFM01001858.1_pt1 | contig 11915 bp, 10 predicted proteins | sample 1570871 | NCBI WGS metagenome assembly OGFM01 (sample SAMEA2581957, study PRJEB24529) | metagenome | biome: Human gut stool | place: China | collected 2011
GAAAAGAGGACATATCTGCGTCTATCTTTCAGGCTGTTGTTGACCAGACAGTTTCGGGTCTGGCACAGGGCAGAAAGATCGGCGGTCAGGTGCTTTTCCTTGGCGGTCCGCTTACATATCTCAGCGCACTGAGAAAGGCATTCAGAACTACTTTGAACCTTGACGAGGAACACGCTATACTTCCTGAAAATTCTTCCTGCTATATGGCTTTCGGTGCGGCACTTCATGCTGACACGCTGGCGGAGGAAATGACTATAGATGAGGCTATCGACAAGATAGTGAACGCAAAGGCTACTGACAATATCGTGGTAGGCAAGCCACTGTTTGCAAGCCGTGAGGAATATAATGCTTTCGTGGAAAGACACAAGAAGTCTGACCTTAAATATGAAGACATCAGAACTTACAGGGGCGACGCTTATCTTGGCATAGACGCAGGCTCGACAACCACAAAGCTTGTGCTTATCACACCTGACGGAAAGCTTCTTTATCAGCACTACTGCTCAAACAAGGGCCAGCCGCTGGATATAATCGCTTCAAAGCTTGAGGAGATCTACAGCCTTGCTACCCCTGAGCTTAACATAAAGGCTTCTGCGGTAACAGGCTACGGTGAGGATCTTATAAAGGCAGGTCTGGGCGTTGACTATGGTATAGTTGAAACTGTTGCGCACTATAAGGCGGCGGCTTATTTCTGCCCTGACGTTGATTTTATCATCGACATCGGCGGACAGGATATCAAGTGCTTCAAGATAAAAAACAACGCTATCGACAGCATTATGCTCAACGAGGCTTGTTCATCAGGCTGTGGCTCGTTCATTCAGACTTTTGCAGGTGCAATGGGATATGACATTGCAGAGTTTGCAAGGCTCGGTCTGTTTGCAAAAGCACCTGTGGAGCTTGGCTCAAGATGTACAGTGTTCATGAACTCATCTGTAAAGCAGGCGCAAAAGGACGGAGCTTCCGTTGAGGATATCTCTGCAGGACTTTCTTCGTCTATCATCAAGAACGCAGTTTACAAGGTAATAAGAGCCAAGTCTATTGACGAGCTTGGCAAGAATATAGTCGTTCAGGGCGGAACGTTCCTTAACGACGCTGTGCTCAGGTCATTTGAAATGGAGCTTGGCAGAAACGTTATAAGACCTGCCATTGCGGGACTTATGGGTGCGTTCGGCTGTGCGCTTTTCGCAAAAGAAAAATCTCAGGGCAGGGACGGCAAGTCAGGCGTTCTTACAAAGGCTCAGCTTGAAGAATTCGCTTACAATTCAAGAGCCGTTCAGTGCGGTGGCTGTGGTGCGCACTGTAACCTTACTATAATAAGATTTAATGACGGCAGAAGATTTACTTCCGGAAACCGCTGTGAAAAGGGTGCAGGCATAAAGATAACCGACAGAACGGAAAACATGATAGAGTATAAGTATAACAAGATACTCTCTTATGCTGACAACAAGCCTGCAAAGCCTATTGCAAAGGTAGGTCTGCCACTTGCGCTATCTTATTATGACCTTATGCCGTTTTTCTCAACACTGCTCACAAGCCTTGGCTTTGAGGTGGTTCTGTCTGAGGAGTCAACGAGAGATACATATTACAAGGGTCAGCAAACTATTCCGTCTGATACGGTATGTTATCCTGCAAAGCTTTGTCACGGTCATATAGAGAGCCTCCTTGACAAGGGCGTGGACTTTATATTCTATCCTTGCATGAGCTACAATGCTGACGAGGGTCAGTCGGACAATCACTATAACTGTCCTGTTGTTGCTTATTATCCTGAGCTTCTAAAGGCTAACAATGACAAGCTGAATGATGATAATTTCATCATGCCTTATCTTGACATAAACATCAAAAAGCACGTTGCAAAGGCAATGGCAAGGGCGCTTTCAAAGTATAACATCACTGCAAAGCAGGTGCTTGGAGTGCTTAACAAGGCTTATTCTGAGCAGGTGAGATACCATAGGGATATCGAGGCTAAGGCGCAGGAGATAATCGCTGAGGCAAGGGCAAAGGGTCAGAAAATAATCGTTCTGGCAGGCAGACCTTACCACATCGACCCTGAGATAAACCACGGCATACACAAGCTTATCGCTTCTCTTGGCTTTGCTGTTATTACCGAGGACAGCGTAGCGATGAAAGTGGATACACCCGCACTTGACGTACTCAATCAGTGGACTTATCATTCAAGGCTTTACAGAGCGGCAGAGTATGTATGCGAAAATGATGATATGCAGCTCGTTCAGCTGGTATCCTTCGGCTGTGGTATCGACGCTGTTACAACAGACGAGGTGAGAGCTATACTTGAAGAAAAGGGCAAGCTTTACACTCAGCTAAAGATAGACGAGATAACGAATCTCGGTGCGGCTAAGATAAGACTCAGGTCTTTGGCGGCGGCACTGGAGGAAAAAGAAGCCAGCGCAAATGCTGAGAAGAAAATGGACAAGGAGGCAATGTAATGGCTGAAAAAGAGATAAAACACGCAGGCTCGGACAGAGTAAAAAGGTCTTATTTTGACAAGTCAAGACGTGAGGAATACACTATACTTATACCTGATATGCTTCCTATACACTTCAAGCTTATCATGGCGATATACAAAAAATACGGCTATAACATGGAGCTTTTGCAAAACTGCTCACGAAACGTTATAGACGAGGGACTTAAAAACACACATAATGACGCTTGCTATCCTGCGCTTCTTGTTATCGGACAGTTTATGGACGCTCTCAAAAGCGGCAAGTATGACCTTGAACACACGGCTCTGCTTATGTCGCAGACGGGCGGTGGCTGTCGTGCTTCAAACTATATCCACCTTATAAGAAAGGCGCTGTCAACGCAGTTCCCAGAAGTGCCTGTTCGGTCGCTGAATTTCAGCGGACTGTAAAAGGACGTTTACATAGATATCACCCCTGCCATTGCAATGAAGCTTATTTATGCGGTACTTTACGGTGATATGCTCATGCTTTTGTACAATCAGTGCAAGCCTTACGAGATAGAGAAAAATTCTACGGACGAGCTTTTGGCAAGGTGGCAGCACAGGCTTGGAAAGCTGTTTGCTACCCCGAGCAGATATATGCACACAAAGAGCATTTACAATGCTATGCTCAAAGACTTTGCGGCACTTCCAAGGACAAAGGAGAAGAAGCCTAAGGTAGGTATCGTGGGAGAGATATACGTTAAGTATTCACCCCTTGCGAACAATCACCTTAACGATTTTCTGCTGTCTGAGGGCTGTGAGCCTAACGTGCCGGGACTGTTGGACTTCGTGCTTTACTGTGCGTCGGACGCTATCAATGACGAGAAGCTTTATGACAAGAAAACCAGCCGAACTCTTATGTACGGCATTGGTTATGACGTGCTTTACAAGTTCCAGAAACAGCAGATAAAGGTCATCAACGAACAGGGCATTTTCCAGCCGCCTCATGATTTTGAACACCTTAGAAAGTGTGCTGATAAGTATATTAGTCAGGGCGTAAAAATGGGCGAGGGCTGGCTCATCACTGCTGAAATGGCGGCTCTTGCAGAAACAGGCACAAAGAACATAATCTGCACTCAGCCGTTCGGCTGTCTGCCTAACCATATTGTTGCAAAGGGTATGTCAAGAACTATCAAGCAGGCTTATCCGGACGCAAACATAGTTGCAATCGACTATGACCCGGGTGCGACAAAGGTCAATCAGGAGAACCGTATCAAGCTTATGCTTGCCAATGCGGTCATGGATTAATAGAAAAAAGTTACCCCCTCGGAGCTTGGCTCGGAGGGGGTTCTTGTTTGTTCTTTTACACATAGTTAGGGGAGTTGGTTTGTTGCTTCGACGGGCGAACGCTGTTTGAACCTACACAAGTGGCGTATTTAAGCGGTTTGCGTGGCCGATATAATAATTCTAGTAGGCATATGACGTCTGTTCGGGTTCAACAAAGCTTAGGGATTTAAGCTTCTCTGTGACGTTGTCCACTTCGGCATTTGTTACTTCGAAAGAGACGTCGATAAAGTCAAGGTTAGTGTGGTCATCTTTTGAGGTATAAACATCTATTGCTACACCTACAGAATTTGGCGAAATCTCATGCGGCTTGAAGTGGTCGATATAGTCAGCAAAACTCTTTTTGCGGGTATCAAGTGCTTTATTGTATATATATATTATCTGCATGGCTTCGTCTTTTGAGAGTGTGTCGGAAAGATAGTGGAACGTTACGCCGTCGCTTGTTGAATTCATTACACACACACGGTTAGCGTCGCTGAGTCTTGATCCATTTATCTTGCCTGTGAAGCCGTCACAGAAGTATGCCAGAATGTTCACTCCGAAAATGATTACCATATACACTGCGAAAATGCCTACCCATTTCACAAAGCGGATTATTGTAAGCTTGCTGTTTGATGATAGTATTCTCACAAGGAGATAGCCCAAGAGAAGTGCAGGAAGAAGTATCAGGTTGCTTGTGTCGGAGAGGACGTAAGTCGTTACAGTGACTACGGCTAGGATAAGTATAATTTCACGATAGGCACTGAATATGAATGGCTTGCCCGTGTCCTTGCCGTCACGCTTTTTGTAGAGGAAATACAAAAGTGTGATAAGCAGAGCTGAGAAAATTGTGCTTCCAATGAGAAGAAGCAGGACTTTTGTGGAGTAGCCAAATTCCATAAGCTTGGCGGAAATGGCGCTCCATGCAGGACAATAGGTAACGAAATTTTCAATATCGTATGGGTACTGAACTGTAAATGGACTAATTGTGGAATAGTATATGCAAGCAGGGAGAGCCGCTTCGCAGACTGTTATTATCACCGCTGTGTATATCATTTCTGCAAGCCTGCCACAGCATATCATACACAAAAGCACCGCAAGTATCACGAAAAGGCTCGTGGCAAGTTCTGTGAACATCAGCACTGCGGAATATCTTGCTACCATGTACAAGGTGATATCCGTTGTGAGGAATATGGCGATAAACTGAATGATGTTCCAGAATATGACCGGCAGGATATGCAGTTTCAGCAGGGTGAGAAGCTTTGAGAAGAAGCGTTCTTTTGCACTGGCTGGGAGAGAATACGCAAGGTCTGCGTGTGGCTTGCTGTAAAGCTCATGGAAAAGGGTAAAAACTGTAAATACTGCACACAACGCTATCGCCACAGAGCCTGCCTGGGCAAGACCATATCCTGTGTAACTGTTCGTCACGCTCTCACTGTAGTAGGTGATGAACTTCCGCATGGACATCTGCATGATGAAGTTCATGAACAGCACAAGGTTTGTGATGACGAAAAGCAGTTTGTTCACCTTGAAGTCACGGCGTGAGGTCTCTATTATCCTATTCTTCGCTGTTTGCATATCCATGCACCTCCATTTCGTATATGAAGATCTCCTCCAGGGTGAGGGGGACAAGCTCTAAAACGGCAGGGGAGAGGGCGGAAAGCTTGGCGGTGATATCCGCCTTGTCGCCCTTTGTTATCACTGTGGAAACTCTGCCCAAGGTCTTGAAGCTCAGGACTTCTACGCCTGCATTTTCTATAACAGTGTGGTCAAGCTCACCGTCAGGGAGGGCTATCTGCACCTTTTCAAAGCCCTCTCTTACATCATCGATATCCTTGGCGAAAATGACCTCGCCTTTGTGCAGGAGCATTGCTCTGTCGCAAAGCTCGCCTATCTCGGTGATGTTGTGTGAGGACACCACAAGGGTCGCACCACGGTCGAAAATATCGTCAACTATCATTGTGCGGATAAGCTTTCGCATGGCAGGGTCAAGGCCGTCAAAAGCCTCGTCAAGGAGGATATACTTTGTTCGGCAGGCAAGTGCAGCCGCAACGATAGCCTGCCTTTTCATGCCCTTTGAAAACTGGGACAGCGGTTTCTTCCGCGGCAGGTCAAGTTTTGAGATAAGGTCATCGAACACCTTGTCGTCAAAGGTCGGGTAGCTGCTTTGGTAAAAGCTTTTCAGGTCATTCACTGTCAGTCTTGAAAACTGCACCGTTTCGTCGCTCACAAAGAAGATGTTCTCTTTAGCCTGCGGCCGGTCATAGACCTCTGTTTTGTCAATGGTGACGCTGCCGCTGTCGGGGCGGTAGATCCCGCTTATAACACGCAGCAGGGTGGATTTACCTGCACCGTTCGAGCCTACAAAGCCGTATATGCAGCCCTCGGGGATATCCAGGGTGACGGCTTTCAGTGCCTCGTGATCTTCGTCTGCGTTTTTGAATGTAAGTGACAGGTCTTTTATTTCTATCATTCTTTGTCACTCCTTTCTTTCTGTTCCTCCGCCAGTTCTTCAAGGACGGAGGTAAGCGATCCAAGGCTTATGCCTGCCTGCATTGCGGCGGCGGCATGGAGCTTAAATTCTTCCAGCAATTTTTTCTCTATAGAGCCTTTCTGCTTTGCCACAAAGCAGCCTTTTCCTGCCACAGAATAGATTATCTCGTCATGCTCAAGTCTGCTGTAGGCTTTGGCGACTGTGTTTGGATTCAGACCCAGTTCCTTTGCCAACATTCTTGAGCTTGGCAGCTTATCGTTTTCTTTCAGCACGCCTTTTGATATAAGGCTTGAGAATTGGCTGCATATCTGTTCGTAGATAGGTGCTCTTCCTGTAAGATCAAGCGTTATCACCTTGAATACCTCCTTTCGATTTTGTTGTTTCGTTTCATTTGTTCTGCTGTACCAACTGTATTATCTGTTGTAGTACACTTAGAGTATACAACTATAAGTCTGATTTGTCAAGGAGCGTGGATATTTTTCAGTACTTATCACAATACTGCGTCGTTTTGATAGTTGGAAATGTACAAAAGTTCAGGCTTGAGGGAGGGAAATATTATTAAAATGTAAAAAATGTGTTTAAAGGGCTTTGGGGCTATTGACAGGGAAGAAAAATAGTGCTATACTTTAATACATAAAAGCTTAAAAGCATAAAATCTTTAAAGCGATGAACTTATACAGACATGGTAAGGGTCTGTTTTGGGAAAGGAAGTAATCACAATGGCAAATCAGGCAAAGACAATAAATCAGAAAGGTGACCTTATGTCATATCGTCCTGATATAAAGCTTCTGGACGCAACTATCCGTGACGGAGGACTTGTAAATAATTTTGGATTTTCAGACGAGTTTGTAAAAGAACTCTATAAAACTAACATAAAATCAGGCGTTGAATACATGGAGTTCGGCTACAAGGCTTCTAAGGAGCTTTTTGACGTCAAGGGGTTCGGCAAGTGGAAGTTCTGTGATGAGGAGGATATCAGAGCTATCGTTGGTGAGAATGACAGTCCGCTGAAGCTTTCTGTTATGGCTGACGTTGGCAGATGTGATTTCAAGAAAGATATCCTGCCAAAGAGCGAGAGCGTTATCGACATGATAAGAATTGCGACATACACTCATCAGATGCCTGGTGCACTGGAGATGATAAACTACTGCCACGACATGGGCTATGAAACTACTATCAACATCATGGCTGTTTCTGCTAGCCGTGAGGACGATATCGCACAGGCTCTTGACCTTGTAGCAAAAAGCCCTGTTGACGTTATTTATCTTGTTGACAGCTACGGCTCACTTTTCCCAGAGCAGGTGAGAAGACTTACTGCGCAGTATTGCGAGGTGGCTGAGGCTAGTGGCAAAAAGGTGGGCGTTCATATGCACAACAACCAACAGCTCGCTTTTGCAAACACTATCGAGAGCATTTCTCACGGCGCAAGCTTTGCTGACGCTACAATGAGCGGAATGGGCAGAGGTGCAGGAAACTGCTTTATGGAGCAGATGCTCAGCTTCCTGAGAAACCCTAACTACAAGCTTACTCCTACACTGAAATTTGTTGAAAAGTACGTTGCTGAGGAGAGGGCAAAGGGTTCACAGTGGGGCTATGACGTGCCTTATATGCTCACAGGTGCGCTCAATCGCCACCCTCGTGCGGCTATCGCTTTCCTGAAAGACAACAGAACAGATTACAACGAATTGTATATGGATCTTCTTAACGAGTTGTCATAAAATCATTCTTTCATATAAACGGCGTTTCCATAGTGATGTGGGACGTCGTTTTTGTGTTGCATTATTTTTTATCATATGTTATAATTGTTTTATGTTTTCATAAAACCTTTTGGCGGATATCTCGTCATTATAGATGAAAGGACTTTCAATGAAGTTAGGCGTGCCTTGTGAGGTGTTGCTTAAATGTAAGGGGGCGGAAAAATGGAGGACAGCAGGATAATTGAGCTTTATGAAAGCAGAGATCAGCAGGCTATCTCACAATCGGACATAAAATACGGCGGATACTGTTATTCTGTGGGCTACAATATTCTTGGGGTCAGGGAGGCAGGCTATGAGCCGGGACACGGAGGAGTGCGTGAACGAAACTTGGCTCAGGGCATGGAACTCCATTCCGCCCCAGAAGCCCAGAATGCTGTCGGCATTTTTCGGGCGGATAACAAGAAATATCGCATTTGACAGATATCGTGCGTCAAAGGCCGCAAAGCGTGGAAAAGGTGAGATAGCGGCGGTCTTGGAGGAGCTTGACGAGTGCATACCTGACAATGACACCACCGAGAGTCTTTGCGACGGCAGACATCTTGAGGGGCTTATAAACGAATTTCTTGGCGAGTTGCAGGAGAGAGACAGAAATATATTTCTCCAGCGATACTGGTTTGCAACGCCTATAAAAGAGATATCAAAAAAGTATGCTATGAACCTGAACACAGTTAAGGCGAGCCTTTTCAGAAGCAGAAATAAGTTAAAGGCTTTGCTTGAAAAGGAGGGAGTTCTTTTATGAAAACAACAGGAGAGGATATTTTCAAGGCTTTGGAAAATGCTGACGAGCATTACATTGAAGAATGCAGACAGAGCGGCAGCGGCATAAAGATAAAAACCATATGGACAAAGTGGGCGGCTGTGGCGGTCTGCGGTGTTATCGCTGCGGCGACGGGCGTTATGATGTTTGCAGGCAGGTCGGACAAAGATATAAAGGCAAAGTCTGCGGCTGACCAGCAGATGGCAGACGAGGAAGCAACAGTGTCATATAGAGTTCCTTGGGACGAATATGCAATGAATGCAAAATATGAGACGTTTGAATATAACGATGTGGAATATGTTTCAATGGGACATGTTGATAAGTCTTTTCTTGACAGCAAGCTCACCACCATGACTCTTGAAACGGAAAACTATGAGACAAACAAAAAGGAAACAACAAAAGCGGATATTTATTCAATAAAGGACTTGTCACCAAGCGTTTATCTGGCGGTGGTCTTTGATGACGGCTCTGTGGCGTGGTATGATGATTGGAAATACTCACCTGATTACAAAGTCGATATGACCCTTGATGACATAATAAATGACGTAAGTCTTGAAAAAACGGCTCATGTGGACTATGCTTACAATGACGCAGGAATGGGCAGGCTCAGAAAGTATACTAATACCGACATCTCAAAGCTGCTTGACCTGTTAAAGGACGATAATGGTTCATACAATGCGGTCTATGAGGGAGACGCTTATGAGAGCGACCCTGATATTAATTTGTCGGTAACAAATGATGATGAATATTACATTGAGGGCGGAATAACAATAAGCTTCTATGTAGAAAGACTTGACGTCAACGGTACGGCTTATTTTACTGCTAACGGAGATCTGTATGTTCAGCTTTTTGCAGGAGATATATTAAAATTTGATATAGGCGGTGAAAAGGCAGAAAAGCTTGAAAACTGGCTCAATGAAAACTGCGAATACACTGACGAAAAGAAAAACGCTGAGGTCGCTGGCGATGTTGATCCTAGTGAGAAAGCTGTGACTTCTGTCGCCAAGGACGATCCTGATATGGCTGACAAAGTTGATATTGGATATATCGACTATTTTGAGGACGTTGGGGACAATACCTTTACAACAAAGGACGGCAGGCTCACGGCGAAATACTCCTATGAGGTAAGCGGAGGCGAGTTCATAAGCCATATTACCTACACAAACAACTGGGACAAGGACATGGCGCTTGACTTCACGACTGACCAGTATATCACCACAGAGGACAGTAAGGGCAATTCCACGAGCTATGGCGAAAGCGGCGACAGAAACACCATGAACACTTTGCTCAAAGCCGGAGAGAGCTACACGTATGACTACAAGACGGATATTGGTGCCGACTATGTGAAAGGCACAGCAAAGATAACGCTTATCGCAAACACTGCAAGCGATAAAAACTGCAATGGAGTAAACTATGTGACGCTAAAAGATTTAGAGATAGATTTTCAGTAATGAAATAGTTTAATGTGTAGTGGAGAACTGAGTTTTTTCGATAAAAAGATAAAAGCCTGTCGTATCGGACTGATACGGCAGGCTTGATTTTATTTGTGCTTGTAGACCACACGCTCTTTTACGTCTATCTGCTTGTAGGATATTTTGAAGCCTATCCATGTGGCAAATGGATAGAGTAGAGGGAATATGGCGGTCATGATGAAAACAAATGGGGACATATCTTTCACGTCGGCAGAGTGGGCAGCCCAATCTATAAGAGGATAGAAGCAGGCGTCGAGAAGCTTATAGGCAGGCATGAAGTTGAACGAGCCGCTGAATTTTGATATCATCAGCAGTATCATTGTTATGTAGCATGGTATGCTTGCAATAAGACCAAGTGTGAAGCCATAGTTAGGGCAATCCTTTTCACCGTGGAATGTGACCTTATTTCTGGCTTCCTCTCCCTGTTTCAGACCAAAGTCAGCCATAAGGCAGACCACGGTGAGAAGTCCTGTAAGACCGAAAATTATATTTGCCAATGCACCGAAAGGCTTTGCAACTGCGATAAAAAAGAGAAATACGAAAATTCCGAAGAACTCTGTTTCCACCCATTTCAGCAGTGCGGTGAGTATAGCTTTTTGTTTGTTGTATTTTTCCATTTTAATACTCCCGATAAAAATAGTATAAGATGATTATACCACGTTATCGTGATATTTTCAACTGTTATGCAGATTTTTCATCTGATAATCACAAAAGCTTCGGGCAGGATAATAACATAAAAAGGAGAGTGATAGCCATGAAAAAGTGTGACAAGAGCCGTTTTCCGCGGGCTTCAGACGGAACAAAGGTATACAAGCCCCATGACGTTATCTCGGCAGGTCAGGAATATGTTGTGACGGACAATTACACTGCGCCAAACGGCAGAGTATACAATCGTCAGGAGCAAAATGCAGGCTGGGCGAGAAAATGGGTAGACGAGAACGAAAAGTAGCCGTTGAAAAACCTCCGCAGGTGTGATATAATTACAGTATATCATGATCTGCGGGGGTATTTTTATGAAAAAGACAGCATTGGTAACAGGTGGCTCCGGTGGGATAGGCTCGGAGATATGCAGGGTGCTTGCTGAGGACGGCTGGCAGGTGGCTGTATGCTACAATAATGGCAGGGCGGCGGCGGAAGCTTTGGTATCTGAGCTTAAAGAGCGTGGCTTATGTGCAGAGGTTTTTTACTGCGACATTGGCGACAAGGACAGTATAGATAAATGCGTGGCGGAAGTCAGGGACAGTTTGGGCTTTGTTACGCTTCTTGTAAACAACGCAGGCACAGCGGACATAGAGCTTTTCACTGACATGACTGACGAGAAGCTATGCGAGATGATGAACGTGAATCTGCTTGGCGCAATGCGTATGAGCAGGGCAGCGCTTCCTGAGATGATAAGGGAACACAGTGGAAATGTGATAAATATAACCTCCGTATGGGGCGAAAAGGGAGCTTCCTGCGAGGTTGCATACTCGGCGGCAAAGGCTGGGCTTATAGGATTTACGAAGGCGTTGGCGAGGGAAGTTGCCATAAGCGGTATAAGGGTAAACTGCGTATCCTGCGGAATGATTGACACGAAAATGAACGGCGAGCTGACGGAGGAAGATGTTCGTGTGATAGTTGATGACATACCGGCAGGCAGGATAGGCAAGCCGAGAGATGTGGCGAATGTTGTGCGTTTTCTCAGTGGAGAGGGAGCAGATTACATTCACGGGCA
>OGFM01001861.1_pt1 | contig 11905 bp, 7 predicted proteins | sample 1570871 | NCBI WGS metagenome assembly OGFM01 (sample SAMEA2581957, study PRJEB24529) | metagenome | biome: Human gut stool | place: China | collected 2011
TGGGTGTGTATGCAAAAGATACCAAGACCGGCGAGTATGTGGCATTTACCGGTAATATGTCCGGCATGCTGATCGCAGAATATATCTTAAGAGAGAAAACTGCGACCGGTACCATGCCCGAGAATCCCGCACTGGTAACTACCATCGTTACCACCAACATGACCAAACCTATTACGCAGGCTTACGGCGTAAAGCTGATCGAGGTACTGACCGGCTTCAAGTTCATTGGCGAGCAGATCAAGCTCTTCGAGCAGACCGGCAGCAACAACTACGTATTTGGCCTGGAAGAGAGCTACGGCTGCCTGGCAGGTACCCACGCAAGAGATAAGGATGCGATCGTAGCAGTGATGTGTCTGTGCGAAGTAGCAGCTTACTGCAAGAAGCACAACATGACTCTGTGGGATATGATGGTATCCATGTATGAGAAGTACGGTTACTTCAAGGAGACCCAGTATACCATTACCATGAAGGGTATCGACGGCGCAAGACAGATCGCAGAGATCATGGATAAGCTTCGTAAGAATCCTCCGAAGGCATTCGGTGACCTGAAGGTGGAGAAATTCCGTGACTATCAGAACGATGTGATCATCGACATGGAGACCGGTGAGAAGACTACCACAGGACTTCCCAAGTCCAACGTTCTGTACTTCGAGCTTCCTGACAATGCATGGTGCTGTGCACGTCCTTCCGGAACCGAGCCCAAGATCAAGTTCTACATGGGTGTCAAGGGAACCAGCTTAGAGGATGCACAGGCTAAGGTAGAGAAGCTGACTGAGGATGTAAAGGCAGTACTGTAAGGCAGTGCTCCATAAATCATATTAGTTTTCAAAAGAGCGAATCGCCCGAGCAGGGCGGTTTGCTCTTTTATGAAAAGCTGGAGGTATCTGTGGCAAAGCTAAACAAGGCAAACCTTAAGAAAACTCTATATTATCTGCAACGTAACGGCCTGAGGGAAACCTGGATCTCTGTGAGGGAGCGCCTGACAGAGACAGACCGCTATTTTTTTGTGCCCTGTTCGGAAGCAGAGCTGGTAAGGCAGAGTGATAGAAAATGGGAGAAGCCGATTACGTTCAGTATTGTGGTACCCTTATATCGAACCCCAGAAGCTTATCTGAACAGAATGATAACAAGCGTTAGGCAACAGAGCTATCCCCATTGGGAACTGATCCTGGCAGATGCCACGGAGGATCACAGTGTGGAGGAGGTACTGAAGCAGCAGGGATTCCTGAAGGAGCAGCCGACGGATGGCGAGACAGAACCTGTCGCAGCAGATCCCAGGCTCCACTATGTGCATCTGAAAGAAAATGCGGGAATCGCTGCTAATACCAATCAGGCGCTTCCCTATGCGAAGGGAGAGTATATCGGTCTGTTGGATCATGATGATGTATTGACACCGGATGCGTTGTACGAAATGGCTGATGCGATCATCAAAGCATATGACAGAGGTGTCAAAGTCGCCTTCGCTTATTCGGATGAGGATAAGTGCGATGGAGAAGAGACCAGATACTATGAGCCCAATTATAAAGAAGAATTTAATTACGATTTAATTCTCAGCAATAACTATATCTGTCATTTTCTGGTAATGGAGAGTAAATTGCTGAAAAGCCTGCAATTCCGTCCGGAATTTGACGGTGCCCAGGACTATGATCTGATACTGCGCTGTGTAGCCGAAGTGCTGACAGAGGGAGGGCAGACTGCGGAGAAGAGAATACTCCATATTCCGAAGGTGCTGTATCACTGGAGATGTCATGAGGCATCCACAGCAGCCAATCCAAACAGCAAAAAATATGCGTATGATGCGGGGATGAGAGCATTGCAGGATCATGCGGACCGCCGTCATATCCCGGCCACCGCGACAGAGACCAGACATGTAGGATTTTATCGGTTAAAATATAAAGAAGTATGGGAAGCCAGGTCGGATGTGGCAGCTGTAGGCGGCAGAGTATTGTCCGGGAAGAATGGCAAGATCATCGGCGGCAGAATGACGGCAGACGGAACCGTATTTTATGAAGGACTGCCGAAGGGATTCGGCGGATATCTGCACCGCGCGGAGCTGTCCCAGGATGCGGAAGCGCTGGATCTTCGCTGTATCCGTATCCGGCCCGAATGCAGGGAAGTGTTTGAAAAAATCGTGGGAGTTCCGTATACCGAGATTCGGAGACTACCGAAAGAACAGCCGATATTTAATATTACTACGCTGCCGGAGGGTGCGGATATCCGAACCTTAAGTCTGCAGTTGTCCGAAGCGTTACGGCAAAGAGGAAGATTACTCTATCTGCCGGAATATCCGGAGGAGTTTAAACCATTATGAGTGAAATAACGGTTGTTATACCAAATTACAACGGAATGAAATATCTGGCAGAGTGCATGACTTCTCTGTGCAGAGAGCAGCAAAATGCCCCCGGATATGAAGTGCTGATCATCGATAATGCTTCCGTGGACGGCAGCGTGGAATATCTGCAAAAGGAATGGTGTGGGGAAGGTGTGCGCCTGATATCTTTACCGGAAAACACCGGATTCTGTCATGCAGTGAATCTGGGGATCCGGGAAGCGAAGACACCATATGTGATCCTTCTGAACAATGATACAAAGGCAGAAGCCGGTTTTGTTAGAGGCTTATATGATGCTATCCGCGAAAATGAAAAGATATTTTCCGTCAGTGCGAAGATGCTGATGTGGGACAGACCGGAGCTCATCGATGATGCCGGAGACCGTTACTGCGTGCTGGGCTGGGCCTATTCCCGGGGGAAAGGACGACCGGCGGCGGATTATGATAAGTCTGTCCCGGTGTTTTCCGCCTGTGGCGGTGCCGCAATCTACAGACGATCCGTATTTGAAGAGATCGGTTATTTTGATGAAGAACATTTTGCCTATCTGGAAGATCTGGATATCGGCTACCGTGCCCGGATCTACGGCTATGAGAACCGGTATGAACCGAAGGCGGCTGTGCTGCATTATGGCAGTGCTTCCACGGGATCCAGATACAATCCCCGGAAAACGTTACTTGCGTCTGCCAATAGTATTTATGTGATCGGCAAGAATATGCCGCTTTTGCAGTGTATTCTGAACCTGCCGTTTTTTTTGCTTGGATTTGGCATAAAGTTTTTGTTTTTTTGTAAGAAAAGAATGGGAAAACTATATCTGAAAGGACTGGCAGCTGGCCTGAAAAGATCTGTAGGAACCACGGGAAGACAGCACAAAGTTCCCTTCCGGTGGCATCATCTGTGGAATTATGTGAAGATCCAGTGGCAGCTGTATTTCAATGTGTTTCGAATTCTTATGAAATCTTAAGAAATGGCTTCATAAATTCTTAAGTTGAGAAAAAAACATCGTTATTGTAGAATGAAATCGTTAAAAAGAAGCTTTTCAGACTTACAGATTGGGTGACCCATATGATAAAAGACAACCAGAAAGTCTTTAACAGGCTTCTTGTGATAATGGATGCGCTGATCACAGCCATATCCTTTGTCCTTGCCTATTATATCAAATTTTATATATTGAACGACGGTCCCGGGATCGGTGTCCTGCCTGTGCAGGAGTATTATAAGCTGCTTCCTTTTATTGTACCCGGATATATGTTTCTGTATTACCGGTGCAGCGTGTATTCCCCGAAGCGAACCGTCCGCCGCAGACATGAGATTTACAGCATTCTGCAGGCAAATACCATCGGCCTGGCGGCATTGATCATTATCCTGTATATGATCATCCGTGAGATTAACTTTTCGCGATCCGTCATGGCAATTTTTTATGTGCTGAATGTATTTCTGACTTCGGTATCCCGCATCATAATGCGAAAAGCGTTGCGGACACTCCGGAAAAAGGGATACAATCTGAAGCATATTTTGCTGGTGGGATATTCTAGAGCAGCAGAAGAGTATATTGACAGAATCTTAAGCAATCCCCAGTGGGGATATGTGGTATGCGGTATTCTGGATGAGCACATTCCGGGAGGGACCACCTATAAGGGAGTGAAAGTCCTGGGAACGTTGGGGAATCTGGAGTATATTCTTCCGGAGAACAAGCTGGACGAGATCGCGATCACGCTTTCCCTGAAAGATTATGATTATCTGGAAGGTGTTGTGGATATCTGTGAGAAATCCGGCGTGCATACGAAATTCATTCCCGACTACAGCAGCCTGATCCCCAGCAGACCTTATACGGAGGATCTCATGGGACTGCCGGTGATCAATATTCGGTATGTGCCGCTGACCAACACCGGAAATATGATGATCAAGAGAGCTATGGATATTGTCGGTTCCGTGTTCGGCATCATCATTACGTCACCGATCATGCTGCTGTCGGCAATTTTGGTAAAATGTTCCAGTCCGGGACCTGTGATCTTCAGGCAGGAACGGGTAGGACTTCATAATAAGTCATTTTACATGTACAAATTCCGCAGCATGGCAATGCAGACCGCAGCGGAGGAGAAAAAGGGCTGGACGGTGCGAAACGATCCCAGAGTCACCGGAATCGGCAAGATCTTAAGACGGACCAGCATTGATGAACTTCCGCAGCTGTTCAACATCCTGAAAGGAGATATGAGCCTGGTGGGACCGAGACCGGAGCGCCCTCAGTTCGTGGAAAAGTTCAAGGAAGAGATCCCGAGATATATGGTAAAACATCAGGTGAGACCGGGGCTCACGGGATGGGCGCAGGTCAACGGTCTGCGTGGTGATTCTTCCATCAAGAAGCGGATCGAGTATGATATTTATTACATTGAGAACTGGACTTTGGGGTTTGACATTAAGATCATTCTTATGACGTTTTTCACAGGATTTATCAATAAAAATGCTTATTAACACAAGGAGAAGACAAGATGGCAACAAATTCTAACTACAATGGCGGCTATGGTCAGAGACCAGCCGGAAGCGGAAGAAGACCTTCCGGGAATGGACAGAGACCTGCGGGACAGCGACCTTCCGGAAATGGACAGCGACCTGCGGGACAGCGACCTGCCGGCAACGGACAGAGGACAACATCCGGCAACGGACAGAAGAGAGTATCTGCCAAGCAGCGCGCTGCCAAGAAAAGAAGAAAGGTTATCATCTTTGGTGTAGAGATTGCGGTTATCCTGATCATGGTGGCAGTACTGTATCTGGTAATGACCCACACAAATAATGAAGGCCCCAAGGTAACGGTATTAGAGACGGAAGAGCTCCGGATTCCGGAAGAAGTACAACAGGACGAAGCAATGAAGGGGTATATGAACATTGCACTGTTCGGTGTGGATGCGACGAAGGACAGCCAGCTGTACAAGGGCAGCCGAAGCGACAGTATTATGATCGCCAGCATCAATATGGATACCGGCGATATCAAACTGGTCAGTGTATATCGTGATACGTATCTGAACATCGGCACGGACTCCTATCAGAAGTGTAACGCGGCTTATTCCTATGGCGGAGCGGAGCAGGCAGTCAAGATGTTAAACATGAATCTGGATATGGATATTACGAACTTTGTAACCGTAGGCTATAAGGGACTGAGTGAAGTGATTGACGGTCTGGGTGGTGTCTATATCGATGTGGACTCTGAGGAAATCAAGCATATCAATAACTACCAGATCGGTATTGCAGAGGTCTTAAAATGTGACTACACACCGGTAACAGAGACCGGAGTACAGCTGCTAAACGGTCTGCAGGCGACGGCTTACTGCCGTATCCGTTATACCGCAGGTAATGATTTCAAGCGTGCCGCACGTCAGCGTGAAGTGATTCAGGCGATTGAAGATCAGGCGAAGAAGGCCGATTACGATACTCTGTCCAAGGTATTTAACAGTGCCATCGATGATGTTTACACCAGCCTGGATTCCAAGGATATTCTGGATCTGCTGGCTAACATCACAAAATATCGTATTGTGGACGAGGGAGGTTTCCCTGAAGAGACCATGCGTGCCACCGGTAACATCGGTGCAAAGGGAAGCAGTGTAGTACCTTTGGATCTGGAGAGCAATGTTGTATGGCTGCATCAGTTCCTATTTGATGATGCGAACTACACCGTAACCGACAGCGTAAAGGAATACAGTAGAAAGATTGCATCCGATACGGCACCTTATCTGAATAAATAAGAAAAGGAATTGACGAGGGAGTCTTCCGGAGAGCACCGGAGCTCCCTCGTGTCATATGAAAAAGTCTTGTGTAACAGACGGGGATAAAGTATAATAGACCAGAGATTGGGAAAGTAAGGAGCGCTCTGCAATGGAGATCGATGTGATCATTCCCCTGTATAAACCGGGGAAAGAACTATTTACATTATTAGATAAGCTTGACAGCCAGAGCGTGCCGGTACATGAAGTGATCCTGCTGAACACCGAGGAAAAATATTTTGAGCAGCTGATCTATGGAACCAGATTTCTGGAGAAATATCAGAACATTAAGGTATATCATGTCTCCAAAAAAGAATTTGATCATGGCGGCACCAGACGTATGGGTGTGAAAAAATCTTCCGCAGATATTTTTGTCATGATGACCCAGGATGCTATGCCGGCAGATGACAATCTGATCGAACAACTGACGGAACCGCTGCGGGATCAGGTGGCGGTATCCTATGCAAGACAGCTGCCGAGAGAAGATTGTGCACCGGTGGAATGTTATACCAGGGACTTTAATTATCCGGCACAGTCACGGATCAAATCCGCAGAAGATCTTAAGACATTGGGGATCAAGACATTTTTCTGCTCCAATGTGTGTGCGGCATACCGACGGGAGATCTATGAGGAACTGGGTGGATTCGTAAAACATACCATATTTAATGAAGATATGATCTATGCGGCGAAAGCGGTGGAAGCGGGGTATGCGATCGCTTATGCGGCGGATGCCCGGGTGGTCCATTCCCATAATTATACCAATGGACAGCAGTTCCACAGGAATTTTGACCTGGGGGTATCCCAGGCAGAACATCCGGAAGTCTTCGCAGCATATCCTTCGGAGTCCGAGGGAAAACGAATGGTGAAAGATGTGACAGCATATTTGCGGGATCATCATATGTCCGGCAGATTGCCCCATTTTTATATACAATGTGCCTGTAAATATGCAGGTTATTTATTAGGTAAGAACTATCGCAGGCTCCCCGGAAAATGGGTCCTTGCTTTTACTTCCAACAAAGAATACTGGAAACAGAACAGAAAGGATGTATGACTATGTGTGGTATCGTAGGATATATTGGAACAGAACAGGCAGCACCGATCATTTTAGACGGTCTGTCCAAACTGGAATACCGTGGATATGATTCTGCGGGTATGGCTATTTTTGATGGGGAGAAGATCAACACCAAAAAGGCTGTCGGGAGACTTAAGGTTCTGGAAAACCTGACACACGGAGGCGAGTCTATGAAGGGAACCTCCGGTATCGGGCATACCCGTTGGGCAACCCACGGTGCTCCCAGTGATATCAATTCCCATCCCCATATGAATAACGCCGGTACCATTGCTGTAGTACATAACGGAATCATTGAGAACTATATTCCACTGAAGAAAAAGATGCAGGATAAGGGGTATCAGTTCATCTCTGAGACCGATACCGAGGTACTGGCGCATCTGTTAGACTACTATTATAAGGGAAATCCCCTGGAAGCGATCACTAAGGTATTGCATCGTGTAGAGGGCTCCTATGCGCTGGGTATCATGTTTGCCGATCAGCCGGATAAGATCTTCGCTGCCCGCAAAGACAGTCCTCTGATCGTAGGCAAGAGTGAGAGCGGCAGCTTTATCGCATCTGATGTTCCCGCAATTCTGAAATATACCAGAACCGTATATTATGTAGATAATCAGGAAGTGGTGGAACTGAAGGAAGACGGTCTTAGATTCTTCTCAGTGGACGAAGAAGAGATCACGAAAACCCCCGTGACCATCGACTGGGATGCCAATGCTGCGGAAAAGGGCGGCTATGAGCATTTCATGCTGAAAGAGATCTACGAACAGCCGAAGACGATCAACGATACTATTTCTCCCCGTATCAAGGATAATGATATCGTCATCGAAGAACTGAATATGAGCGATGAGGAGATTCAGGAGATCACAAAGATCCATATCGTGGCCTGCGGTTCCGCATATCACACCGGTGTTACCGCAAAATATGTCATTGAAGGTCTGGCGAGAATCCCGGTAGAGGTGGATGTGGCCAGCGAATTCCGTTATCGTGATCCCATCCTGCAGAAGGGCAATATGGTCATCGTCATCAGCCAGTCCGGTGAGACTGCGGATACGCTGGCAGCTCTGCGGGAATCCAAGGCAAAGGGCTTCAAGGTACTGGGTATTGTCAATGTCGTCGGCAGTTCCATCGCCAGAGAAGCGGACAGTGTTATGTACACCTGGGCAGGTCCCGAGATCGCCGTTGCAACGACCAAGGCTTACAGTGCACAGCTGACCGCACTTTACATGCTGGCTATGAAGTTCGCCAAGGTGCGTGGAACCATTGACCAGGAGAAGTTCCAGAGTATGCTGACAGATTTAAGATGTCTGCCGGATCAGATTGAGCTGCTTCTGGGCCAGAAGCAGAAGATCCAGCATTTCGCCAACCGTTATGTGGGAGCGAGAGATATCTTCTTCATCGGACGTGGTATCGACTATGCGATTTCCCTGGAGGGATCCCTGAAGTTAAAAGAGATCTCCTATATTCATTCCGAGGCTTATGCAGCCGGAGAACTGAAGCATGGCACCATTTCCCTGATCGAAGATGGCACCCTGGTAGTGGCTTTGGCAACCCAGCCGGCTCTGTTCCAGAAGACCATCAGTAATATGGTAGAGGTAAAGGCAAGAGGCGCTTTTGTCATGGCGGTTACCATCGAGGGCAACAAAGCCATCGAGAAGGCAGCGGATTATGTGGTATACATTCCCGAGACGAATCCGTACTTTACCAATTCCCTGGCAATCATTCCTCTGCAGCTGTTTGCTTACTATGTGGCAGTGGGACGTGGCTGTGATGTGGATAAGCCGAGAAACCTGGCAAAATCCGTTACGGTGGAGTGATCATTTATAAGAAAAATGCATTCCGGAGAGGTGTCATACTTCTCCGGGATTTTTTCACGGTTCATAATTGCTTCAGAAAGTTGTCACAATTCGGTCACAATTGACGGTTATACTGTGTTCATAAGGTGAGAGGAAGAACTGAAATAACAGTGAAGAATAGTAAAAAGAGTTTCTCACTTACAGATAGGATAGGAGGAAGCATTATGTACGAGAATGATAATTTTTCCGGTTACGAAACCGGCAATGAAAATACAACCGGTACATTCAGTGGAGTAAGCGCTGCGGGAAGTGCAAACGGTTACACCACATACCAGATGGGCGGAAGCACCGGTAGCAATACAGAACCTAAGAACCCCAAAAAGCATGGAGGTTATTTCCGAAAAGCTGTGGTAAGTGTCAGTCTGGGACTTTTCTTCGGACTGTTTGCCGGCATCGGGTTCTATGCAGTACAGCAGGGCACCGGGATGCTTAAGACCGGTACGGATACCGCAGTGGTAGATGAGGTCACTTCCGAAGCTGCAACAGAGAGCAGCCAGAGTACACCACAGCTTGCGACCAACGTTACTTATGTAGAGTCTGATGTATCTGATGTGGTAGAGAAGGTTATGCCTGCCATGGTATCGATCGTGAATAACTTCACCGAGACAGCCAATGTCTTCGGACAGCAGTATACACAGGAAGAAGCAGCCAGCGGTTCTGGTATTATCGTAGGCAAGACCGATGATGAATTGCTGATCGTATCTAACAACCACGTAGTAGAGAGCGCAGATACGCTGACCGTTACTTTTATCGACGGCAGTGAAGCACAGGCACAGGTCAAAGGACTGGATTCCGATATGGATCTGGCAGTGATCGCAGTATCTTTAAATGATCTGAGTGATGATACCAAGAATGCCATTACTGTTGCTACTTTAGGCAGCAGTGATGATCTGAAGCTTGGTGAGCCGGTAATTGCCATTGGTAATGCTCTTGGATATGGTCAGTCCGTTACCAACGGTATTGTAAGTGCCCTGAATCGTGAGATCACTCTGGAGAACGGCTCTACCGGTACTTTCATCCAGACCAACGCAGCCATCAACCCCGGTAACTCCGGCGGTGCACTGCTGAACATGAATGGTGAGGTTATCGGTATCAACTCCAACAAGATCGGTGGTACTGCCGTAGAAGGTATGGGTTATGCAATCCCTATCACTTCTGCTAGTCCCATCATTGCGGACCTGATGGAGCGTCAGACCAGAAACAAAGTAGCTGAGGATGAAGTCGGTTACATCGGCATCTCCCTGCAGGAAGTAACTTCCCAGATCTCCCAGATGTACAACATGCCGGAAGGCATCTATGTAGTATCTGTAGAGGAAGGCAGCGCAGCAGCCAATGCCGGTATCATGAAAGGTGATATCATTACCAAATTTGACGGCAGCAGTATCTCTTCCTACTCTGATCTGCAGAAAACGTTACAGTATTATGCGGTCGGTGATTCCGTAACCGTAACGGTACAGAGACCTCAGAACGGTGAATATGTATCCATCGAGCTGAATCTGACACTGGGCAGCAGACCTGCAAGCCAGAAATAAAGAAATAACAGGTAAATAAAAGGAAATGGAAAGAGACCCGGGCGAGACATATGGTTTTGCCCGGGTCTTGTAATATTTACCAAAATATGAATAGTTATAAATGGTTTAGAAAAACTTAACTTGTGCCCCGCTACTTCATTGAGTATAATAAGCGTAGGCAATGAGAAGTGACTGGATCGGGGATTACACAATCTGGCTGCTTGCAGACGGGATTGTGTAAGGCACGAGACGGGGAGGGCGAAGCCCGGATATCGAGGGAACACGAAGTGTTACCGAGATACACTGCGAAGATGCTTTGGAGCCGGGGATGATAGGGCGAAGCCCGGATATCGAGGGAACACGAAGTGTTACCGAGATACACTGCGGAATAGTGGTAGGAAACAAAGAGGAGAATAACATGACAGATAATTATAATGATGATTATAGAGAAGTGATCCCTGAGGAGGAAAAAACAGAGACCAATGTGAGTGAAACTCAGGATAACGAAAAAAATAATGGAAACACACAGGTGGCGGATACTGCAAAAGAAAATTCCACCGAAAAAAAGTCAGAGGACAAAAAGGACAGCAGCGAATACGAAGATGTCTGCTTTATCTGCCGCAGACCGGAGAGCAAAGCCGGCAGAATGTTCAAGCTGCCTAATCATATCTGCATTTGCGATGACTGCATGCACAAGACCATGGAGACTGTGAGCCAGTTCGATTATCAGGGAATGTTGAACAATCCCAATGATTTCAACCAGTTTAACGGACAGAACGGATTCCCCAACATCAGTTTTGTGAATCTGGCGGATCTTCAGGGAGACGGCGGTATTCCCAACAAGCAGAAACTCAAGAAGAAAAAGAAGGCGGAAGGTCCCAAACCGGTATTCAATATCAAGGACATTCCGGCACCTCATAAGATCAAGGCCAGTCTGGATGAATACGTGGTAGGACAGGAAAAAGCCAAGAAGGTCATCTCCGTAGCAGTATACAACCATTACAAGAGAGTGGCCACTGACACTATGGATGAGATTGAAATCGAAAAGTCCAACATCCTCATGATCGGCCCCACCGGTTCCGGTAAGACCTATCTGGTAAAGACACTGGCAAAACTTCTGGATGTGCCTCTGGCTATTGCTGATGCCACCTCTCTGACTGAGGCCGGTTATATCGGTGATGATATCGAGAGCGTGGTATCCAAATTGCTGGCAGCGGCGGGCAATGACGTAGAAAAGGCGGAAAAAGGTATCATCTTCATCGATGAGATCGACAAGATCGCCAAGAAGAAAAACACCAACTCCCGGGATGTCAGCGGAGAGAGTGTACAGCAGGGTATGTTGAAGCTTCTGGAAGGTGCGGAAGTGGAGGTGCCGGTAGGTGCCAACAGCAAA
>OGFM01001864.1_pt1 | contig 11897 bp, 15 predicted proteins | sample 1570871 | NCBI WGS metagenome assembly OGFM01 (sample SAMEA2581957, study PRJEB24529) | metagenome | biome: Human gut stool | place: China | collected 2011
GACTTTTACTATAAAAAGTATTATGATTAACGTACAAAGCAATACAAAATATATCAAAGGAGATTAATTATGAATGAAAAATCAGTAAAATTAAAACCAAAATTCAAAGTGGGTGATATTGTTGCAATTAAATTATTACCAGACATTTACACAAAATTAAAAGAATGTGGAATTGTAAGCACTGATACTTTTTATAATTCATTGCTATTAGATACTGGTGTAGTTATCGAAGCTAACGCAAATAATATTTTACCTTATCTTATTTGGTTTAAAAATACAGAAAAGAAATTTTATTTACCAGAAGAATTACTTGAACCAATTACCACTTCCAATGAAATATCTAATAACGAAACAATCAAAATCAAGTACCATGAACCTATTACGCCTCTTGAAAATATCAACGGTGCAAATTCAGATTGGATTGATTTAAGATGTGCTGAACCTAATGGAATTGACTTGAAAACTGGTGAATTTAAACTTATTTCTCTTGGTGTAAGTATGAAACTTCCAGATGGTTATGAAGCACATATCGCACCAAGAAGTAGTACATTTAAGAACTGGGGAATTCTTGAAGTTAATTCAGTTGGTGTGGTGGATTCGTCCTTCTGTAGCAATGAGGACATATGGAAGTTCCCTGCTTACGCAACCAGAGATACGCATATTGATTTTAATGACCGCATTTGCCAGTTCCGTATTGTAAAGAAACAACCTATTATTATTTTTGAAAAAGTAAATCATTTAGATGGAAAAACAAGAGGTGGTTTTGGTAGTAGTGGTGTTAAATAAAAAATTCTATAAAAAAGGAGAAAAAACATTATGACACTTTTAGAAGCAATCAAAGAAGCAGAAAAGAAACAGAAAAGTTTAGATGCTTGTGGCAAAGTTTATATTCGTAGAAAAAGTTGGGAAAATTTAATTGACCCAGTTAGCTTTAGATGGTTTTATGGTGAGCCGCTTTTTAAAAAAGCTGATATTAGTTATACTCCTAGTAAAGAAAGTTTATTAAGCAATGACTGGGAATTATTTACACGTTATTATTATTCAGAAACAAAAGAAAAAGAGCCTAAACTAGAAACTACAACTATTTCAAAAGAAAACATTACAAATTCTATTGAGCAGATTATGCTTGTTAAAGGACTCCTCAAAGAAACACTTAAAAACGCAGATTTGATTGTAAAAGTCTTTCAAACTCGATATGGCATTAATTTTAATGACTTTGTGAAAAAACCAGAACTTATTACAGATAACGAAACAAGATTTTTATACTTGTTCACTAAACTTACAATGGAATGTATTGAGAATGTAGGGGGTTGTTTAAATAAAGTTATTGCAGAACTCGGTAATCCAGAAGTAGACGAAAAAACCGAATAGATACGAATAAGTAAAGAGGGGGCTAACAACCCCCTCTTTTATTTTTGTTAATCAAGTTATCGTTTTTAATGTCGTAATCTTCCTAACTCTTTGTTACTAACTGATACCATGTAATTTAATTATGACATTCTGTATAATAAAAAAGAGGGCTGTTTAAGCCCTCTTAATAATTTAACAAAATTTAAAAATTAGTACAAGTAAAACAATCATTATTAATATAATTCCTATTATAGATAACAAAGCCTGTGGTTCATTTAAACCAAGGTCTACTATAAAAGCAATAAATATTACAATTAAGAAAAATATAAGTATCACTGCCACTGCTAAGAGCATTAAACCAACGATTGATAACATACTCAAAAGTTATTTCTCCTTTAAACCTTTATTTATTGAACCTCACACCACTAAAGTAACGAGTGTTCTCGCCTTATTTAATAAAAACAGCTATAAGCATTGTCACCGTAGCAAATACTGATAAATAAGTAACAGCCTTTGCAAGTATAACAGCATAGTCATAATTACGTTTAAAAGAACTAATCATAAATATAATTACAAGTAAAATAAATGCAAATATTAAACTTAAAATAGAAATTGCCGATAAAATAGAAACTGTACTCATATTTTTATTTTCCCTTTGCTTTTTATCTTAATCTTCTTTATTAGTAAGTCCACTAAATTTAAGACTTCCATCATCACTTGCACTAAACTTAATATTAACGTCTGATACCATAGCACCGTTTTCATCAAGATAATACCAATTACCATTATCTTCTAATAATCCTTTTTTCATAGCACCAGTATCGTCTAAGTAATACCATTTATCGTGATACTTATACCAAGTGTTAGTTAAACATACTCCTACTCCATCAAAGTAATACCAATTACCCTTATATTCAAGCCACTGATTAGAAATCATCCCACCATCACCAGACAAATAATACCATTTTCCATCTTCATAGAACCACTGATTTGTGATTAATTTTCCTTCACCATCAACAACATACCAACGGTTATTATCATTAACCCATGAGTTCACTACAATAATTCCATTTCTATAATATCTCCATGAACCGTTTACCTTAAAGAAACCGTTTTTATATTCAGTAACGGTATTATCATATATAATATCTTTAATCTTAAATGCTTTTTTCCATGGTGTTGAATTTAAGTTACTCTGGATAACCCCGTAATTGATACCTTTTGCTTCGATTACATGGTTACGGTCAAGTACAATGCCGATATGACCTTGTTTCCATACTGCGTAACCCAATTTATCGTCTGTTAATTTAGACGGTGGGATTTTGCTGTTACCAGTCTGTTCAAACTGTCCAGAACCACGAATGATACCAGTATACCATGAAATCAGTCCAGAACAATCCACAGCTTCTTCACCTACCCATTGTAAAGCCTTATTAATATAAGCTTGTGTGTAAATATTTGGATATTGCCTAGCCCATGAATAAATCTTAGTCTTAGTAAGAATCTCACCTTTAGCACCATAAACATAATGAACGCCTATTTTACTTTTAGCAAATTCCACTAAACCTTTTGCTGTTTTATTAGCCATTATTCTACTTTCCATTCATATAATTTTAGAAGGCTATATGCTTCTACTTCTGATAATAGCACATAGCTTTCTAAAAGTCAATAGATACACTTATATTTTTACTGATTTTTTATCCACACAAGTCTTACTTTACAGTTGCAAGTCTTATCGTCACCTTGGGATTTAAGATAAATTAAAGCATTGTAAGTACCGTCTGGTGTAATATCCAAAGAACAATGACCTACAAATGGGTTAGTATCATCAATAACCAAAGTAGCAGATATTGGAGTATAACCACTTTGCATTGCTAAATCGTAACTATACCATTGTTCCTCACCACTTGCGATTGTCAATTCATAAGCAACATCTGTATATTTAATAATGGAATTTACAGTATTTGTGACTTGATTTTCGTCAAAAGTCATTTTCCAAGCGTTCAAACTTTCAACATCGTGTTGGCATCTTTCAAAAGAATCTGCTAACGTTTTAAATTGACCATAATTTACTGCGTCATTTTTCTGTTGTCCTGCCCTAATACCTCTTAAAATTACATCTTGGTTTGTATCGCCAGTATGAACGCCAGTAATAACTTTTACATATTCTGGAATTTCTGTATCAGTATTAATAGAAGCTTGTGAAGTTTCTCTGATAAAATACGTGTTATTTGCACTATCATTAATTCCACCATAAATCTCTACAGCAGAAGTATTGATTAATTTATACTGTTTCATATCTAAATCTTTAGTAGGGATAAAATCAGTAGATAAATGAGTTTCAAAATACTTTTTATTAACAGCGTCAGTATCTTGAATAGGGGTATCTACACCTCTAACAATAACTGGATTACCGTTTTTATCTGTTAAATCCAATATGCCACTTGCTTCATCACCATTTACAGTAAGATTAATACACATATTGGCGTTATCTGCTTTTTGAATAGTGACTTGATTTTTTGTAACAGAATTTATGGAATCGTCAACATATTTCTTATTAACAGCCATATTATCACCAGTAGGTTCAGCAACACCATCTATCTGAACTGGGGCAAGTGTCCCATCTTGTACGCCTTTAGGATAAGTACCAACCAATAAGTGATATTCCTCACCAGTCATGGCAGAAGTTATAAAAGGAACTAATCTACCGTCAGTTAATGATACTGGGTCAGCAAAATAAAATCTATCCCCACTATCCATTACCATGGAATTTTTAAACACATAAGCCAAATCATTTTGACCTAAAACAAATTCTTCTTGACCACTGTCCAAAACTGGACTATGCTCAATCCCATATTCTTTTATATTATCAGCATATTTCTTATTTACAGTATCATTATCGTTTGTTGGTGTATCAATTCCCCTAAGTTTAATATCTTTCTTTGTCTTAGGATTAGATAATTCAACAGTAGTTCCGTTATCAATTTCACTTGTAATTTCGTGAGGAATGATACCAACATATCCAGTTTCACCTAATGTCAATTCACTTGCGTTTTCAACTTGATAACCAGACATATTTATAGCACCTTGCATAGTACCACCAGATAAAGACAAGTAATCACCAGTAGCAGTCGTTCCACCACCCGTTGTAACAGAAGTAACAGAACTAATTTTTCGCCATATGGAATTTTCTTTATCCCAACGGTATTCTTGCATATTATGGTCTATTTCATAAAACACACTGCCATTAGGGATTGTAACATCAGTAGGTTTAATGTCTGTGGAAATTCCATAAAATTCAGTATAGGAAAGTCCGTTAGCACCACCAACTTTATTAATTGTTTTCATTATAAATCTCCTTTCAAAAAAATAGGATTAATATATGTAGACATGAAAAAAGAGAGGATTATTAGTCCTCTCTAAAGTAAAATTTCCTCGCCAATTTCCTCTTTATCCAAAATCCTTATCCGAAGAACTAGACACATGAGTTGCTGTAGCCACATTTAGTTAATTAAAGTTTACATTGACTAATCTAATCATTACCATATCTTTTCCGCTTAACTTTGTATTATAAACGTTCGTACCAAATATTCTACCATCGCTTGTTATGCATATTCTATCAATGAGTGATGTATCAGAAACGGAAATAAGTCCATTATATTTCACTGAATTTTTATCTATTTTAAAACAAGTAAGCCCTTTTGCTCCGCTATTCGTAACTAGAGCATTTCCTACTTTCACAATTCTTGTTGGTTTTACATCATAATCTCCATAAAAAGGGGAGTAATCAGTTTTATTGATTAGTATATGTTCATAAGGTATTTCATTCATATGTTCATAATTGAACACATCTAAATTAGATATGTCAAATTTAATAACGCCTCTTTTATCATACTCGGTATCAATATATTTTTCTGAAACAGACAAGGTTGCATAAACCATATTACCATCAATAACAATACCTTCTGTATGTAAATGCAAATTGTCCCCATTATTCCATGCCTGTGAAAACATAAAAGTTCCGACTCTTACGGGAGATGTCTTACTTGTAACGTCCCAAATATAAAAACCAAAACCAAATCCTGCGTCTATAAAATATGTTTTGTTATCTCTTTCAAAAAATGCACATTCCTGATATTCGACACTTCCAATTTCGGGGCGAAACGAATAAGTTAATGTTGGTTCTATTGGATTTGTTAAATCATATAAATCATACCCGGCTAATTGCATACTAATCAAAAGATAGTCTTTATGAATTGTCAATGCTGTACATTTCCAATTCATAGTAAGAGTTTTCACATTCTGAAAAGAATTTAATGAAATAATATGTAATTCTCCAAGAGTTTTACCATCAGTTGTATTTGTCCCCCCTTGTCCATCTCGCAATGTAACATATAAGTAATCATTTGCTATTTTTGCATCCGAACAAGCCAAATTTTCATCAGTTAATTTTAAAGTATTTACTAAATTCGGAATATAATCAATAGAAACGTCATATTTGTCGCAGAACGAACCATTTGCATTGTTATAAAATATATATAAATATTTTTCAAAACATGCACAACAAGTGGTAAACCTTTTTACAGATTTGGACATGAAACGAATAGCGTTGATATTGCTTGATAAGTCACTTAAATCTTCCTTTATCTGATTAGTCTTATCATCTAATTCTGTCTTAATATCATCAGCATATTTTTTAGTCACAACGTCAGTATCGTTTACAGGAGTGCTAACACCAGTAATAGTGCTTTCGCCATTAAATGTGACAACGCCTGTAACTGGATTGTCCTCTGTGGTTCCTGTTAATGGAAGATACTTACTATCAGCAGTTTCCATTTGAGATTTGGTAACAAGTTCATCATCCTTAACAGCGTCTGCGGCCTTAACAGAGAGTTTATTATTAGTACCACGCATAACAACTTGCAAATAAATTCTATTATTATCAACACCATTTTTTAATTGAACATCGGAGATAAAAGTCAAATCCCGAATTCTATAGATGCTTTTATTGTTAAGGTCAATATTGCCAAACATTTTTCCACCAGTTAAAGGTAAATACTTGGCAGTTTCTTGGTCAACGTAGGCTTTGTTTGCGGCATCAGTATCGAGTAAAGGGTCAGCAACGCCTGTAATTACATATTGTTTACTGGTATCATCAGAGTCAGAAAACTCTATAGCTTCATAAGAAAATGGCTCTCCTGTTTCTGGATTTGTTGTTTCAAGATGTACTAAATTTAATTCTACAGTATATTCACCAGTTTCATCTTTTAAAGTAATAAACTTAGCGTTAAGTAATGAATTGCCATTCATGTTAATGTCACCAGTCATAATACCACCTGATAACGGTAAATATTCATCACTTGGAGCAGTACCACCTCTAGTTATTGGATACCAAATTTTGTTTTCTTTATCAAAACGGTATTCTTGCATGTTATTATCAACTTCATAAAAAGCACTACCGTTAGGAACATTTTCTGTTGGCTTTACATCAGTAGTGTTTCCATAAAATTCCGTAAAAACCGTGCCATTAGCACCACCAACTTTATTTACTGTTCTCATTTACGAACCCCTTTCTAATTTATGATAGCAAAAAGAGAGGAACTATTATTAATTCCTCTCCATTGTAATATATTTATTTAATTATCAATCCTTAACAGGTTTTTGGGTCAGAGGTCTTACACATTCGTCTGTCTTGCCAGTTGCAGGGCCAGTTGTTACATAGGTTGTATCCTGTGCGCCCTTTGGTCTTTTAGTCTGTGCTAAATCATTTGCCATCTGTTCCTTGGTTCTATGGTCTGCATGTTTTCCAGTTGCTACTGCCATAATAATTACCTCCTTTAAGGTTAATATACAGAAATACATAATTTTTAAAATAGTTTTAGAACAATTTTTATAGCACTTTATTTTTCATTTAAAACAGTAAGTCTGTAAACTTTCTATATGAATTGTTCTTTATTTATAATACTACTTGTCACCTTATTTGTCAAGCGAATTTTAATCACTTTATGATAATTTTATCCATTTACTTGTAGTTGGAATTTCATCTTCAACACTTGTCAACATAATTCCATTATCATCATTCTCAAATGAATTAGTAACAGCCGTTTCCTCACCAATTTCCTCTTTATCCTTAGAATTGGACACATGAGTTACTACAGCCTTGTATAACTCACCGTACTCGTTAGTAACCCTATCTCCCTCTTTATATTCAACGCCCTCAGTCCATACTGGATAGAGTTCTGGAACTTCTACGGCTTGTTCGTCTGTGAAATTCTGTGCTGATAATTTAGCTGTTTTATAAAGGGTCTTATTAATTTGTTGTAAAGTCGCAACTTGCTGTTCTTGTGTTGGAACGTAAGCAATTTCATTATCTTCTAAGTCATAAAACTTGCCGTTTTTATATTTGCAACCTATAAAACAAGGGTATTGTAAACAGTCTACTGCGATAGCTTCATTGCCGTAAGTACCTCTTGCAATCTGATTAGCAAGTTCATAATTGTCGCATACAATAATATTCTGTACAGTTTCCTCATGTACAATAGCAAAAACTTGATGTACAATCATATCATTTCTATCCTTTCATTCTATATTAATAAGCGAAAATACTATTCACTGTTAAAGTGCCAGTTTGTTGGGCTTGTGGATTAGTGGTATAAAAAGTTGTACCAGTTAATACTTGATTTACATTGGCGTTACCAGTTAATTCAAGGGTTCCAGTTTGTTCATCATCAGAACCTAAACCAAGAAAGATATAACCTTTCATAACTTCTGATTTGGTTGCAGTCAATTCAGAAGTATCAACGCCACCAGATATAAAATTATTAATTATAGCCATATGATACTCCTTTCTTTATTTGAAACGGATAAGGATAATTCCAGAACCACCAGTACCACCGTCCCTACCACTATAAGCATAGCCACCACCGCCACCACCTGCTCCACCACCAGTATTAGCAGAACCATTGCCGCCCGCACTAGCGAGAATGTAATCTGGTTCACTAGAAGAACCTCCACTTCTATAGGTACCATTACCACCATGACCGCCACCTATAGAACCACCAGAGCCACCCCAGTTACCCGGTGTTAAAGCACCTAATCCTTGTCCACCAGAACCACCACCGCCAGAATAAACAGTACCAGAACTTTCACCAAATGGGCGAGTTGTTGTTCCTTGACCTAATCCTTGACTATTTGTGACACCAGGACTATTACCACCATTGCCACCATTACTACCGCCATTATTTCCATAAGTATATCCATACGCTGAACCACCTACTCCACCGCCACTACCGCCACAACTAGCACGATAATATGGTGAAGTAGTTTCACCGTCACCGCCATATCCACCAGAAGCAGTACATAATGTAGTTCCGCTTCTTGTTACAGAAGTAGTGCCACCAGTACCCCCATTAGCGCCGCCACCGCCACCAATAGAGCATACTAAAGTTTGTCCAGAAGATACACTAACATTAGAAGCAGTTTTAGTGTAGCCACCACCGCCACCACCGCCACCATAAGTTGAATTTCTATCTCGACTTTCTCCATGCCCACCACCGCCACCACCACCAACACAAAATATATCAACTTGACTATATCCACTTGGTACAGTTACATTTGTACTACTTGTAATCGTCTGTGTATATGTACTACCACTTACAATATTACCTTGTATTGGTGTTCCTATCAATTCCCCATTACTTATCACACAATAACTATACACACTTATGTAATACCTAGTTCCAAGATTAGGAAACCCCAAAGTAACACTACTTCTACCACCACTTGTAGTATTATTTCCAGTACCTTTATAAATCTGAGTACCACCAGTCCCAGGATTTCCACTTGTGCTATATTTAACATATACACCACTATAAGGTCTACCAGTAGTTTGTATAGGGTTAGACCAAGTAACAGTAATATTTCTACCACTAGAAACAACTAAGTTTAAATTACTTACATTACCAACTTCCATTGTGCCAGTAACCTTAATTTTAGCGTCTGTATTATAAAACGTAGCACCTTTGATAACATGACTTTCTATAGCGTTTCCAGTCAGTTCCAATGTGCCAGTTTGTATATCGTCACTATCTTTTCCTACGAATGTATATCCTTTTAATACATTATTTGGTTCAGCAGTTGCAATATCAGAACTACCACCACCAGTAGGAAATCTATTCATAATTGACATAAAATCACCTCTTTTTGTTAATAAAACTTATCCAATAATCAGCACTTGAATGGGTAAATCTTCCGTTGGCTTATTCTTATAAGCTGTAAGAGTAATCTGATTTTCTGCTTGTGCTGTACACTGAATGATACATTTCATGGATAGTTTAATTTGGTCTAAGGTTGCATTTGAAGCTAAACCAACCTCAATATTATTCTCAGCCGTAACACCATTTACTGTTAAAGTTAATGTATATGGTGCATTATCACCTTGCCAATCTGCACTAGGAGCATTTACTTGCACACTTACAGATTTAGAAGCACCATTTTCTACATTTTCTATTTTAGTCTGAGGATATAATTGGTCATATCCAGTATCAGTTTTTACATTCATTTCTATGTTATAACTTGCCATATTTTCACCAACTTTCTTTATTAAACTTCGATAGATAAAATTTTCCACCATTGACCACCAACTTCTAATTGTTCGTCAGTTGGTTCTGTTTCAGATACAATAACTCTTGCTTTTGGAAACTTCATAAATACCTGCCATGTGCTAGGTGTGGTATCTGGTTGAACATTTGTATTCGCTTTTAAAGCAATATACATTACATTTTCATAAGTAACAACGTCATTAATAGCATAATTTACTGTTTTATCCCAAACATCTTTTAACTGAACGTCAATACTTGTCGCACCAACCTCACCTTTTAAGCCAATCAACACCCAGTATTCCATATCAGTAGGCAGATTTCCAGTTGATTGTTTTAAACACATATAAACTTGTTTGTCATAAACAACAAAGTTATACATTTCATATTGTATATCAGCTTGATATTCTTTCTTATTTATGTAATTATTAAGCATTGTCTGGAATAATTGTTCATCTTCTGCAAGTTTAACCTCTACTGCATTGTAATATAAATTCTGTAAATATTCAAGAGCCGTATGAATCATATTGAAACATATTGGCATAACCGTTTCAGAATCAATGTCATCATTGTTCATAATTAACGCTAATGCTTGACTAAAATAACCCTCTCTAAAATATTGAGAAAACTGTTGCATTAAGTTTCTATTACTTAATGATAAGTCTTGCCAACGTCTGACTTCAAAACTTGCCATATTTTTTTCCTTTCTTAGTTCACAATTCTAAACCATAAATCACCAGTTTCTTGTTGACTTGGCGTTCCCCCTTGTACTGGAATTTCTCTAGGTCTAACAGAACCAATATTAACCCAGTATTGCGAACCCTCAAAAGGTGCTTGGTTATTATTAGCTTCAATACAAGCCCACACATAGTTACCGTATGTTACTACGTTCTGTGTGGTGTAATGTACTGTACTATCCCATTCTCCTAAGAAAGACAATCCCTCACCAGAATCACCTTTTTCACCACGAATAGAAAGCACTCGCCAATAAGTTGTATTTGTGGGATCTGTTCCCAAAGGTGGATTAGTAACAGCAATATACACATAATTTACACCGTTATAGGTGTATGTTACAAAGTTATTCTTAGAATAGGTTATAGTAGGGTTATATATTCCCTTATAGCCAAATAAATTGATGATATTCTGCCATTCAATTTGCTTGCCCTCTACATAAGGTTGCACATCAGTTTTATAAAAATTTTCCAACGCTTCACAAGTATTGATAATCGTATTTAATTTTTGAGCATTGATAATCTTTTGATTACCGTTTGGAATTTGTGCAAATATATTTTGTGCGGTTTCATAATCATTAGACTGAATAGCTGTCTGATATTGCTGAATTAATTGTGCGTCAGAAGCCGTAATATCCAAAAAAGTTGTAAATGTTTGTACTTGATTAGGGAATGAAGTTGAGGGTAAGGACGGATATAATTCACTCATAAATCAATCACACTTCCTTTCTGTGTAATCTAAATATCATTATATATTGAAATATTGTCATTATGATGCGTACACTCCTCAGACTCAATCGGACTGGGCTAATAATATTCCAATCTTACGTTATACAGATGTAAAGATGATGTATGCAGAATGTTTGAATGAAGAGGGATATGTTGCGAATGGTGAGGCTTTTACTATTTTGAATGAAGTACGTGGAAGGGCAGGATTGCCAGCATTGGTTTCATCTACTATCTCTGATCAGAATGCGTTTCGGAAAGCAATTATTCAGGAAAGACGTGTAGAATTTGCATTTGAGGGATTACGTTGGAATGATCTGGTTCGCTGGGGAATTGCACAGGAAGTCATAAATCAGCATTTTTTAGTAGAGGATGAAGGCGGAGGAAGATACTCTATGGAAGGCGATTTCCGGAAGATTTTTGCGATACCCTATGCAGAATTATCCCGTTACAATGATGAAAGTATTATGTGGCAAAATCCTGGGTATTAAAT
>OGFM01001868.1_pt1 | contig 11864 bp, 6 predicted proteins | sample 1570871 | NCBI WGS metagenome assembly OGFM01 (sample SAMEA2581957, study PRJEB24529) | metagenome | biome: Human gut stool | place: China | collected 2011
AGTAGACTTTATTCAGGACAACATCGACAACGCTGTGGCACAGAACACAATCCAGACGGACATTATCGAGAAGTCCGGTAAAATCTTGAATCCGAGAACAATCAACGAAGATGGGAGTATCTCTTACATACCGATGGAAGACTGGTGCTCCGGATTCTTTCCCGGTAGTATATGGTTGACTTATAACCTGACGGGTGATAAGAAATGGTTGCCGCTGGCTGAGAAATACACAGAAGCTCTTGATTCTGTGAAATATCTGAAATGGCATCATGATGTAGGTTTCATGATTGGTTGCAGTTATTTGAACGGCTATCGCATGGCAGATAAGAAAGAGTACAAAGACGTCATTATAGAAGCTGCCAAATCATTGTCCACTCGTTTTCGTCCGAATGCAGGCGTTATCCAGTCATGGGATGCCGATAAAGGTTGGCAGGGAACACGGGGATGGAAATGTCCGGTGATTATTGATAATATGATGAATCTCGAACTCTTATTTGAAGCAACAGCTCTTTCCGGAGATTCTACTTTCTACAATATTGCAGTGAAACATGCTGATACAACAATGGCTCACCACTTCCGTCCGGACAACAGCTGCTACCATGTGGTAGATTACGATCCGGAGACAGGAGAAGTGCGTAAGAGACAAACTGCACAGGGATATGCGGATGAATCTTCTTGGGCCCGTGGACAAGCTTGGGCACTCTACGGATACACTACTTGCTATCGTTACACGAAAGACAAGAAATATCTCGACCAGGCACAAAAAGTCTATAACTTCATCTTTAATAATAAGAACCTGCCGGAAGACCTCGTACCATACTGGGATTATGATGCTCCGAATATTCCGAACGAACCGCGTGATGCTTCTGCAGCAGCTTGTACAGCCTCTGCCCTTTACGAACTGGATGGCTATCTGCCGGGCAACCACTACAAAGAAACGGCTGATAAGATAATGGAAAGTTTGGGCTCACCTGCTTATCGCGCAGAAGTTGGAACAAATGGAAACTTTATCCTGATGCACTCGGTAGGCAGTATCCCTCACGGACAGGAGATTGATGTTCCTTTGAATTATGCCGACTATTACTTCTTGGAAGGACTGATGCGCAAAAGAGATTTGGAAAAGAAATAATAAGGTTATCGTTTATTATTTATCATCTTATAACTTAAATATATATGAAACCTATAAATCTTTTGGTGGGAGGCCTGACACTGTTTACGGCACAGGGTTGCAAGGCTCCGAAGCAAGTAGTCGAACAATCGGAGCATCCCAATATTATTTATGTATTTCCGGACCAGTACCGTAATCAGGCAATGGGCTTCTGGAGTCAGGATGGATTCCGGGATAAAGTAAATTTTGAGGGAGATCCCGTACATACCCCCAATCTGGATGCATTTGCACGGGAGTCTATGGTTCTGACCTCCGCGCAAAGCAACTGTCCGTTGAGTAGCCCTCATCGGGGAATGTTGCTGACCGGTATGTATCCGAACCGTAGCGGGGTGCCTTTAAATTGCAACTCTACACGTCCGATCAGTTCTTTGCGTGAGGATGCGGAGTGCATCGGTGATGTATTTAGCAAAGCTGGTTATGATTGTGCTTATTTCGGTAAACTTCATGCAGATTTTCCCACTCCGAATGATCCCGAACATCCGGGACAATATGTAGAATCCAAACGTCCTGTGTGGGATGCCTATACACCGAAAGAGCGTCGTCATGGTTTCAACTACTGGTATTCTTATGGCACGTTTGATGAACATAAGAATCCGCATTACTGGGATACGGACGGTAAAAGGCACGATCCGAAAGAATGGTCACCTCTGCATGAATCTGGAAAAGTTGTATCTTATTTGAAAAACGAAGGTAATGTGCGTGATACAAAGAAGCCTTTTTTTATCATGGTAGGGATGAATCCTCCTCATAGTCCGTATCGTTCATTGGATGATTGCGAAGAGCAGGACTTTGATCTTTATAAAAACCAACCTTTAGACAGTCTGTTGATTCGTCCTAATGTTGACCTGAAAATGAAGAAAGCCGAATCAGCCCGTTATTATTTCGCTTCTGTGACCGGGGTAGACCGTGCTTTCGGACAGATTCTGGAAACACTGAAAGAGATGGGGCTGGATAAGAATACAGTCGTTATTTTTGCCTCCGATCATGGTGAAACGATGTGTAGCCAACGTACGGATGATCCGAAGAATTCGCCTTACTCAGAGTCAATGAATATCCCGTTTCTGGTTCGTTTCCCGGATAAGATTCAGCCGCGGGTAGATGACTTGCTGCTTTCCGCTCCTGACATAATGCCTACTGTGCTCGGACTGTGCGGATTGGGTGATTCAATTCCGGCAGAAGTGCAGGGACGTAACTTTGCCCCTCTTTTCTTCGATGAAAAGGCTGAAATTGTTCGTCCTACCGGTGCTTTGTACATTCAGAATATAGATGGTGAAAAGGACGAAAACGGCTTGGTAAAAACTTATTTTCCTTCATCACGAGGTATTAAGACTGCGGACTATACATTGGCTCTGTACATCGACCGTAAGACAAAACAGTTAAAGAAAAGTCTTTTATTCAATGACGCGAAAGACCCGTATCAGTTGAACAATCTACCTTTGGAAGAAAACAAGGAAATAGTGGCACAACTTTATCGTGAAATGGGTGCTATGTTGAAAGAAATCAACGATCCTTGGTATACGGAGAAGATTTTATCGGACAAAATACTTTATTAAGCAGTAGTTGGTTACTGTTTGACCATTTAATAATGACACAATGAAGAAAGATATTTGTTTTATACTACTGTTTCTGTTTGTAACAGCTTCTTCGGCTTTCGCACAACTCATAGGATTTGAGAGTAGTGAGGTACCCGAAGCATTTAAGACTTCCGGAAAGGGAGAGGCGAAAATTTCTTCTCTTTTCTATAAAGAGGGTAAAAGTAGCTTGGAGTGGGATTTCCAATCCGGTTCAACTTTGAATGTACAGATACCTCCTTTATCATTAAAAGGAAAAACGGAGAGACAGTATGGCATTACCTTGTGGATATATAATGAAAAGCCACAGCAGGATTCTATTCGTTTTGAATTCCTGAATAAGGCGGGAGAGGTGTCTTATTGGTTTGCTTATCATCTGCAAGCAGCAGGGTGGCGGGCTTGCTGGATTTCTTTCGAATATATGCAAGGCGATAAGAAGGACAAAGATATTGTAGCTTACAGGTTAGTTGCCCCCCAACGCAAAGGACGTATTTTTCTTGACCGTCTGATATTCCCGGAAAAGAAGATGAATCTTCGTACCACTCCGGATCAGCAGTTGCCGACTAATAATGGCTTGGCTAACCGTGACCTCTGGCATTGGTGCTTGGTATGGAAGTGGGAGCAACTGTCGTATGATACTCCATTGGCATCCAAGTTGACTGCTCGACAGGCGAAAGACCTGAAAACAATCGAGCAACGTCTGACAGATTTTCTGGAAGTGAAAAAAGCCCCTAAAAAGCAAGTTGATGCTGCTTACGAGACATTTAAAAGAGCGGATATCCGCCCGTCGGCAGCAGGTACGGGATTTACGGGAACACCTATTGTAGCTCCGGACGAACAGAATAAGAAGATAGGAGAGATGTCGTGGAATGATATTGAAACAATGCTTTCCGGTTTTGCGTATGACGTTTATTGCAATCGAAACGAGACATCAAAGAAAAACTACTTCACGGTGTTTGATTATGCTATTGACCAGGGATTTGCCTTTGGTAGCGGTATGGGAACCAATCATCATTATGGTTATCAGATACGTAAGATATATACGACGGCATGGTTGATGCGGGATGAGATCTATAAACATCCCCACAGGGATGCTTATTTGTCGACATTACGTTTCTGGTCTGCTTTGCAGGAGACTCGTCAACCGTGTCCTTTGGAACGGGATGAAATGCTGGATACTTGGCATACGCTTTTAATGGCGAGATTTATCTCTGCTATGATGTTTACGGATGCAAGAGAGCAGGCGCAGGCTTTGGAGGGCCTCTCCCGTTGGGTTTCTTCTTCTTTACACTATTCACCGGGAACAATTGGTGGTATTAAGATAGATGGCACAACTTTTCACCATGGTGGTTTCTATCCGGCATATACGACCGGAGTGCTGGCCGTAATAGGGCAATTCATTGCTTTTACTAACAATACGGATTTTGAACTGACGGAAGAAGCCCGCCAGCATATAAAATCCGCATTTATTGCCATGCGCAATTATTGTAATCTTTATGAATGGGGAATTGGTATCAGCGGACGTCATCCTTTCGGTGGAAAAATGGGGAATGATGATGTGGAAGCATTTGCCAATATAGCTTTAGCCGGTGATTTGTCCGGTCGGGGGAATACGTTCGATCATGGTCTGGCAGCAGATTATCTACGGTTAGTACGTGATAGGGATACTCCGAATGCGCGTTTCTTTAAGAAAGAAGGCATCAAGCCAGCACAAGCTCCACAAGGATTTTTTGTTTATAATTACGGTTCGGCAGGTATTTTCCGCCGTGCAGATTGGATGGTGACGCTAAAAGGATATACTACTGATGTTTGGGGGGCTGAAATCTATACAAAAGATAATCGTTACGGACGTTATCAGAGTTATGGTTCGGTGCAGATCATGGGAAAAGGAAACCCCGTTTCCCGTACCGGAAGCGGCTTTGTACAGGATGGTTGGGATTGGAACCGCCTGCCGGGTACGACTACTATTCATTTGCCCTTCGAGTTGCTGGATAGTCCGTTAAAGGGTACTACCATGGCTCATTCCAAGGAAAACTTCTCCGGTAGCAGTTCCTTGGAAGGCAAGAATGGCATGTTTGCTATGAAGTTAATGGAGCGTAATTTGGAAAACTTCACTCCTGATTTTGTTGCCCGTAAATCTGTATTCTGCTTCGACAACCGGATGATTTGTCTGGGAACCGGCATAACGAATAGTAATGCCGATTATCCTACGGAAACGACTCTTTTCCAGACGAAATACAACGGCGGAGAACAGAAAGTGGGTAATGACGGCTATTGGTTACATGACGGTTATGACAATTACTATCATGTAGTAGACGGAACAGTTCGTTCGCAGATCGCGGAACAAGAATCACGTCATGAGAAAACCCGTGCGGTCACTAAAGGAAAATTCTCCTCTGCATGGATAGAGCATGGTAAAGCTCCGAAGAACGGAACTTATGAATATATGGTATTGATACAGCCTTCTGCAGCGGACTTGGACGACCTTCAGAAAACTCCTGCGTATGAAGTCCTGCAACGTGATCAAACGGCTCATGTCGTTTATGATAAGAAAACAGGTATTACGGCGTATGCGGTTTTTGAGGCTTATCAGCCGGTAACTGATAAGGTGATTGCTTCTATTCCTGCTGAAACAATGGTGATGTATGCGAAAGAAACCGGTAAAGGAGTTCGTTTGAGTGTTTGTGACCCAAACTTGAATATAAAAGAAAAGGCGTATACGACGAAAGAACCTAGCCGTCCTATTTATAAGAAAATACTACTCAAAGGTCGTTGGACGCTAAAGAATTCAATGGAAAATGTCCGGTTGGAGCGACAAGGAAATGATACACAATTGACGGTAACCTGCCAGCACGGACAACCTGTTGAGGTATTAATGGAAAACAAGTGATTAGATGATAAGATTTGAAGTTTAAGAGGGGTATTAGTTACTATGTTTCTATGAAACAGAAAGACCGGTTCGTAATGAGCCGGTCTTTTTTATCTGTAGAAGGGATTTATCTCCCTGATGTTTAATATTTATTTATTCAATCTCCACTCAAAACCGTCTTTTGTATCTTTTATTTCGAATCCGAGGGCTGTTAATGTGTTACGGATTTCGTCGGAAGTAGCCCAGTCTTTGTTGGCTTTTGCTTTCATACGCTGTTCCAGCAACATATCCACCACTTTACCATAGGCATTTTCACGACTGTCGGAAGAACCTTTTTCTTCTTTCAATCCCATAATGTCAAAGCAGAACAAGTGGAAAGTTTCTTTCAGCTCTTTCAAGTCTTCAGCGGAGATCGTTGCATTGCCGGCAATGACGTTATTAATGATGCGGGCACCTTCGAAAAGCTGTGCGATGACAATTGGAGTATTCAGGTCGTCATTCATGGCTTCGTAGCATTTGGCACGCAGCTCTTTTACATTGATACCTTCTGAAGTTGCGGATGCAGGGGTAACCTTTCCCAATCCATCGATAGCTTCTATCAGACGTTGCAATCCCTTTTCGGAAGCAATCAGTGCTTCATTGCTGAAATCGACCGTACTGCGGTAGTGGGCTTGCAGGATGAAGAAGCGGATTGTCATTGGAGTATAGGCTTGGGTCAGCAACTTATGTGTGCCATTGAAGAACTCATCCAATGTGATGAAGTTGCCGAGCGATTTACCCATTTTCGTTCCGTTAATGGTAATCATGTTGGTATGCATCCAGTAGTGAACCATATCGTCGCCTTGTGAGGCTACTGATTGTGCTATTTCACACTCATGATGCGGGAAAATCAGGTCCATTCCTCCGCCGTGAATGTCGAAGTGCTCACCCAGATATTTGCGTCCCATAGCGGTACATTCGGCATGCCAGCCGGGGAAACCGTCGCTCCAAGGAGAGGGCCAGCGCATGATATGTTCCGGCTGCGCCTTTTTCCAGAGGGCGAAATCGGCGGGATTACGCTTTTCACTTTGTCCGTCAAGGTCGCGGGTGGTGTTCAGTACATCATCCAGATTGCGTCCGGAAAGTTTTCCGTAGTGATGATCCTTGTTATATTTGGCTACATCGAAATAGACGGAGCCTTCACTTTCGTAAGCATATCCGGCGTCCAGAATCTTCTGTACCAGTTGGATTTGTTCGATGATATGGCCCGAAGCATGAGGTTCGATACTTGGAGAGAGCACGTTGAGGGCTTCCATTGCTTTATGGTAGCGGTTCAGATAGTATTGAACGACTTCCATTGGTTCCAGTTCTTCCAGACGGGCTTTCTTGGCAATTTTGTCTTCTCCTTCGTCGGCATCATGTTCCAAATGACCTACGTCAGTGATATTGCGTACATAACGTACTTTATATCCTAGATGAGTGAGATAACGGAAGAGTACGTCGAAAGTAATGGCCGGGCGTGCATGTCCCAGATGCGCATCACCGTAAACAGTCGGTCCGCACACATACATACCTACATGAGGTGCGTGGAGCGGTACGAATAACTCTTTTTTTCTATCTAACGTGTTGTAAATGGTCAGTTGATGTTCCATAACGTTTGCTATTTATTCGATTTAAAACCACAAAATTAGAATAAATCTTTGATATATTACGATAATTCAAGTTGAAATATGTAACTCATAGCCATTGTTCTGTGTTGTGATTGAGATCTCTTTGTCTTTGGACAATACTTCACGCAGCTTTCTTATATAGTTGTAAAGAGTGTGTTCGCTTATTGGTACAGCTTTTCTTGCTGTACGTATCATGAGTATATAGACAGCATACATCTATAATTTGCATCCCCATCCTAGAACGGATTTTTTTAATATTGTTCTCATTGTTCTCATATTTTTTGGCAATTCCTTTATAATCAGATATGTGACGAATGAGAAATACCTTTCAAAATTGGTATTTCTCATTCGCTTTTTACGTTCGTTAACTCAAAAATGGCTATAATGCATCTTTTTGAGGGGTATTTCTCATCATTGTTCTCATGATAGTTGGAAATGAAACCATTTGCTTATTTATATGAACCATATTGATAAACGTAAAGTAGGATGACCTTTGGTTATATGTTGCTGGCCCTGTTCTGATAACTTAAGTAGTCGATATTCGCAGATCCTCTTGCTGACATCACTGCGTTATGTAATAAACATCCGCTTCTTTCCACAAGAGTGATGAGGCCTGTGTACTGGAGTGGAAAGATCTCATCACTTTAGTAGAAAGAACTGTTCACTTTAGTGCAACGAGCTATATAATGGTAAGATTGATATACGATAGCTACTCTGCATACTGCTGAAACAGAGTATAAGACATACAATCAAAGGTTATGAAGGTACGGCTGAAAAAGGAATTGTGAGCATATGATGCTACGTAAATTTATAGTAAAAGTGTTCCAGTGCTTCCGCCACTCCGTCTTCTTCATTGCTCAGAGTGATATAGTCCGCCGCTTTCTTCACCGGTTCCTGTGCGTTGCCCATGGCAATGCCTAGTCCTGCAAACTTTATCATGGACAAGTCATTGTAGCCGTCGCCTATTGCTATCATTTCTTTGCGTTCTACTCCTATTTCTTTTAATAATACGGCAAGAGACAGGGCTTTGTCGATTCCTTGCGGGACTAGTTCGAGAAAGTAAGGCTCTGAACGGAATACGTTGATACGTCCTTGCAACCGAAGACAAAGTTCGGCTTCTAAGGGGATAAGCTTGTCGGCATCTCCCACAATCAAGCATTTAGCTACCGGAAGCGTGATGTCTGTCAGGAAGTCGTTTGTTTCCCGAACTGCCATTTTATTCAGGAAAGCCTCTTTTTGAACATACGGGTCCTGAGAGTTTTCGGTTACGATTTCTGCTCCGTCGTAAGTCAGTATGCTTAACTGGTGGCTGCGGGCGCACTCATAGAGTACGGGGACGACATCGTTCGGCAATACATTCTCATAGATCATTTCCTGTGTTTCCCAATTGATGATTTCCCCTCCGTTGTAGGATAAGATAAATCCGCCGAACTCATTCATGCGCAATTCATTTGCCAACGGCACAATGCCATAAGTCGGACGACCGGAAGCAAGAACCAGACGGACGCCCTGTTCTTGTACACGTATCAATATTTCCCGGTTGCGGGGAGTAATTACTTTTTTAGAGTTGGTGAGTGTGCCGTCAAGGTCGAGCACGATAAGCTTGTATTTCATGCAGTGTCATTTTGCGTGCAAAGATAAAGTAAAAAAGTATTCTTGCAAGACAGTCCATATAAAGATGCAGTTTTTATTTTAGCAAATCCACCCACTGTTCATTGCTCAATGCAGGCAATGTTTCGCTGTCGGTAACAAATGTTTCTGCTAACTTTCGTTTTTCATCTTGCAGATAGAGAATCTTTTCTTCAATACTGTTCTGGGTAATGAAGCGATAGGCGATAACCTGCTTGTCCTGTCCGATGCGGTGGGCACGGGCAATAGCCTGCGATTCGGCGGCGGGATTCCACCACGGATCGATAATAAACACATAGTCGGCTTGCGTCAGATTAAGTCCTACGCCTCCGGCTTTCAGAGAGATAAGGAAGGCTTGTACGTCTTTCTGCTCGGTGAAATGGGCAATTTCGGACGGCCGGTTGTTGGTTGCTCCTGTCAGTAGTGCATATTTCCAGCCCCGTTCGCGAAACGCTTCGGCGAGGACTTCCAGATGTTTGACGAAGGATGAGAAAATCAGTACTTTATGTCCTTCACTCCGTAGTGTGTCGAATATTTCTATTATTTGTATCGCTTTGCCGGATGCACCGTTAAAGTCCGGATAGATGAGTTGCGGATGACAGGCAAGTTGGCGTAGCCGCAGGATGCCGTTCAAGATACTGAAAGAATGAAGTTTATCCATACTTTGAGGATGTTGGAGCAGGATATTCCGCAAACTATTTTTTTCTTGTTCGTAAAGAGTATTTTGTTCTTCGGGCATGTCACAATAGATCGTTTCTTCGGTAAGCGGGGGAAGTTCCGGAGCCACTTCACTTTTGCTTCTGCGAAGAATAAATGGGGATATCAGTTGTTGTAACTGTGCTTCTACACGGGTATTGCCTTGGCGGATCGGAATCATGAATTGTTTTTGAAAAGCGCTCTCAGTTCCCAGTAAGTCCGGTTGGATGAAACGGAATTGTGCCCACAGATCTTTCAGTGAATTTTCGATAGGTGTGCCCGTAAGTACAAGCCGATACTTGCTTTCCAGTTGGAGTGCAGAACGGAAGGTGAGCGATTCGCTGTTCTTAATATTTTGGCTCTCATCGAGTACGATATATTCGAATTTGTAAGAAGAAAGCAGGTCGATGTTGTTGCGCATCATGCCATACGTTGTGAATATCAACTGGAAACGTCCGAAGAACTTCCCGGGATGATTGGGGGGCACGACGATGCTACTGTTATATTCAATCATTGAAAGCGTTGTAAAGCGTTTCGCTTCCCGTCGCCAGTTGTGCAACAGCGACGTAGGAACGACGATGAGAGTGGCTGCTTTCCTTGAGGCGGGCGATTTATATATATGTTGTAACAACGTAAGTGTCTGGAGAGTTTTCCCCAGTCCCATATCGTCTGCCAGACATCCGCCGAATCCTAGTTTATGCAGATGCATCATCCATGAGAATCCTTTCTGCTGGTAAGGACGTAATGTTGCTTTTAGTGCTTTAGGGACGGAAACATTCTTAATCTGATTTTTGCCAGAGAACTTTTTAAGTCCTGTTCCTCCCAAGGCAGCTTGCGCGGCGCCTATAAATGTATGCTTCAATCGTATTCCCTGCTCTGTCTGAACTCCCATTTCCAACAAGTTCGCATACTTACTGAACCATTCCTCGGGTAAAAGGATCATGCGTCCGTCCGGCAGCAGATATTCTCTCTTTTCTTCGAGGATATGCTTGCGGAAGCGTGAGAAAGGAATGCGCAGGTTGCCGACAACAACGGTGATATGTAACTCAAACCAGTCTACTACTTCATCGTCACAGCTCTGCTCGATATGTATTTCGTCCAGGCAGTAAGGAGTGTTTCCCATATGGCCGGTCAGTTGAAAGTCCGATTGTAACATCTCCCGATGCTTATTGATCCACTCAACAAGTGTTTTCTCAGAAGAACCGGCTGATAACTTGAAATGGATATCACCGATACGTTGCAGACCGGAGCTTTCTAAAAGCTGAATCGCTTTTTTTTCGGCGACAATATCCCGCCGGAAGAAGGATACCTCACCGGAGTCTTTCCGATAAATGATTTTCTTCATTGCTGCTCCGTTGTCTGATGTAAATAGCTGGTCTCTATAACGAAAACCAAGCTGCAACAACTGTTCGCTATGAGTGATGTCTTCAAGTGACAGTAATGCTTCGCAGGCACATCTTTCTTCAGGGATATCCCACCCTTCGGTTATGATTTCGTGATAGCGTGCAATCGGAATGACAATATTGTCGATATACTTTTCGAGTTGAGCGGCACTTGCACTAATTGCCTTTTTCTTGGTGAAGGGTAAGAGCCGGACACTATCTATGTGTGGAAAGAAGTATAAATTCATCCCTAACAATAGAGTAGCCGGTGAGGCAGTTAATGCGATAACGGGTTTTTGGTCGTCCAATGAAAATGGTTGCTTCTCATAATAACATTGCAGTTGATAGCGGAAAGTAGTGCTGTCGACATGAAATGTAAAGCGGACTTCGGCGTCATGTGGATGTACGTGATAAGCATGGTGGGCGTACAACACTTTGCTTCCGGGCTGTTTCTGATAAAAAGATAACCCGTTTTCCCGTATGAGAGTAAGCATCTCGAGTAGTTTGCCTTCAATAAATGGCCGAATGTTATTCTTTACTTTCTCAGGATCTTGAGATAACTTATGCAGGAAGCGTGATACTGTCTTTTCGCGGGAATAGGCTCCCATTAAATATTTCTCTGTATAGTGAGAAGCGATGTCGATGGCTTGTCTTTCTGCTTCATTCATTTGTTCAATAGCTTCGGGAGAAGCGTGAAAAGCCTGTTCAATCAACTGCAACGTGCCATCTTCCAGTCGCTCTGCTATGTAAGGGATCAGTAGTATACCAAACACAGGATGCTCTGTATAAACGATGATGACTTGTCCGTTAGTTGTTTTCTCTCTCATTCTCTTTGGGCTTTAACTGACAAAGATACGGGAAAATCCTTAATTTTGCAGCATGATAGAGGAAAACAAACGA
>OGFM01001869.1_pt1 | contig 11859 bp, 9 predicted proteins | sample 1570871 | NCBI WGS metagenome assembly OGFM01 (sample SAMEA2581957, study PRJEB24529) | metagenome | biome: Human gut stool | place: China | collected 2011
ACCGCATTTTATCTTTTTCACAGTCCCATTTAATTCCGGCTTCTACAGCTCTGTTAATAATAATAGTAACAATATCACGAGTAAGTTCCCCAAGGTCAATATATTCTTCGGTAATAGCAAGTTTTCCCTCTTCAAGCTTACTCATCTGTAAAACATCATTTATCAGTGATAACAGATGGTCAGCAGCCACTTTCATCTTTCTGTGATTTTCAATCACAAGCTCTTTGTCATCAAAATGCTGTTCATCTATTTTCAAAAGACCGAGAATTCCGTTAAGTGGTGTTCTTATGTCATGACTCATACGGTTCAAAAATTCAGCTTTTGTCCTGTTTGCTGTGCGCATTTCATTAAATGCAGCCTGAAGCCTTTCATGCTCCTGTTCATTACGTTCATGCATCTGCGTTGTATCCTGCAATAAAACTATTGCATTGACAACAGGCATCTCACACAAATTGTCTGAATCATACACAACTGTTCTGGTCATCAAAACAGTTTTCTGAACCCAGCCAATACTTCCGTCATCTTCTCTCACGCAAAACTCTACAGATAACTGTTTCTCACCTGCATTAAATCTCTTTAAAAGTTTCTCTGAATCGCCTGTAAGACAATAATTTCCTATTGTTTCTTTAGTGATTTTCTCCATATATTCACAGCAGTAATCACAATAAGAACATGGCAGCGGATAATCCATAAAAAGTTTGTTCTTTCTTCCGGCTTTTTCATTCACCTTGATATTGTTTTCCAAAATATCCTTGGTAAGATTTACCGTATATACCACATCTGCCATTCCAAGCATCGCATCCACATAACTGTCATTTTCTAAAATTGCCTGTTTGAGCTGCTCATAATAAAGTCTAACCTGTTCCTTCGCATCAGACTTATCTTCTAAACTCTGACGAATCGTTTCAAATGCCAGCAGAAAATGATGAATCATTCCGTCTTTGTCCCAGTCAACCGGAATAAGTGTCAGGCGGCTGTAACTTTTGTTTCTGTATGTATCATATTTTAACTCAAACACATCCTGCTCCGACTGCATTTTCCCGGTGATTTCAGAAAGTTGCAACTGCCTGTGAATATGACCCTTTTCCTCACCTTCAACCTGCTCCGTAACAATCTGTTCTACCGCACATGAATAATTTCCCTCATATGCTAAAAAGAAGTCACTGCCTGCTCTGATTATCCTGTATGTATCTGATTTTGCATCACAATAAATACAATCAGAAAAGTTTTTTCCGTGTTTGTTAAGCAATTTTAAAAGCAGAAAATCAAGATGTTTTTCAGCAGCCGCCTCTTCTCTTTTCACATGATTTTTATTGATATACATATTTTTGTCGGCAAGATTAAACAACTCACGCATAGTACTTCCCTGATAATCACATGCAAGTGCAGTTCCAACCGCATAGCTTATAGGCATATCATAATTTTGTTCGGACTCCTCTTTCATCCTCTCCTTCACTGCCAAAAGACATTCATCTACAGCTTTTTTATCAAAACCATGTGTAATAACAATAAATTCGTCACCGCCGTCACGTCCGACAAACTGCTCTTTTGGCACAGCTTCCCTAAGACAGACCGCAAAACGATGGATATACTCATCCCCTGCTTCATGACCAAGACTGTTATTTATACGTCTTAGATTATTCAGATCAAAACTGCATATACACACATCATCATCTGCCGATTCAGGTGAATTTAACAATTCTTCGCATTTATTTTTATTTGGTATACCTGTCGCCGCATCAATATAAACTTTATGCTGGAGTGTCCGGTTCATCGCTGCGTACCTGACTGCTTTTACAAACTCATATCCTATCAATAACATCAGAACTACTATATCTGCCGTTATGTAAAGTTCCAATTTTGACAACAAAGTAGCTTTCTTTTGAGAATAGACCTCTGCCAGCCCTGTCGCTTCATCGCATATTCCGAAAAACTTTTCACTTTTTGATATTATCTCTGTATTCTGATACCCATTAGCGCGAACACTTGTAATTTCTTTCCGCAATAATACAAAATAATCTTGCAGCTCTTTCATTTTGTTTTGGAATTTATCGTCATTCAAGCGGACTAAATTAAGTTTTTTATCACCGTTTCTCAATCCACTGATAAATGATTCCACCTCGTCAAGCATCTCATCCTCAGGCTGCCCTGAAATTTCAAGTTTCACTATTCTCTGTGTCTTCCCCCTTACAAGTCCCGCATAATTCACCACTCTGGCAGTTCCCTGAATTCCGGATACAATAATCATCATATTTATAATAAAACATACCAATATCAACGTGAATACTCCTATGCCGACCTGTACAATATTTATCCCATTTTTCCTTTTATTCTTACATGTATAACCCATTTTTCCTCCTGGCTCTTGCTCTCCTCCTCATTTCCATTTTTATAACATCAAAAAGCTTTGACCGATTATAGTATAACATATAATAATCATCCAAAGTTGAATAACATCCTTAAATTTCTAAAATATCCTTTAGTTTTTAAATTATAAACTCTACTAAATTCCCTCATTATAAACTTTGTTTATATACGCCTGCGCTTCTTCCATTTCATGTTTTTTGCGAAATCTTTCGCGGTCCTCTAAAATAGCCAGCATTTCGTCAATAAGCATTTCCTCACTCAGATAATTTATTCGATAAAGATAACCAAGCATTCTTGTTGCCGTATAGTCCGTATTCATATACTTAAATGCTATTTCCTTACAAAGTTCCTCATGAAATCCCCTTTTTAATAATTCTTTATATAATGTATTGCTTTTTTCTGATGCCATTACTAAATCTCCTTTCCACATGATTTATTTATCCCCTGTTCCTTCTATTAACAATATATAAAGGAAGTGCTAAAAAAAGCATTGCCCCTACTGTCTTTCCCAGTATAACAGGAACTATATCAGAAATAAACTGGTATAACTCCGGGAAAATGGAAAAAGCAACACTGATTCCATTGCATAACTTATGTTTCTAATATATAATTGCATTGGTCTATATTACATTATTTAATTTTAAAATTTAGAAATGAGGTTTTGTTTTTATGATAAAAATGATTGCTACTGATATTGACGGCACCCTTGTTAAAGATGGCACTCTTATAATAGACCCTGAATATATGACTGTAATAAGTAAACTTATCGATAAGGGAATTATTTTTACTGTATGTTCAGGCAGACAGTTTTCCAGCGAGCAAAAACTTTTTGCTCCTATCAAAGACAAGTTAATGTATATCACTGACGGTGGTACTGTTGTGCGTACACCGGACAAGATTTTAAAAACTTACCCCATGTCGGCTGCTCTTTGGAAAGATATGTGCCGCATGGTAAGAGACGAACTTCCAGCTTGTGACTATTTTGCCGCAACTCCCTACCTTTGCTATGCTGAAGACGGTGCAAGCCCGATTTTTCACAGACTAAGAGATTCTTATGGTTTTGAAATGCGTGAAGTTGACGACCTTACAAAACTTGAAAACGATGACATTATAAAGTTCACTGTCTACCATCCTACCGCATGTGAAGAACTTTGCTCCCCTCACTTCATTCCGTCATGGAAAGACAAAGCTCATGTCACTTCTGCCGGAACGGAATGGGTTGACTGCAATACAATCGGTATAAGCAAATGGACTGCAATTTCATTTTTGATGAGCAAATACAATATCGCCCCCGATGAAGTCTGCTGCTTTGGTGACAATTTAAACGATATTGAAATGCTTAAAAATGCCGGTACAAGCTACGCCGTATCAAATGCACGGCCTGAAGTTATCTCAGCCGCAAAACATACATGTGCTCCTTATACCGAAAACGGAGTATTGCAGGTGCTTAAAAGTTTCTTATAAGTTATTAAAGATAGAAAATAGACAAAATCAGAATTCGATTTTGTCTATTTTGCATTCATGTGATTTCAACAAACTTATTTCCCAAATCCGTTTTTTGCTTCCTCCGCATACTTCACTGCATTTTTTACATTCGCCTCAAGTTCTTCATCCTTTATTTTCCTAACAACTTTGCCCGGATTTCCAATCACCACCGAACCGTCAGGCACCTCAGTACCTCCTGTCACAAGTGTACCTGCTCCAATCAGACAATTTTTTCCTATCTTACATCCATTTAGTAAAACAGCTCCCATTCCTATAAGAGAACAATCCCCAATCTCACAACCGTGTATTATCGCACCATGCCCGACGGTTACTTTTTCGCCAATATAAACCGGATACCCCTCATCAACATGAATTACACAATTATCCTGAATATTTGAATTTCTTCCTATATAAATTTTATCTGCATCTGCTCTTATTGTAGCATGATACCATACATTAGCATTTTCATCTAAAGTAACATCTCCAATTACATCAGCACTTGGTGAGATATAAGATTCTCCTTTTATATATCTTTCTCTTTCTTTCTGAGGTACAAGTCCTCCCCCTGTTGCCCACACAATATGGGTCGCATCTTTCATCTGCTCTTTAAGTCCGTTTTCCCTAATATAATTTTTGCCTTCATCACTCTGCATAAGTTTTTCTGCTCCAAAAAATCCTGCACACGCTGACGGTTCTAAAAATATATTCTCCCTTTCATATACTTCCTTCAAATATGATAAAAGTCTCTCATCTTTAACCGTAAATGCTCCTGATAAAAGCGGATCCAGCATCTCACATACAAATCCAGACGGCCTTGCTACCGCAAGCCCATCCGCTTTTGTCTTACCTGACAATCCCAAATCTTTTACTGATATATCATTCCATTTTTCGATTGCAAGTCCTGCCAAAAGACATGGTGCCTGCACAGGTTCTACAGTAAAACAATGGACACAGTTTCCGAACATCTGCTTTAGGCCAAATGTTATTCCGCCCGGTGCACCGCCTACTCCACACGGAATATAGACAAACAACGGATGATTCTCATCAACTGATACTCCGTTTTTAAACAACTGCACTTTAAGTCTCATTGCCGCTGTCGCATATCCCATAAATAAGTCAACCGATTTCTCATCATCTATAAAAAAGCTGTATTCATCTTTTTCAGCTGCTTCTCTTCCTGCCTGAACCGCTTCTGTATAGTCGGTGTCATATTCCATCACCGTCACACCGTTGCTTCTAAGCATTTCCTTCTTCCACTGTTTTGCATCTGCTGACATGTGAACAATAACTTTAAAACCGAGTTTTGCCCCCATTATCCCGTTACTTAGTCCAAGATTACCTGTTGAACCAACCTGAATAGTATATTTTCCGTAAAATCTTCTAAATTCTTCCGAGTCAATCTTTTCATAATTTTCTGTCGGGTGAAGCATATGTTTATCTACCGCAAGAGTCTCAGCAATCTTAAGCACTTCATAAATCCCGCCTCTTGCCTTTACGGAGCCTGATATAGGCAGATTGCAATCCTTTTTCAGTAAAAGAGTCCCCTCTATCCCGGCTCCATTTTCATTTAAAAATTGTTTTGTTTTATCTATTTTTACAAGTTCAGATTCTATTATACCTTTTCTGTCTGCTGTTTCAGGAAAAACCTTTGCAATATAAGGCATAAAACGCATAAGTCTGTTCTGTGCAGCTTTAAGTTCAACAAAACCGTGACCGTTTATTTTTTCACGCTCACCCACGTTTTCTTTATATTGATTTATCCATACAGTCTCAATTCCATTTTTCAAATCATCAATGACATTATTACAACTCATTATTTATCCTCCAAAGTCACCTTTTGAACCATAACTTTACAACTTTTAATATTGCATGCTATCTCATATATGCTAAAAAGTCTACTGTACAGCAATGCTCTTGCTAAAAATTTCTTACTAAAGCTATTCCAAACAATTATAACAAAAAAACGTAATTACCTCAAATATGAAATTTTTCTTTACACTTTTACATTTTTTCACCAAAAATCTTCTTTACCACATTATATGCCAACTTCTTTCTTCTAAACTCATCCACAATTCCTTTATTATTCATTGTCCTTGGTCTTCCACCAAACCATTCGTCACTTATTCTTATATCACAGAACTGCCATATATAAACACCTATGCAGTCTCTATAGTCAAGAACTGCCGTAAGCTGTTTTTCAAGTGCTTTCGCCTGATATTCCTCAGTCCATTTTGAATCATAATTATTCCTATATCCATAAAGTCCACCTGCTCCTATTTCTGTTATCATAAATGGTTTTCCTGCTCCTTCTGTTTCATTCTGTACCCATTTATACAAATCATCAAGATACTCATCCGGTGCTGTATCATGATACCATAATGGATAAATATTGTATGAAACCACATCCGGTAGTCCCAAACATACATCCGTTTTAAATTTACAGCTTGCAAATGAACATGGTCTTGATGTATCAAGCTTTCTTATAATATCAAATTGTTTTTTATAGCACTCTTTTCCATACTCTGTCTCGCTTGCACATTCATTTAATATACCCCAGATATAAATTGATGGATGATTGTAATGCGCCGGTATCATTTCCTCTATAACTTTCTCAGCCTGAGGTTCAAAGTTAGGATTTCTCATATCTGCTTCACTTAATCCCCTTGCATGATTTTCTTCCCAAACCAATATTCCCTGTTCATCGCATATATCAAGAAAAATTTCATCATTCGGATAATGAGATGTTCTTATTGAATTTGCTCCCATATCTTTTATAAGTTCAATATCTGCTGCAATCGCAGCCATCGGAAGTGCACAACCAAATTGAGGATGATCCTCATGCCTGCAGACTCCTTTTATCCTTATTTTTCTTCCATTTAAATGAATCTCTTTTCCTGCTATTTTTATTTCTCTAAAACCAAATCTGTCAATAAAATCGTCAAAAGCATTTTTATCTCTTAAAAGTTTTACTTCTATTTCATATAAATTCGGCGTTTCCTGCGTCCACTCGCGCACACTTTCAAATTCTATTTCTGTTGTCACCTTATTTTGTCTTAAGGTATCAATATTTTCCAAAATGATATGCTTTCCTGCCATATTTATTTCAATGTTAATATTTTCACTCTTATTCTTATCTATTTCTTCAGTTTTACTTTTCATTATATCATCTGAGCTGCTGTTTTCTGTTTCGCCGGCTACTCCTATATTTTCAATATAAATCTCTATCTTTGCTCTCCACTTATCATTTTCCTTATACGGTGTCACATGAACATTTTTAATATATACATCTAATATATTCTCAAGTACAACCGGACGGCTGACCCCCCCATATGACATATAATCGTTTGGTATATGTAATGCACTCTTTTTGCTAAACCTGTTGTCAGCTTTTACCATCAGTGTGTGTTCACCATATGGCAAATTACAACATACCGTGTCAAAAGGCGTATATGCATTATAATGTTCTGTAATCTTTTTACCGTCCAGATATACTTCTGCTGTATGACTTACACCTTTAAATTCAATTCTTATATTTCCACCCGTTTCAAATGTAGTTGTATATTCCACTTCTCCACGATACCCCGCAAATTTAGGATGACTCTCCCAGCAGCAAGGAGTTAAAACATTAAATTTCTCTCCGGCATACTCACCACTGCAAGCCGAAAACTCCCAGTATCTTCCTGTTAATTCCTGCTGTTTTCTAATATTATGTGTTCTAAAAGTTCTTATCATCTTTTTAGCCGCCTTTCATTTTATATTGTAATATTATGAATGTTTGGTTCAAAAGGTATTTTGACCCTTGTATCATGTTATTTATTTTATCTGATTGACGTTATTTATTCTATGATTTATACTTATCAGAAATTGATATATTCTAATATTAGTCACAATTATGTTTACCATTGAAAGGAAAGAAAACGTATGATAAAAATATTAAAAATAGGCGAGAATGCCTTACATGATTCCACTTTTATCGTGAACAGACCACTTGGACATCCCGCCTATCTTTTGCTTTTAATTAAAACTCCATCATTATTTTTCATTAACACAGAAGGTATTTCCAGCACCACCACTAACAATTATACTGATAAATGTTTCAATACCATTCCAAAAAACTGTGCAGTGATATTTAAGCCCTATCAAAAACATCTGTACAAGGCTGATGAAAATGATTATATTGACTGCTGGATGCATATAGATAAAACAACTCTTACATTCCCTGATACTTTTCCATTCGGAATGCCTGTCCCTCTTCACAACCCTGATAATTTCTATAATTTATTTCATCTGATAAATAGTGAATTTTATGGGAATGCTCCACACAAAACCACCATATTAAATTCTCTTACCGATGCACTTATTAAAAAAATCATAGATGAAAGCAATACCTTAGATTTTCCTGATATTTACTATAAACTTACATCTCTTCGTGAAAAGATATATTCCACTCCGCAAAATAACTGGAAAATAGATGATATGGCTCAATCATTAAATATAAGCAGTGGTTATCTGCATAATACATATAAGCACTTTTTTCACACAACCTGTATTAACGATGTCATAAACAGCCGTATTCAATCTGCTTGCGAACTTTTATCTTCGACAGGTAAATCAATTGAAGAAATCGGCTTTCTCTGTGGCTACAAAAATACCGAACATTTTATAAGACAGTTTAAAAAATTCCAAAATATCACTCCGGCAAAGTACAGGAAAAATCTCCATAAATAACTTATCCCACTTAATAACTATTAACCAAAGAATATATCCATATCATTTTGAACAGTTGTAATCCCTGCAATATCAAATTTATCAACAAGTACATCCACTACTTCCGGACTTAAAAATGCCGGAAGTGTCGGTCCCAAATGAATATTTTTTATTCCAAGTGATAAAAGTGCCAACAACACAAGTACCGCCTTTTGTTCATACCATGCAATATTATAGATTATCGGAAGTTCATTTATATCATTAAGTCCAAATGCTTCTTTTAATTTCATCGCAATAACTACCAATGAATATGAATCATTGCATTGACCTGCATCGAGCACCCTCGGTATATCTCCTATCATCCCAAGGTCGAGTTTATTATATCTGTACTTTGCACATCCTGCTGTAAGTATAACTGTATCTTTCGGAAGTGCTTTTGCAAATTCTGTATAATACTCCCTGCTTTTTGCACGTCCATCACAACCTGCCATCACTACAAATTTCTTTATCGCTCCTGATTTCACAGCATCAACTACTTTATCTGCAAGTGCGACAACCTGTGCATGCGCAAAACCTCCATATATCTCACCATGCTCTATCTCTGTAGGTGGAGGACACTTTTTAGCATGCTCTATTATCTGGCTGAAATCTTTCTTTTCCCCATATCCTCCCGTAATATGCTTACAGCCCGGATAGCCTGTAGCTCCCGTTGTATAAAGCCTGTCTTTATAACTCTCCTTTGGCGGAACAATACAATTCGTCGTCATAAGAATCGGCCCGTTAAACTTTTCAAATTCTTCTTTCTGCTGCCACCATGCATTTCCATAATTGCCTACAAAATTAGGATACTTTTTAAATGCAGGATATGAACAAGCAGGAAGCATCTCTGAATGTGTATACACATCAACGCCTGTTCCTTTTGTCTGCTCTAACAACATCTCCAGATCTCTAAGGTCGTGTCCGGATACAAGAATTGCAGGATTTTTTCTCACTCCTATGTTTACTTTTGTAATCTCAGGGTTTCCATATGCAGCCGTGTTTGCCTTATCCAAAAGCTGCATAACCGCCACACCGTTTTTTCCGACTTCAAGTGCAAGCGACACCAGACTGTCCACAGACATATCATCATTCATTGTAGCCGCAAGTGCTTTTTGAATAAAAGCATCTATCTCAGGATTGTCCTTTAAAAGTGCATTTGCATGTTTTGAATATGCACCAATTCCCTTTATCCCATAGGTTATAAGACTTCTGAGCGAACGGATATTTTCATCCTCCGCTTGTACAATCCCCACTTCTTTTGCTTTTTTCTCAAACTCATTCTCATCACCGTTCCATAATGCTGCCTCGGGAAGTTCTTTTTTTTCATCATCCCCAAGTTTATTAAGGAGTCTTTCCTTTTCAAGTAAAGTGTCCTTAATTCTGTTCTTGATTGAAGTCTTATCAAAATTTGCATTTGTTATTGTTGTAAAAAGATTAAACGTAACTCTGTGATTAACATCATCGTCAACTGCAATTTTCTTTTCTCTTAATTTAGTGGTTACTGCCGAAAGTCCTTTAGTTACATATATAAGCAAGTCCTGTATATTTGCCACTTCGGGAACTTTCCCGCACATTCCTGATACCGTACAGCCTTTATTTCCGGCTGTCTCCTGACACTGATAACAAAACATTTTCGTTTTTTTATCATTTTTTACGGTTTCCTTTTTCACTTCTGTCTGTTCCATATATTACCCCTTCCATAAACTCATTTCTTTAACTGCTTTTTAAACAGTTTTTGTTTTTTTACCCGGACTATTCTCTAGTGTATTATACTAACCCAAAACACCAGACAAATAATCCCTGTTACATTATCTTCCATTTACCAATAAAATATACTTCGCATTTACAGCAAAAAAGCAAAAAGACGAAATCTCTACATGATTTCGCCTTTTTGTTTTTTACTTTACCCCTATCCCTACTTTTTTATTATATCTTTCACATTCTCAAACAGTTCAATATCACTCTCTGTCACTTTCATATTTGAAGTAATCGGAGTCTCTCCCGGTCTTTTTACCGTTATTTCTATAATCGTCCCGGCTTCTATCTTTCTTGAAAATATGCTCTTAAAAAAAGATGCAAACTTTGGATGATTAGATATAAATTTATGTTTTGCCTGATTAAGTTTCATCATTGTAAGTGGATTTAACATTCTATTTCTCCATTTCCTCTAATGTATTCGTCAATGTACCATCATATCCTATTATAACCTCCACGCCCTCATCAAGCTGCCGTTCATACATTTTGGCATCTTCCATTTCAACTATAGTCTCCACACCGTTTTCATCATCAAGATAGACTTTTACCATCGGTATATATCCATCCGGTCGTCCCTCACATCCAAAATCAGCTTCAACTATCTGTTTTATAATATATTTTTTACTCATTTTAATATTCCTTTATTTTATCTTTTTTAATACAATCTTCTTGACCACATAGCCATAATCAGACTTTTTGTTTGATGCCGACATAAAAACAATTTTTATCTTTTTCATAATAAAAGCACTTCTTCATTCTCATATATAAATTTAATAATTACAACATTCTCTCTCGCTTGCCCTTATACAAAAGCCGAACAATTATCTCTTCTTAATTGTCCGGCTTTTTAACAATCACTTTATATAAATATTCTATATTTTCTTTATTTTGACTTTTTTATTAAGACCTTTTTCCCTTAATAACTTTTTGTATGCAGAGTATTTACTCTTAGGAACTTTCACAACAACTTTTTTGCCGATTCCGCTAAATGCACCTTTCTTAACACCATCAACATCAAGTTTAGTTGATTTAATAGTAATCGTGTTCAAATTTTTACAATTTTTAAAGGCATTCTTAGAAATGGTAGTGACACCTTTTTTTATCACAACCTTCTTAATATTTTTCGTTTTTGACTTCTTGCCAAACACCATGCTCTTTGGCATCTCACCTTTTCCGCTTATCGTAAGTGTTGTTCCTTTTACTTTGTAAGTCACCTTACCGGCTGCATCCACAGGGGCTGCCGGTACTGCCGGAGTAATCAGCGATAACGCCAAAGCACCTGTCATCACCGAACCAATTATTTTTTTACTCATAGCCATTCCTCCTTTGTTTTTCATTCTAATAATAAAACGATTTCCATGACAGAAAAGTTGCATTTTTATTCTCTTTTTTCAAAAAAATCATCAAACAATATCCACATTGCCCGAAATAAACGCATAATCTGCCATACCGCCATGCCACGCAGGTTGTATTCCTTAATCAAACTATATTTTGCAGATAAACTTC
>OGFM01001880.1_pt1 | contig 11804 bp, 8 predicted proteins | sample 1570871 | NCBI WGS metagenome assembly OGFM01 (sample SAMEA2581957, study PRJEB24529) | metagenome | biome: Human gut stool | place: China | collected 2011
AGAAAATTCAGCGGAAATTAGAGATTTTTTCTACATTAATTTCAAAAAAATCCAGTCAGGACACGAGGTTATAAGGCTCCCAATATCGTTAAGTTCCGTCCGCTTAGCCAAGAATCCTCCTAAAATTCGAGCTATGGCTACGAAGGATAAAAGAACGGAACAGCTGTTTTCTTTGATCAGAAACGGCGCGCAATTAAACGTTTGGGACCAAATCGAACTCGTTTGGCGTTTGAGCCTGCCTGCGATTTTTGCTCAGATTTCTTTCGTGATGGTCCAATACATCGACGCAGCAATGGTCGGTCACCTCGGAGCAAATCCCGCTGCCTCCATCGGTCTGGTTTCTTCGTCCCTCTGGCTCGTATGGGGGCTTATTACCTCCGTTACAGCAGGTTTTACAGTTCAAGTCGCACAAAGAATCGGCGCAAAACAATTCGATGAGGCCCGATCTGTACTCCGGCAATCATTGTTTGTCGGCGGCCTTATCAGCATAGCAATTGCTGTTGTCGGTGTTGCTCTTTCCCCCTATGTTCCGTCATGGCTCGGGGGCGCCCCTGAACTGTATGCCGACGCTAAAACTTATTTCGCCATATTTTGTCTCGGTACCCCTGCCGCCTTCTTAGGCTTTGTTGCTTCAAGCATGCTGAGAAGCACGGGAAATGTGAAACTTCCGAGCATGATTAATATCGGGATGTGCTTCTTGGACGCCATATTTAACTTGCTGCTTATCTTCCCGACTGCCACTTACAAGATTCTGGGGCTTAGCATTACGGTTCCCGGAGCCGACCTTGATGTTGCAGGGGCTGCCTTAGGAACGATCCTGGCAGAATTGGTCAGCACGTGCCTGCTGCTGTGGTTTCTTGTCGTGAAGTCCGACAAAATTGCCCTCGCCGGCCATCCGGGCTCTTTCCTTCCTGAGATATTCTGTATGAGAAGAGTCCTCAGAATCGGTTCGCCTATAGCTGTTGAAAGAATGGCAATGAGCGGAGCGCAAATCGTGACGACGATGATTGTGGCCCCCCTGGGTCCTCTGTCTTTGGCAGCCCATTCTTTTGCCATCACTGCTGAGAGTTTGTGTTACATGCCGGGTTACGGAGTTGCTGATGCAGCATCCACCATCGTAGGACAAAGTATCGGAGCAAAACGGCCGGATATGGCAAGAAGATTTGCCAAGATCAACGTCATCATGGTGATGGTCATCATGTCGGCTATGGGTGTCGTGATGTATTTAACAGCGCCTTGGATGATCGGCTTTATGACAACGAATCAGAACATTATCGAGCTGGGCTCGAGCGCTCTGAGAATTGAAGCATTTGCCGAACCGATGTTTGCCGCTGCTATTGTGAGCTGCAGTATTTTTGTGAGTGCCGGCTTCACATTGTTCCCGAGCCTTATGAATTTAGGAAGCATGTGGCTCGTCCGTATTCCGATGGCTTATTACCTTGCCTCTCGGATGGGATTAGACGGTGTTTGGGTCGCTATGGCCTTTGAATTATGCTTCAGAGGCGCGATTTTCCTCATCGCTCTTTCAAGGTTTGATTTTTCAAAACGTCGCGGCATAGAGGATTAAGAGACAGCCACCTGGTAGGAAAGCAGAATGCCGGGCGAGCCCGGCATTCTTGAATTCTCAACGCTGGTTGAGTTCAGTTTTAGACTGCTACTTCAAAGTGATCAGAACATTGTGATTCAGAACCTTGAAGCCGTCCTTATCGACAATCAGACCGCGAACGTCATTGAGCGATTCAGGAAGTGCAAAAGCTTTTTCGATTACTTCACTCTGAGGATCGATCTCAAAAATGCAGTTGTAGTTCTTGCTCACGGCATACAGCTTGCCTTCGTAAACAGCCATACCGGTGACATACAGTTCGCCTAAGCTGCGGCCGTCTTTCAAGAGGCTGGTCTTTGGTGTGAATTCACCGGATGTGACCATGTCCTTCATGAGCTGTTTGCTAATAACAAACGTCTTATGGTCGCGGTTGTTCGGGACGGTAGCCATATAGTTGTACGTACCGTCGGAAGTAGAGCTCAAAACATGATTGAACTTAGACCGAACGGTATCAACACGGCCGCGTCCGAATGAGAAGAAGTGGTCTTCACCTTTGACGAAGTCAGAATATCTGCCGACGAGCTGCTTGTCAGGATCATTCGTCACGCTCTTTTCGAACTTCATGAAGCTCTTGTTAGAGCCCATGAGGATGTATTTGCCGTTGTTCCAAGGAATAATGCCGACCGTCGGATCAATCGTGGCGGAATACAGCGGATCCATTTCGAACTGATCGACAATCTTGAGCTCAGGATTCAGGAAGAAAACATTGTTTTTAGAACTGACAACGTATTCTCCGTTAATGAAGGTCAAACTATTCAACGGCTGACGAATTCCGATCTTTTCCTCTGAAACAATTCGAAGTGCTTTCTCTGTTTTCAGAGGTCCCTCTGACGCTTTGTGGTTGAACGAAATGCCTAGCTTCTCTGCGTTTGGAGCAAATGCGAAATCCGGAGCTTTCACATCTCGCTTACCCAAGAAACTGATGGTTTTGAAATGTCCGTCCATTCCTGAGCTGGTATGAATAATATGTTTCGGATCCCAAGAGAACCGAATCGGATCACCCTGACCATAGTTAGGAGGAAATCCCGTCGAAACAGCAGCCTGAAGGCAATTAGAAGCGAGAACAATAGCAGATAGGAAAAAACAAAGTTTTCCCCACCAATTCAGGGTGCGCCAATTATTACCGTTTTCGCTCGCCGGACCTAATACTTTAGGTGCAAAAAAGAACATAACTCCGAGAAGAATAATGACGGCCCAAAAAACAACCTCAGCCCAAAAATATGTATGAGCACCAAGGACCATTAGGCCAAAGCCTTGATCCAAATCTCGGGCTGAGTGCGGAGCGATATGACGGAAAGATTGCCAAAGACCCACACCGGTGAAAATAAAGAGAGAGGCTATGTACTTGGGTTTAAATCCGTAACGAACAATGAAAAAAGCACACAGCGCAATGAAAATCATCGCAATTCGCTGTCCCCAACAAAGCGTACAGGGAGAATCGCCGAGGATATACCCGAAAACCATGTTGGCAATGCCGACCGGAAAAAGAAAAACAATGGCTGCAGCAGTGCAGAGAAGGAAATAGAAGAAAGTGTCTCTTGAGGTATCTAAAGAAATATTTTTGTTTTCTGACATTCGATGTCTCCTACAGATTCATGTTGCCTAACAGAGCACCGGATGTATGGCCGACATATAGGTAAATCATAAGAAGCCAGCCAAGCCACATGGCAGTAAAAGCCCAACTCTCTGCTTTGGGTCTTAGCCATATAATCAAAAGCGCTATAAAAGCCAAAATTAGTTGTAAAAATTCCATTATTTTTCCAATTGTGATCGGTTCATCCCAGAGACAAATATCAATTTAACGAGGCAGATAGATGGGAAACCTAAGCCAAAGCATTTGTCTCAAACACTTTCAAAATATCCTGATCACTCCATTAGAGATTTCAAAAGTCAGGTGAGTTTAACAAAAATTACACCTTTACATGTAAAGAGGTTATTTGGCCTTTAGGAAGCGGGATGTTTGAGAAGGTTGTCCGTGAACATGTTCACACTTTAATTACTGCTGATTAACTCTTTGTATGTCACGCAAAAAAGCTATCAGTACACCTTAATTTACTGTTTCCCTTCATTAAATTATTAATAAGAAAAACTCAAACCTAGGAGACAAAAATGAGCGCTTGGCTGCAAACCAAAAGCTGGGAAGAAGCAAAGGAAGCAATCGCCAGATCCAAAGGCGTTGCTATTGTCCCGATCGGAAGTGTGGAACAACACAGTTATCACCTTCCATTAGGCACGGATACTTACGTCGCAATGACTATAGCTGAGGAAGCAGCGGAAAAAACCGGTGCAGTCCTGACTCCGCCAGTTTGGTTCGGCTGGAGTCCCCATCACATGGTACTACCGGGGACCGTCACAATCCGACCCGAGGTACTGTCTGAATTGACCTACGACATCATCGAATCCTTGAATGCTCACGGTCTGAATAAGATTATTCTGATCAACGGTCATCGCATCGTGAACGTTGTTTGGATGCAGATCTGCGCACAGAAAGCTCAGAGCAAGCTTGGCTGCACCGTCAAGATTTTTGATCCGGCTTACATGAGCAAGGATATTGTGAAGGAACTGGGCTTCGGTCCGGTCGGACACGCCGAAGAAGTAGAAACTTCTCATATGATGGCTCGCTATCCGGACATGGTTCATTTAGAAAAAGCGATAGACAATCCAATCAAAGATACTCCTCTTTATTCTGTCGATCCGACTTACGAACATGACACACTTTGTTATGTCCCGAGTACGCTTGAACACGCGAAAGCAGCAGCGAAAAAATCCGGCGGTTGTACGGGTGAACCTTCTAAATCCGACGCTCGCCGCGGACAGATCTATCACAACCATTTAGTAAAGAACTTGATCGCTGTCGTTGAGCAGCTTCAAAACGCTTGATCCAAGGAGAACGTTATGAAATCTCTCGGACACAAGCTTTTCTATGCAGTTTTGATCGTCAGCGTCCTTATGGTCAATCCGCCGATTGTCTTTTGGTTTAACGACTCTGAGATTTTGCGTTTTTCAGTGATCTAGCCGGAGTTCGGCTCCGGCATCCTCGTTAAATTTCAATATCCGTACCTAATAACGGTTCGACTTCTGGTTCTTCCTGAACATCTTCCGGCGTCTCGGGCCCGGCTCCCGGAACTCCAACACCTAACGCTTCAAAGTATTTAATCTTTTTACCGGCAACTTCGTCGAAGTAGTAGCCGTGGTTAAAGCGAGTTTGCATGACGTTATTTAGAACCTGAAGGATCTTTGAGTCGCTCTCGTAGACCAGGTTCAGTTTTCCTGCTTTCTTGTTTTCCTTCATATAGCTGCGGATTCTCGAACGAACCATCAGCGACAAGCCAGTCGCAATGAACTGTACGAAGGTTTTCCCCTGCAGTGCCTTGTTGTCAGAGCACCTGATTCGATTACAGCCGAGTCGGTCCTTGAGCGTTGCAAAGGCATCCTCTACGCGCCAGCGGTCCGCATAAGCCGTCCAGGCCTTAACCGGATCTTTCTCCGAGTCTGTGACTAAGACTCTAAATCCCTTGTACTTCAAGTATTCGTCTACCCGTCGGTTAACAATAACCAAGCCTTTTTCTTTATCGTTCCGGAAGAATTTTTCTTTCAGCTCTTCTTCTTGTTCGGTGAGAGCTTCCTCTTCGATGAGTTTCTTTTTAATCGTGAGAAGCGATTCCGTGAGCTTATTGGCCGCTTCCTGATAGATAACCGGGTCGTAGAACATGTGGTAATAAAGCTCTGCTGATGCGGTGTTTGATGCCGGTTTTCCATCTACCGGCCGCGGATCGTATTTCCAATTCACTTTTGCTGTGGCGATGTTCTTCCTGATGTAAGGATCGCCGCTGTTGAGGTCTGCAAACTCTTTCCTGTGTTCATCGATAAGCTCTCTAGCCAGACAGCCTTTAGTCCCCAGACGGACATTAAAGATGAACTCAACTTTATTGATCAGACAGTCGTTGATGTTCTTTACGCTGTTGTAGCCTTTGTCAGCAACCAGAACGACGTTCTTCATGTTTAGAAGTGCCTGATCGGCAATCGTATGACGAATGGTGCTGACATCAGGAACATTTCCGTCATAAAAGCGATAAAAAATCGGAAGTCCGGACTTCTGGTCTACCAAGAAGAGAACGTTTAGCTGCGGCAGCGCATCATCGTCTTTGTTTTTACCGTATTCAATATGAGTTAAGCGCGTAGAGTAAGAAGAGATTGAGGTCGAATCCAGGGCAAGAATGATCTTGTTGTCTTCGTCTTCTTGAAGATAACTGCGCATCAGCAAGAAATAACGCCGGGCATCGCGCAGCTCTATCCTCTGGAAGAGGCGAGTTATCGCCGAAGAGCTCAGCGGCCGCGGATACGGCAGTCTTGTCGTCTCTGCAAAGGTTTCATAGAAACTAACGTTGTTGTTCTGATTAAGAATTAAAAAGTACGCCAAGGAAAGGATTTTTTTATAGTCTTTGTTCCTTGGAAAGCACTCCTTTAAGAACTCTCCGACGGGGGAATCGGCAACGATCTGATCTAAAGCCCAAGTAGCACCGGCGTGAAGCTTCTTTATGTTGCGAGCCTGTTCAAGAGTGATGCCTTCTTCGGAGATCTGCGTAAAGACATAATCTTTTCCTTTTCTCTCAACCTGATAGTTCCGAAATTCAGGATGTTCCTGAAGGAAAGCCTCATCAAAACGAATTTTTCCGTCCTTTTGGCCGCCAAGGATTGTCCCAATCTTTTTGGATTCACCTCTTTTGCTCCGCTTGAGTTCTCTATCCCAAACGTTTTTATACGTGTAAACGTAATAAACGGAACCTGCCTTATTGATCAGAATCGGAGGAAGCTTCGGATTTGTCATTGATAGATCTCCATATATAATGATCTAGTTTAGCACAAAAAACCCTCGATTTCAACATTAACCTTATGTTTTATTGAGGATTTTTAAAATAATGAAGATCTAGAAACGCAAAACTTCAGACGACTATTGCGTAGAACATCCGCTCTTATTGGGCTGGCCAACCATGTACATTTGGCTTGGATTCTGGTTCTTAGTCATGATTGCCGACTTCATTATTGCTGCCTACAAACTCAAAGCGTGGGATTGTCGGCAGGACCAAAAACCCATCGTGCCCGTGCAGCGGCCTGAACTGTAGGAGGTCCAAATGAATATCGGATTAGTGATTTTAGCCGTCTATATCGCCGTACTTTTAGGTATTGCGCTTTATGCCTCCAAAAAAGATAAGAAAAACATCAAGGACTTTGCCACAGGCGGTGGGCTTGGCATTTTCATTCTGACACTGACATTCTCAGCGACCTACCATAGTGCTTATGCCTTTATGGGAGCCGGCGGATTCGCCTACAAAAACGGTATCGGCTGGTGGTGCAACGGATTATGGACAGTTCTTCCAGGCGTCCTCTTCTGGGTTTGGGGGCGGCGCTTTTGGTATTTAGGCAAGCGTTACGGTTATTTGTCTGTATCAGACTACGCCTCTGACGTATATCAATCGAAAACCGTAGGCATTCTTGTAACGCTCATCACGATGATCTTAACATCCCGTATGTGGCGATTCAAGCCATTGGATTCAGCTACATTTTCCAAACGATCTCCGGAGGCATGCTGAGCTACACCGTTGGAGCATTGATTTTCTTTGCCATCATGATCGTATTGGTCTGGTTAGGCGGGATGAAAGGTGTTGCCATCACCGACGCCGCTCAAGGGGTATTTATGTTCGCCGGCCTACTCGGCGGTTCGCTTTGGGTTATCCTTGCAAATTTCCCATCCGTTGCAGATGACTACCAAGCAGCGTTCTCTCATACGCCGGAACTTTTCACAATGCCGGGGCCAAACGGCGTCGTAACCGCTCAGGACTGGGTTTCTCGCTGGATCGTCATTACATTCGGCATGATGATGTTCCCGCAGGTCACCTTGCGCTTTTTCGCCGGAAAAAATCTTAACGTCATGAAATGGTCAGCCGCCTTCTCGTCTATCTATCTGACGATGATTTACGTATTTACGCCTTGCGTCGGGATGATCGGCCGACTTTTAATGCCTGATATCGCAGCCCCGGATACGATTTTCCCGGAACTGCTGCTTAAATACACTCCTGCTGTATTTGCTGCACTAATCATCAGCGGAGCTCTCGCAGCAGCCATGTCCACCGGAGATTCTCAGCTGCACGCAACTTCTACGATGGTCGCGACCGATATCTACAAAAAATTCGTCAACAAAAAGGCCAATGAAAACACGCTCTACAACGTCGCAAAGATCGGTGTTTTGATTATCGGTTTGGCATCGGTTGTTTTTGCATTAACTCGCCCAACAGCCCTCGCTGATCTGTTGGTACTTTCTAACGGCGGAGTTGCCGTCCTTGTTCCGGCCGTTATCGGCGGTTTGTACTGGAAGAAAGCAACCCACGAAGGAGCCATCGCTTCGATCGTTATCGGTGAAATCTGCATGGTATCTATGACTTTTATCTTCAAAGTCTCGCCGTTCGGATTTTCGGGTGCACTCTGCTCGATGCTTATTTCTTTGATTATTTTCGTTAGCGTTTCGTTTATAACAAAGCCTCAAGCGCACACTTCTGAAGTTATTTCTTCAATTAATAGTTATTTTGCAGAAGATAAAGCTGTAGAAGAAACCCAAAACAATCAAGGCGCTTTAGTTATTGATTAAGAAAAAATATATTTTTCTAATTGAGCTCTCTAAGATCAATTCATCTCAGAGAGCTTTTTTCTCAATTAGTTTTGTAATAAACGATGAGCCGAGAATCAACACCCGCTAATAATGAAAATTAACGCCAAGAATTTCTTGCTTTTATAGACTAAATGCCTAATTTTTGGGTGAAAAGCTATTCAAAAATTAAGGAAAACCCCAAGGCAACTTTAGTTAAGAATCTTTATCATTTACGGAAGTCTCTCCCCAAAAAATGAGACCTCTCCCTTTAGAGGACACAATTTATGACTTCTATTTCTAGACGTTCTTTTCTTGCCGTAGCCGCGGCTTCAGGTGCCGCAGCCCTTTCCAACACTGTGTCGGCACAAGAAAAACCCAGTGTTTCAGAAAAATTTAAAGATTATCCTGCTGGAGCTAAAAGCGCTGCCAAATACCCAGCATTGCCGGAGCCGCTTCCTGACCTTAGCCTAACAGAGACTTTCTCTCTCGGAAAATCTCCGCTAAACGAAGGATCATGCATTACGGCATGTCACTGGGGCATCGTCCGTCCTCAGGTTCGCGGCGGAAAAATGGTGGCACTTCACCCGTTTGAGTACGACTACGCGCCTTCTCAGAATATTAACGGTCTTTGCAATTTGCCTTATTCTGCCTCAAGAATCCATTATCCGATGGTCAGGGAAAGTTACTTAAAAGATGGTCCCGCCTCTCGAGAAAAACGCGGCACTGACCGCTGGGTAAGAGTTTCGTGGGATCAAGCGTTAGATTTGGTCGCCAATGAGCTGAAACGTATTTACGCTGATTTCGGCCCGAGCGCGATGTTCGGTCGTTCTTACGGTTGGATGTCCAGCGGTAAGGTCAATGCGGCCATAAATTTGCAGCAGCGCTTACTCAACCTTTGCGGCGGATTCATCCAAACCACTAACAGCTATTCAACGGCAGCCATTGGCCGTATCTTGCCCTATGTGGTCGGCATGTCGGACCCCACCTCCACGAGCTGGGATAATGTTCTTAAAAACAGTAAACGTGTTGTCCTTTGGGGAGCAGACCCCCTCGTCACAAATGATATTGATTGGGTAACTACTCTGCATAACGCTGCCGGTTACTTTAGAGCCCTCAAAGATTCCGGCATCAAAACCATCTCCATCAACCCTATTGCTACAGACACCGCAGAATATCTCAACAGTGAATGGATTGCACCGATTCCGGGTACTGACTGTGCATTGATGCTAGGCATGATCCACGAGCTGGAAAAGACCGGGAAATGTGATCACAACTTCATCAATAAGTACACCTCCGGTTGGAAAGAATTCAATGCGTACGTAATGGGTAAAACTGACGGTATTGAGAAAACTCCTGCTTGGGCATCCAAAGTGACAGGTGTCCCTGAATCAAGAATCAAATCTTTAGCACACGAGCTTCAAGAAAACCGCACTATGATCATGATGGGCTGGGGGATTCAGCGCATTCAATACGGCGAACAGCCCCATTGGATGGGTTTTGCCTTAGCATCAGCCTTAGGACAGATCGGATTGCCTGGAGGCGGGATAGGGACAAATTATCAATATTCAAGCGGAGGATCCCCTGCTGCTTACGGTCCTTTTGTCGGAGGCGTGCCTGCTTCGATCGAACCTGTCCTTCCTTACAACAAGGCCTGGAAAGGCAGCAAGGTAATCCCTGTCGCCCGCTTTGTAGACTGCTTCCTGCATCCAGGAAAAACGATCGACTTCAACGGAACAAAGGTCACTTATCCTGAAGTTAAGATGGTAATGTGGGCCGGCGGCAACCCCTTCGCTCATCAGCCTTCGACAAATCAACTGCTGGAAGCATGGAAGATTCCTGAGACTGTCGTAGTAACAGACACGTGCTGGACTGCTACTGCTCGCCATGCGGACATTGTCTTACCCGCTGCAACCCAGTTCGAACACAACCATATTACCAATATCGGAACTTATTCCAATGACGGTATCGTTGCGATGCAGCAGGCAATCGAGCCTCAATATGAATCTAAGCCCGACTATTGGATCTTCAGTGAATTAGCCAAACGAATGGGGTGCGGAGACCAATTCACAGAGGGAAGAAGCGAAATGGATTGGATTAAGTTCATTTACGAGCAGTCCAGGAAGTTCGGAGCACAGATGGGAGTCAAGCTGCCATCCTTTGAAAACTTCTGGAAGAAAGGCTACTTCCTCTATGACGTGCGTCCGCAGGAAAGAGACTATGTTGCATTCGCTAATTTCCGCAAGGACCCGATGAGAAATTCTCTTGGTACGGAAAGCGGCTTAATTCAGATTTACAGTCCCAAGATAGCAAGTTACGGTTACAAGAGCTGTTTAGGTCATCCGAGTTATTTAGAGCCGACCGAGGGCCTCAATACACCTAACAAGAAATATCCGCTTGCATATATGGCCTGTAAGAGACGCTATCGTATGCACAGCCAGCTTGACGGTACTTCCAGCCATGATTTTGCAAATATTTTGAAGCGCGAACCGATCTGGATCAATCCGGAAAACGCAAAATCACTCGGTATTGAAGACGGAGATATCGTTCTGGTTAAAAATGACCGCGGTGCGCTACTAGCCGGTGCTTATGTCACGGACAGAATCAGAAAAGACACGGTTGTTGTTCATCACGGTGCCTGGTATGAGCCCGTCAAGATGACTGACGGCACTTTATTGGACATTCATGGCAACTCCAATACATTGACTATGGATATTCCTACATCTGATTTAGCTTGCGGCAATGTTGCCTCTTCAGGTCTTGTCAGCGTAACTAAATACACAGGAAAACTGTCGGAAATCAAAGTCTGGGATCAGCCTGAAACTGTCAATCAATAACCTCATTTACTAATCAGACGCCCGGCAACTTGCCGGGCGCATTTTTTAGTCGTCCATGTTTTTTGCAAAATTAGATATAACGGCAAACATGATCAACAGCGATATCAGAAAAGCCTAAAGCCTCTGCTTTTGTTACCTTGCCGCCGGCGACTTCCAACACTTCTTTCAGGATTCTCTCCCCGGCCTGGTTAATCGTTTCTTCTCCCTCCAAAATACCGGAAACATCAATATCCATATTGTCTTTCATTCTTTCCGCAGTCAATGGATTTCCAGTAACTTTAATTACTGGAGCTAGCGCATGGCCGGTCGGAGTGCCTCGGCCGGTTGTGAAGACCACAATCGTCGCGCCCCCGGCGACCATACTCGTGACAGAAGAAATGTCATACCCTGGCGTATCCATAATGAGAGCACCTTTCTTAGTTGGCCTCGCTGCTTCTTGGAGAACCTCGGAAACCGGACGAGTTCCTCCCTTATGGATACAACCGAGACTTTTTTCTTCGATTGTCGACAAACCGCCAACTTTGTTACCGGGCGTAGGCTGGCCGGATCGGCAATCTTGCCCAGCTAGGGCGAGATGTTTTTCATACTCTTCACAGATACGAATAATCTGATCATGAATCTCGGGTGTTTCCCCGCGTTTGGCGAGAACATGCTCAGCGCCTATGAACTCAACGGTTTCGCTCATCATCGTTATGCCGCCAAGATCATAGATTTTGTCGGCCAT